>LDZT01005128.1_pt1 | contig 57665 bp, 63 predicted proteins | sample 615521 | NCBI WGS metagenome assembly LDZT01 (sample SAMN03408292, study PRJNA278302) | terrestrial metagenome | isolation source: oil reservoir sample SB1 | place: USA: Alaska, North Slope, Schrader Bluff formation | collected 2011-09 | reverse complement strand
CGGTGAACGTATCCGACTTGTCCACATGCACGCCGAGGAGGTCCTTAACCAACTGCGCGTACCCCACCTGGACGGGGAAGCCCGCCAGAGTCGCCGCGACCTGCGTGTCGAACACCGGGGCGACAGTGGAGCCGGTGGCCCGGAGCAGTATCTCCACGTCCTGCGAGCCGGCATGCACGACCTTCACGACGTGCGGCGCCGTCAGCAGGCGCGCGAGGGGCTCGAGCTTTCCCTCCAACGCCACGGCGTCCACCACGAAGCTCTCCTCGGCCGTACCGAGCTGCACCAGGCACAACCGGGCATAGTACGTGCGCTCGCGCATGAACTCCGTGTCAACCGCCACGACAGGCGCCGCCATAAGGATCTCGATCGTGTCGGCAAGTGATTCAGTGTCCCGGATGTACAATGAGTCTCCGAAGGTCTCGGGTATCGTTCCGAGCAGGTCTCGGGTGTGTCGTTCGAGTGTAGCCCAAGGGTGAAGCTCAGACGAGGAGTCAGCCGGTGAACGTGCTCATGATCACCAATCTGCGCTCGGGGTTCGGAGACCCCGGGCTCTATGATTTCGTGCGCGAGCTGGGATCCCATCACGTGGATGTCACACTGCGCTTCCTGAACGAGGGAGCGGACCTCGCGCATCTGCTGCGCGACGTGAAGGACTACGCTCGCGTGGTCGCGGCCGGGGGCGACGGCACGGTCTCAGCCATCGCATACGCGCTCCGCGACACAGGCATCCCGCTTCTCGCGTACCCCGCCGGTACCGCCAACCTGATCGCACGCAACCTCCGCCTCCCCCTTGACCCCGTGGACCTGGCGGTGGCCCTCATCGCGGGCCGCACGGTCACGATCGACCTCGGTGAGCTGCACCTCCCAGGATCCGGAGCGCGCAAGGAGGTGACAGCCGGTTTCGCCATCTCGGCGGGAGCGGGCTTCGACGCTGCCATCATGGAGGCCGCCGCAGGACTCAAGCCCACCCTGGGTGAGGGCGCATACGTGCTCGGAGCGCTGCAGAACCTCAATCCACGGGTGTCGCGATTCACGCTCGATCTCGATGAGGGCACCGTGCGCACCGAGGGTATCGCCGTGATGATCATGAACCTGGCGCGCATCCAGTTCGACATCGAGGTGACCCATGGAAGCGACGCCCAGGACGGTCTCTTCGAAGTGGTGGTCGTGAAAACGTCCCACCCCGCGGGCCTGCTCCCCGCGATCTGGGCGGCCCTGCTCGACCGCCTCCAGTCGCATCCGGAGCGGCCCGGGCTCGAGATCCACACGGCCTCACAGGTGCGAGTGCTTGCCGACCCGCCGCTCCCCGTGCAGTACGACGGCGAGGTCACACCGGCAGCGACGCCGATGACCGCGCGCGTCCTGCCCCGTGCCGCCACCTTCATCGTTGCCGATGATGACGTTCTTCCGTCTGATGACTTCGGAGCGGCGCGCGGGGACCGCTGATCACTCGCGCGTGAGCACGAGCGTGCCGAGCCGCACCCGCGGGAACAGGTCGAGTATGTCGTCGTTGTACAGCCGGATGCAGCCGTGCGAGGCCTTCGTGCCGATGACCCACGGTTCGTTCGTGCCGTGGACGTTATAGGCCGTGTACACCCAGGTGGAACCCGCCTGAGCGTAGAGGCGCATCTTCCGCGGCCCGTACACACCGTTCGGGTCGGTGTAGTACTTGGAGTTGATCTTCCACAGTCGCGTGGGAGTCTCCATGCCAGGACGGCCGATGGCGATCGGGTAGCTCTCGACGAGCACGTCGTTCTGCACCAGGTAGAGCCGGAAGTCCGACTTGTCGATCACGATCGACGTCGCCGCCGGATACGCGAGTCGCCGGTACTTCACGCTCGTTTCGGTCACCTTGCCGTCAGGGTTGGTGGCGACGACCCGCAGCGAGATACCGTCAGCAGGCACCGCAACGAGCCCGAAGTCCACCACCGCATACGAGGTCGCTGGCCTTGTGGCGATCAGCGTGCTCCCGACGAACAGCTTCACCTCGCTGGTGTTCACGCCCGTGCGGACCCGCACGTTCGCCTTCTTGGCCACATACGAGCTGTCTGAAGGGGCCGCGAGCAAGGGCGCGGATGGCGCACCGCCCAGTTCCCGCTCCTGTGACGCGGAGACCGCGTTCGGGCCTCCGAAGATCACTGCCGAGGAGACCGTGCCCTGCATCCCGGCGAGGTAGTACGCCGTGGCCGGGGCAAGGACCGCCTTCTCCGAGTACAGCAACGGCCCACCCATCTTCGCCGCGTAGGTCGACCCGGTCAGCGCATCCGGGATCGCCGCGGCCACACCTACCATCTCGCCGGTCAGCCACCCCTTGGCGCGGGCTCCGCGAGCGATCGCGACACTTGTGGCATAGCGGTCGGAGCCTCCCCAGCGCGACGTGGCGCCCACGCGTGAGTACACGGTGTTCGAGACAGCTGTCGTGCCACCGGCAACGATGACATCCCCGATAGGAAGCGATCTCAACGCAGAGGCCGTTGACAGGGGGACCTCACCCGGCTGCACCAACAGAACGGGCACACCTGTGCGCGCGGAGACCGCGGACAGCGCGAGCGCATCCACGAAGCCGAAGCGATCCGTGCCGTTCGCGATGAACGCGCGTGCCGGGACCGTCCGTGACGTCTCGCTGGCCACCTGTGCGGAGCGTGCCGCCACTCGCGCGGCGGTGGTGTACCTATCCCCCACCGTCCACGGCTGTTCGACGGTACCCGAGGTGATGAGCGACCGCAGCTCACTCACCACCGCGCCGCTTACCGCGCCAGGGCCGCCCACGATCGTCACATCCACACCACCGTTGGCCGAATGGATGGCGGCAAGGGCGCTCTTGACCGCTGAAGGCACACGATCGCTCTCCACGAGCATCAGCGGCGCGTCGTACGCCCAACAGAGTGAGCCCGCCGCGAGAGGGTCGGCGTACGAACGGGGCTCTCCCGAGGCGATGATCACGCGATCGATCCCCGCCCAGCCGGGCCATCCGGCTTCAGCCACAGCGACCGCCGTGGCGTACCGGTCGGCGCCCTCGACCCTGTCGACCGCGAGCGACACCTGGTGGGTGCCTGCAGGCCAGGTCGCAGCGCTTGCGGACGCGGCAACGCCGAGTGTCAGGAGCACGGTGATCAGGAAGAGTGCGGGCCTCATGTGTGTGATCCGGAACATCGAGTCTCCCTCGGAACGGAGGCTGTCATCGATCCTGCTTTGGGACATCATATCGGCATCACGCGTTGTTTGCTGGAGGAACGACAGAAAAGACCCGCCCCGGCAGCATCGCCGGAGCGGGTCTCGTGTCCCATGGTGGGCGCTAGAGGATTTGAACCTCTGACCCCTTCCGCGTCAAGGAAGTGCTCTCCCCCTGAGCTAAGCGCCCATGGTAGCTGCGAACAGCGACGCCTATTGTAGCAGTCGGCGAGCGATGCGCTAGCCCCCTCTATCAAGGCTGTTGCACGCCGATTCTCGTCCGTGGTAGTCTACCCCCTGCGCGCGGACGTGGCTCAGTTGGTAGAGCACAACCTTGCCAAGGTTGGGGTCGCGGGTTCGAATCCCGTCGTCCGCTCCATCGACACCTCGGAGGTCGGCCCGAAGGGCAGGTATGATGGCCCACGTGGCCGACCTTCTTTGACAACGGATCGACTGCTCCTTTTGAACGGCGACGTGGCCAAGTGGCAAGGCAGGGGCCTGCAAAGCCCTTATCCCCGGTTCGAATCCGGGCGTCGCCTCCAGACCTGACAACGGGCCTGTCCGGACAACCGGGTGGGCCCGTCGTGCTTCAGGCCTGATGATGGCGGCGGTCGGTGCGTTATCATGATGCGCACTATCGCCAGGGCGACCGCGTAGAACAGGGACGATGCAGCAGAGAACCGCATCCATGACCACTGCGACCACCGTACGGCGGATACTGCTCCGTACGGCGTGGTTCGTTCTGGCGTGGATCATCGTGAGCGAGGCCGATCTCGGCTCGCTCGTCATGGGCGTTCCGTTCGCCGTGCTCGCAGCGGTCCTCTCCACTGCGCTCATACGCAGCGACATGCCGCGCATCAGTGTCCGAGGAACGCTGCGCTACATCGGTTTCTTCGTCGTCCAATCGGTCCTCGGGGGCATCGATGTGGCCGCGCGGGCGCTGCGCCCCTCCCTTCCGCTCGATCCCGGGTGCATCTGGTATCCGATCCGGATCACCGGCAGGCCGGCGCGGGTCCTGTTCGCAGATACGATCAGCCTGTTGCCGGGCACACTAAGCGCTCGCATGGACGGCGACCGGCTCGAGGTCCATATGCTGGACATGTGCGCGAGATCGATCGAGGGGCTCATCGCCCTGGAGGACCGCGTGGGCGCGGTGTTCGGGCAGGCACTCGCACCGCGGACTATCGAGGACCTCGCATGAAGATGACGCTCGAGATCCTCGCCATAGTGCTCATCGCCAGCGTGGCGCTCGGCATCTACCGTATCGAGCGAGGGCCCACAGCCGCAGACCGCATGCTCGCACCGATGCTGTTCGGCACTTCGGGGACCGCCCTCACGCTGCTCCTCGCCGAGATCGAGGGCATCCACAGCCTCTACGACATGGCGCTCGTGTTCGCACTCCTCGGAGCACTCACGACTGTTGCTTTCGTGAAGCGCGCCTGGGGGCCTGACGAATGAGCATCCAGACCGTCCTGGACACCGTGAGCGTGCTCGCTTTCATCGGAAGCGGGTTCTTCTTCGTCGCCGGATCGGTAGGTCTCGTCAGGTTCCCCGACGTCTTCACGCGCCTCCACGCCCTCACCAAGGCCGACAACCTCGGCCTTGGCCTCTTGGTCGTTGGATTGGCGCTCCGCTCCGGTTCATGGACCGCCGCGGCGAAACTGTTCGTCGTGTGGCTGCTCATCGTGTTCACCGGCGCGACCGCCTGCCATCTCGTTGCCAGCGCGGCACGCGAGAAAGGCATCCAGCCCTGGGTGCGTGAGACCTCATGATGCTCGTCTTCGACATCATGCTCATGGCCGTGATCGTATGGATCGCCCTCGGCTCGCTGTCGCCACGCGGAGTGTACAAGTCGGTGGTCATGTTCGTGGTATTCGGACTGTTCATGGCACTCGGCTGGGTGCGTCTCGGCGCACCTGACGTCGCACTCGCCGAAGCGGCCATCGGCGCAGGGGTCACAGGCGTCATCCTGCTCGACGCCGCAGGCCATCTCAGCCAACGTACGCCGGGGCCGATCCCGGAACGTCACGTCAGGCGCGGCGTCGCCCCTCTGCCGCTTCTCGCAAGCGTTATCGTGTTCTTCGTGCTCGCCCTGCTCGTGGTGAACCTGCCTGCCGAGGCGGACGGTCTCGCGCCTTTCATGACGGCGGGAGCCGAGGACAGCGGGATCAAGAACGTGGTCACCGCGGTGCTGCTCGACTTCCGGGGCTATGACACGCTGCTTGAGATCGCGGTGCTGATGCTCGCCACGGTGGCCGTCTTCTCGCTCCGCGACGCGCCCGACATCCTTGGCCGTCGCCTCGCCGGCTACGCTGGCCCCCTCCTGGGCTCGTTCACCCGCATCGTCACTCCCTTCATGCTCCTGATCGCCGGTCACCTCGTATGGATCGGCTCGTCCGAGCCGGGAGGAGCGTTCCAGGCGGGAGCGGTCCTGGGGGCGGCGGGGATCCTGCTCGCGCTCTCGGGCTTCGCATCTCCCCGCTGGGCGGGGCGGCGCGTGGTCCGCCTCTCGCTGACTGTGGGGCTGCTCGTATTCATCGCGATCGCCCTGTATCCGCTGTTCCTGGGCGGGACGCTGCTCCAGTACCCGGACGAGACCCGGAAGACACTGATCCTCGCGATGGAGACCTGGCTGACGCTGTCCATCGGGGCGAGCCTGGTGAGCCTCTTCATCGCCTCCGCCTCGCCGGGTCCGGACGGGGGGACCGCATGAGCCACTACCTCGTGTACGGTCTCGGTGGCGCGCTCATCTTCTCGATCGGCGTCTACGGCATGCTCGCGAGGCCGCACCTCCTGCACAAGGTGGTCGCCGCCAACCTGATGGGAAGCGGCGTCTTCCTGATGCTCATCGGTCTCGGAAATCGCGCAGAGGGGCGGCCCGACCCCGTGCCCCAGGCGATGGTGCTCACCGGCATCGTCGTCACGGTGGCGCTGACCGCCCTCGGCCTGGCGATCGTCAAGCGGTACTACACCGTCACAGGGCTGACCACCCTCGATGACGACCCGCCGGAGGCTGATGCGTGATGAGCATCGCCCACCACCTGCCGGCACTCCTGGTCGTCACCCCTCTTGCGGGAGCCGCACTCACGTTCGTCACCGAGCGGCGGCGTGACCCGGTCGTTGCGGTCCTGACCGGCCTCACGATACTCGGGCTCTCGATCGGCCTCGTCGTACGGGTGCTCTCGGTGGGGCCCTTCCGCTACGAGATCGGCGGCTGGGGCGCGCCCGCAGGCATCGACCTCGTGGCCGACGGAGCCTCGGCGCTCTTCGTGCTGTTGAGCGCTGTCGTGGGCCTTGCCGTCACCGTCTATGCCACCGACTACTTCCGGGGGCCCAGGGCGAGCGTGTACGGTCACGGCATGTTCTGGACGCTGTGGCTGTTCATGTGGACGTCCCTGAACGCCCTGTTCCTCACAGGCGACATCTTCAACGTATATGTGTGCCTTGAACTCGTGGGCATCTCCGCGGTCGCCCTGGTGACGCTCAACGGCGGCTCGCGGGCGCTGCGTGCGGGCGCACGCTACCTCTTCTCCAGCATGCTCGCCGCCATGACCTACCTCCTGGGCGTGGCGATCGTCTACTCGGCCACCGGTAGTCTCGATATGGCTATACTCCGCTCGACCCTCGTGCCTGACCCCGCTGCGGCCACCGGACTCTCGCTCATGGTCGCGGCGCTACTGCTCAAGACCGCCCTCGTGCCCGCGCACTTCTGGCTGCCCTCGGCGCACGGCTCGGCTCCCTCCCCGGTGAGCGCGGTGCTGTCGGCCCTCGTCGTCAAGGGGTCCTATTACACGATCCTGCGCCTGATGATCAGTGTCGCACCCCCCGGTTACCTGCCCGGCGTCGACATCGTGCTCGGCGTCCTGGGGGCGACCGCGATCATCTGGGGTTCGCTGCAAGCGCTCGTGCAGACCCGCATAAAGCAGCTCGTCGCCTACTCCACGGTCGCGCAGATCGGCTACTTGTTCATCGTCTTCCCGCTGGCTCGGGCTGGCACCGATGTCTTCCTGCTTGCTCTTGGTGGCGCTCTGTTCCATGCGATCACGCATGCTCTCGCCAAGTCCGGCTTCTTCCTCGCAGCGGGCAGTCTCGCGTCGCGCTTCGGCTATGAAAGGATCGACGAGATGGCGGGGGCCGCCCGTTCCGCCCCGGTGCTGGTGATGACGCTGGCGCTCGCGGGCGTCACGATGATGGGCCTACCTCCGAGCGGCGGTTTCGCGGCCAAGTGGATGCTGGTCTCGGCGGCGCTCTCGGCCGGTCAGTGGTGGTGGGCGCTGGTGCTGGTGACCGGCGGACTGCTTGCGGCCGCGTACATGTTCCGCCTTCTCGGCGTGCTGCTGCGCGACTCCCCCGCGGCGTTGAACCCGCCGTCCGGCACGATACGCACAGAGTGGGTGCCCCTCTCGCTTGCGGCGGGAGCAGCGCTGCTCGTACTGGCAAGCCCGCTCGTCACCGAGCTCGTCAACACAAGCGTGCTCGTTCTGGGCCAGGGGGTGACGCCGTGATCGCGTGGCTTCCGGTGCTCGTTCCCGCCGGTGCGGGGATCGCCACACTGCTTCTCGGCGAGCAGCGTTCGCGCGCCCGCAACGTGGTGAACCTGGGTGCCGCCCTGGCATCCTCGGCTGTTGTGCTCCTCATGGCCCGCGCCGCCTACACGGGTGGAGCGGAGGCGGCTTCGCGCATCGCGATCGTCCCGGGCTTCACGCTGGGGGTGAGCGGCGACCTCCTTGGCCTGCTGTTCTCCGCCGTGGCCACGGTGCTCTGGGGCGTGACGCTCGTGTACGCGATCGGCTACATGGAGCATGCCCGCGACCGTGCACGGTTCTTCGGCTTCTTCGCGTGGTGTATAGCCGCCGCCAACGGTGTCGCTCTCGCCGAGGACCCGGTGAGCCTCTTCATCTTCTACGAGATCCTCACGCTCACCACATACCCCCTCGTCGTGCACTCGGGAACACCCGAGGCGCTTGCGGCGGGACGGAAGTACCTCTACTACGCGCTCGGGGGCGGGGCGGCACTGCTGGTGGGCGTGGCGTGGCTTGCCACCATCGCGGGGTCGACGCCGTTCACCCCCGGCGGCGCGCTCGAAGCGGTGTCCGGCCGCACCACCGAGCTGCGCGTGATCTTCGGACTCATGGTCGCCGGATTCGGCGTGAAGGCCGCCATCATGCCGCTCCATGGATGGCTTCCCGGCGCGATGGTCGCCCCGGCTCCGGTGAGCTCGCTGCTGCACGCGGTGGCCGTGGTGAAGGCAGGTGTCTTCGGCATCGTCCGACTCGTCAACGAGCTCTATGGTCCCGCGCTGAGCACTTCGCTCGGCGTTGCCACCCCGCTCGCCGTTGCCGCCGCTGTCACGATCGTCGTGGCATCGGTCATCGCACTGCGGCAGGACGACCTCAAGAAGCGCCTTGCGTACTCCACCGTCGCGCAACTCTCCTACATCACCCTCGGCACCGCACTGTGCACGCCGCTGGCGGCAGCTGGCGCGGTGGCGCATCTGGCGCACCATGCCGTCATGAAGATCACGATGTTCTTCACCGCCGGAAGTCTCGCCGAGACGCTCCACGTCAAGAAGGTAAGCGAGCTCCCGGGTGTGGCCCGACGCATGCCTGTGACGATGGCGTCGTTCGCCGTAGCAGCCTTCGCGTTGGCGGGAATCCCGCCGCTGGCGGGATTCGCAAGCAAGTGGTTGTTGGGCGCCGGCGCCAGCGAGGGCGGCTCCGTGTGGGCGCTCCTCGTGTACGTGTCGAGCGGAGCGCTCGCCATCGGCTACATGTTCCCGATCCTCATCGCATCGATCCGCCCGGGCGAGTTCCCTGAGGCCGCCGGCCCCGAGAGCGATCGCCGCATGATGTGGCCGATCGTCGTGGTCGCCGCGTTGACGATCGCGTTCGGCGTGACCGCCGGTCTTCCCGGATCACCGGCCCACTGGGCGCTTACCGCCATCGCCCCGTCGTTCGGGGGGTGGACGCCATGACGGAGATACTGCCTGCGGGCATCGGCGGCCTGACGTTCGCGCTGGATGATGTGGGCACGTCGTTCATCGCGTTGTTCGCCTTCGTCTGGATCCTGTCGGGCGTCTACGCGTGGTTCACGGTGCCTGCCGATGACCGTGCACGGCTCTTCGTGTACTACCTGCCGGCGGCGGTCGGCGGCATCGCTGTCGCCGCTGCGGCCGACGCGGTCTCGTTCTACCTGTGCTTCGCCCTGATGGCCATCCCCGTCTGGGGCCTCATCGCCCATCCCCGGACTCACGCATCCCGGCGCGCCGCGGCGATCTACCTCACGCTCACCGCGGTGAGCGAGGCGCTCCTGCTCGCAGCGCTCGTCCTCATGGCGACCGAGGCGGACGGCCTCGCACTCACCGCGCTTCGGAGCGCGGTCGGCGGGACGCCTACGGCCGGCTATGTCACCACCCTGCTGCTCCTCTCGCTGGGACTGAAGATCGGCACGCTACCGGCGTCGGGCATCCTCCCGGTCATGTACGCACACGGGCCCTCAGGCGCCGCGGCGGCCCTCGCGGGGGCCTCTACGAAGGTCGGCGCCCTTGCGCTCGTTCGGCTGCTCCCCGCAGGCGTCATGTCGGAGGGCTGGACCTCGGCCGTCATGGTCATCGGTTGTGCCACGGCGTTCGGCGCGGCCGTGCTCGGCGTGCTCACCACCACGCCCCGGGCCGTGCTGGGCTACTCAAGCGCAAGCCAGATGGGACTGGTGCTCGTTGCGGCGGCGGCGAGCCTCAGCACACCCGAGGCCATCGGTCTCGCGCACGGCGCTGTCGTGGCCTTCTCGCTCCATCACGGACTCGCAAAGGGCGCGCTCATGCTGGGCGACGATGTCGTGGCACGCCTTTCGGGCCGCGCGCGCACCGTCGCGTTGGCCGCCCTCGCCGTGCCCGCCATATCGCTGGTAGGGGTGCCTCTCTCGAGCGGGTTCGTGGCCAAGTACGCGCTTAAAGACGCCGTGCATGCGCTGCATGGCCCGGTGCCCGAGACCGTCTACGCGCTCATCCCCTTCACGGCCATCGGCACCGCCGCCCTGATGATCCGCTTCTACCTGCTCGTCCGGCGCCGCCCACAGCAGCCGGCCACGCCTGCGCGCATCCCGGCCGTCTTGTGGGCTGTCATGCTGGCCGCAAGTGTCATCACGGTGTGGATCTGGCCCGCGCAATGGAACACCCACGCGATCGAGAGCGCATTCGACGTCGGTTCGATGTGGAGCGCCATATGGCCGGCGCTTGCGGCGATCGCGGGCGCGTACATCCTCCGATTCGCGCCTGGCCGGGTCCGTCGTCTCGCCGGCTCGGTTCCGCCTGGCGACGTGCTGCACACGGCGGCCCGCTGGATACGCGGACTCGACGCACTCGTAAGCGCCTCACCGCGGTCCGCACGTGAACCATCGACGGATAGGCGTCGGCGCATGCGCGATCTGCTCATGTCGACCGAGCGTCGACTGGTGGCGTGGACTACCGCGACCACGCTGTTCGTGGCGCTGGCGATCCTGCTGATCCTGCTCTCGACGCGATAGGGCGCCGTCGGGCAGACGGCATCACGAGCGATCCGGATCCCTAGACGCCGTACTTGACCTGGATGCGCTTCGCCTGGTCGAGACGGAAGAGCCCCCTCTCGAGATCCTTGGGATCCGCGATGTTCTCAACGGCCCACTTCAAGATCTCATGGGGTACCAGGGGATAGCGCTTGCGCGCCTCTCTGAGGGTCATGGCATGTGCTCCTTCTGGTTGCTGCGACTACTGCTGCGATGAGTGGTGCTTCTGCTGTACTGGCCTGACACTCAGGATTGTGCGCCGGTGGAGCCAAACCGTCAAGTGCCGGTCGAGGTTGACTGCCGTCCGCGACCGTCGGTCAGGATCACCGACCGGTCCACGCCACTAGAGGCCCAGCTCCCCCTCGAGGACGTCGAACGTGGTGATCGGCGTCACTCCATGGTCCGCCTTCACGCCGTGCCGGTCGATCAGGACGGCACGCATGCCCAGCGCGGTGGAACCGAGATAGTCGGCGTAATGATGGTCGCCCACATGCGCCGCCTCCTCGGGCTGCACCCCGAGGCGCTCGCAGGCGAGAGCGAAGATGCGTGGATCGGGCTTGTGGAGGCCGACATCGGCGGACCCCACGATGTCGGACAGCACATCGCCAAGGCCAAGGCCCTCAAGAAGGCCTTGCAGCCGCGAGTCCCAGTTGGATATCACGCCCACGGCGAGGCCGCGCTCCCTGAGTCGCTCGAAGGCCGGGCGGACGTCGTCGTACAACGCCCACCTGTCCGGGCGGCCGAACTCGTCGTACACGTGACGCGCGATGGCGACCGCCTCGTCCTCGATACCGAGCTGACGGCACAGCAGCGAGTACATGCCTACCCACACGGACGAGGTGCGCTCCTCGTCGGCCCAGAATCCGTCGTCCTCCGCATACCGCTCTTCGTAGTACGCGTCCACGAGCGGCATGTACGAATCGATGACCGAGATATCACGGAGATGTCCGGCACGCTCCAACACCGAACGGCACACCTCCGAGACGCTCGGTGAGGCGTACAGCAGGGTGTTGCCCACGTCGAAGAAGACAGCCCGTAGCGCCGTTCCACTCACGTGAGATACGTCACCACATCGGTGTGGCGAACGCGCTCGTGCGGCTCCTCGGCCCCGTAGCCAAGGACGATCAGCGAGATGATCTCCCACCCCTCGACCATCTTGAACACCGAGCGGAGCCGGTCGCGGATCCAGTGCGGAGAAGAGATGCTGCACGAACTCAGGCCGAGATCATGGGCGGTCAGGAGCAGGTTCTGGATGGCCGCTCCCACCGATATGGCGTTGTCTCGGTCCACGTTGGGATCACCCGTGACAGGCGAAGCGACCGCGATGACCACCGGAGCTGAGCCGAGATCCGCGTAGAACCGGGCGGCGTGCTCCACACCCTCGGGACCGAGTACGTCCAGGTACTCCTCGAGGTAGGCGGTCGTCATGGCCATGACTTCGGCCACCTCTTTGCGGGATTCGCCCACCGACACGTGGAAGTGCCATGGCTGCGTGTTCATGCGGGACGGCGCGTACGTGGCGGCCGTGATGAGTTGGCCGATGAGGTCTCTCTCGACCTCGCGCCCATCGAACATCCGTATCGATCGTCTACCGCGTATGGCCTCAGCCAGCTCCATGACACACCCTTCCGTAGGTTCGCACCCTAAACAGGATACCCGTCCGGAGCGAGCTTCGCACACCCCGGTGTCAGACGACTCACCCTGCCGTCTTACCGAGATGCCTCACCAGCGTGACGGCCGTGCCTCCCCACGGCAACGGCGAGAACTCCACGTGATCCATGAGGGCACGCATGAACATCACGCCCCTTCCGGACGATGCGTACGGATCCCCGTTCGAAGAGGACTCCCCGTCGAAGCCGGCCCCCGAGTCCGCTATCACGAGCACCACACGATCATCGTACGCCGTCACCGTGACCGACACGGCATCGTCCTCGCCGTGTGGTGACCCATGACGTATCGCGTTGGAGAGCGCCTCTCCCACAGCGACCCTGATATCGAACGATGCCGACTCGGCGATCTCGAGCGGCTCGATGACCTCGCATACATCGGCCCTCATGCGTGCGAGAGAGGCCGAGTGGGCAGGAAACGCCATCTCCCTGACCCATAGCGGCTCATCAGGCGCGTCCGAGAGCTCCAGGCCGGAGAGCGCGTCAGCAGCGTCTGCGGCTGCGGTGAGGGTCGGTGCGGCCGTCACAAGGCCCGAGATCTCCAGGATCCGCGAAACGTTGCGGTCCGCCCCGGCAAGCACGAGCGTACCGTCCTTGGGTTGCAGTGCCCGATCCGCCCATACGAGCAGCCCGAGTGCAGAGCTGTCCATGTACGAGACCTTCTGCAGGTCGAGCACCACATTGAGACAACCCCTGTTCATGACCGACTCAAGCGCGCCCTGCACCTCGGGCACGGTGACCATGTCTATCTCGCCATGGATGCGGACCACGCATGCGCGGCCGTCTCCATGATGGTCCGTGACGATCTTCATCCACACGCTCCCGGGGTTCCTGCAGGCACAACGGTTCACATTCCACTGCCGGCCTCATCCGTAACATCCCGCCCGGGATCGGGTTCGTATCGGACCACGAGGATCGCGGCGTCATCACGCATCTCGCCTTGGCTGAAGCGCTGCACCATCGACATCAGCCGCTGGGCAACGGCAGACGCCGATCCTCCCGGCCGCAGGGCGCGATGTACTCGGCCCTCTCCGAAGAATCGCGCCTGATCACGGGCCTCGGTGACCCCATCCGTGTAGAGCAGCAGGGTCGACCCGGGAGACAATCGCACCTCCCGCTCCTCCCAGACGCCGTCCGCCACCGCACCGAGCAGCGCACCCGTGGTCCCGAGGCGCTCGATCTCCACCGGATCGCCGTGCCGGAGCAGACCGGCAGGGTGACCACCGTCGACGTACCGGAGAACGCCAGTGGACGTGTCGAGCCGGCCCAGCCAGAGCGTGACGATGCTCGTGGCGTCGCCGGATTCGAGCAGCATGCGGTTCAGCTCCTCCAGGATGCGCGAGGGAGCGAGGCCCGCAGCCACCATGCCCCGGATGGCGTACTTGATCATCGACGTCTTGGTGGCGGCTACGACGCCCTTGCCGCATACGTCACCGATGGAGATAGACACGGTGCCGTCCGGTCCTACGAACAGGTCGTAGTAGTCACCGCCGATGTCCGCGTCGGTTCCTGCCGGCTGGTACACGCTGCCCGTGTCGAGCCCGGGCACCCGCGGAAGCCCCGACGGCAGGATGCTCGCCTGCAGCACCGATGCCACATGGTGCTCCTTGCTGAACAACTCGGCCGTGTCGATCGCCAAGGCGGCCTGAGCCGCGAACGTGCGGAGCAGGTCCATCTCGTCGCTGCTGAACATGCCCGGCTCCTTGGCGAACACCACGAGCACGCCGATGCTGCGACCGCGGGCCAGGAGCGGCACCGCCAGCAGCGATTCGAGACCCTGCCCCGATGCCGCGTTGAGAAGCCGCGTGTCCGCCTCGGAGATGCGGTCGTACCGCTCCGGCTCACGCGTCTCGAAGACCCGGCCCGGCACATCCTCGCCCGGCCGGAACGTGATCTCCAGCATGTCGCGGTGCAGGATGCCGCGCGCCATCGGTATGGAGATCGTCTTGCGCGCCGAGTCGTAGGTCATGAGCATGACCGCATCGGCCGAGAGTATCTTCTGAACCACATCGAGCACGCGGTTGAGCACCACCCGCGTCTGCAGCGAAGAGCCGACCGCGTGCGAGATCCTGAAGATGGTCTCGAGGTTGTCGGCCCGGCTCTTGGCCGCCTGGAACAGATACGCGTTCTCCAGGGCAAGCGACGCCTCAGCGCCGATGGTGCGCGCAAGCCCCATGCGTTTGGTCCCGGGAGGCCGGCGCTCATCGTCCGACGTGCAGACGAGCACAGCGACACAACGCCCCTGACGCATCAGCGGAGTCAGCAGGGCAGAGCGGACGCCCGCCGATCTCAGCGCAGCCTGCACGTCCGGATCGCGCGTGCCGTCCTCCACGTACACTGGCTCCGCCCGCGAGCGATCGCGGTCCACCGCGGACCACACCTGTGACCACACGGCCGCCCCGCCGGGATCGAGATCCCCCGACAAGCCGTACTCTGCGGGTGGATCGAGCAGTGCCACGGCCGATCCGTCGAAGCCGAGCAGCTCGGCCTCCGATGCGGCCACGTATCGGAGCGTCTCCTCCACCCCGACCGGAGAGGCTACCCGCTCGGCGATCTCGCGCAACGCCTCCGCCTCGCGTCGGGAACGGCGCTCGTTCTCAAAGAGGCGCGAGTTCTGCAGAGCCACGGCCGCCTGCGCGATGAAGGAACGCAGTGTCTCCTTCTCGCCCGCCGTGAACGCTCTTCCTTCGTGGCGTACCACGGCTATCGCACCGATGCAGTCGCCTCCCGCCCACAACGGCGCCGCCATACCCACGGTCGCCGTGCGTCCGTGCAGAGCGAACACGGGATCGTCGGGATCGAACACCGCTGAGACCGGCTGCTCGGTGCTCAGGCACTCGGCGATCCAGCCCTCCGCCGGTGCCGGGATCCGAACGTCGTGCCGGCCCGAGAGACCGCCGCGGGCGACCGCCAACTCGAGATCACCGTACTCGCCGAACAGCAGCACATCGACATCGGCCGGATCGAACATGTGCGCCACCGAGGTCGCCACGCCCACTATCACCTGACGGCGGTCGGTCGTCCTGGCGAGCAGTTCGGCAGCATCGGTCAGCCTGTTGAACCGACGCACGACACCGTTGAAGGCATCGAGGAGCCGCCCTACCTCGTCGTGCTCCACGACCTCCTCGGGCTCCAGCCGATCGCCCGCGCCGATCGCGCGTGCGCGCCGCTCGAGTTGCCGCAGCGGCCGCGTGGAGCGGGTGACCACCCAGAGCGCACCCACGAGCGCCACACCAAGCGCGACGATCCACCCCACCAGCCCCGGCCGAAGGGCGGTCCACGTCTCACGCCATACCCGCATCTCCGGCTCGAGCACGGCCACGCTCCAGCCCAGGTCAGCCGGTTCCGTGATCCGGGAGTAGGTCCCCACCAGAGAGGCTGAAGCCTCGATGCTCACGACGCCGGTGGCGCCCGTTTCATCCTCGGGCGTGACCTCTACTTCAAGCCCCTCAAGCGAGGAGAGCGGCACACTCGCAAAGAGCAGACCACCTGCCTCGTCGATCACCGTGGCAAGCGGTGAGCCGGGCAGACTCCCGACCTCGGCCAGCTCCCCGTCGATGAACGACGTGCGCACCCTGGCGGCCAGCACACGGGTACGTTCACCCGGCGTGCGGACCGGCGCGTACGCCCACAGAGCGCCCCTGCTCGTACCCCCCGGGGGCACCCACAACACCGAATCAGTCGCCGAGGAGGCGTCTATCGACCTGAGAGCCCGCAGCGATGCATCGTCAAGCGACTCCGCAGGCCAGGCCACCGGCGTGGCTGTAGGCTCCGCGAGAAGCGCGGCGCCTTCGATGTAGGCGGCATCGCTCAACGCGAGCGAGGAGAGCGCCTGTCGCACCACACGCTCGTCCTCGTCCCGGAGAGCAGGATTCTCAGCGGCCGACCGCATCGTGGCGCGCACGTTGGCGAAACGGCTCCCAAGGCGGGAGATGACGACATCGCCGTAGGCTGCATGCCGTACCGACTCCTGCCGCTGAGCCATGCGGTACACGCCACCGGCCGAGGTACCGATCAGGAGCACCGTGGTGCTCACGACGATCAGCGCCGCAAGCAGCAGCAGCCGGTTGGTGAGAGTGAACCGCTCGCGCGCCTGCACGCCGCCTCCTGCCTGGAACGGACGCCACGGGACCCGGGAGTCCATCCTAGAGCACGGTCACCTCAGCGGCAACGCGGGCTTCAGCCACCGACCTTGGGGATGAACATCGAGAGCCACCCCACGACCGGTCCGATCCACCCGGTCAGGATCAGCAGTCCGAGGGTCATCAGCACGACGCCGGCGATGCGGTTGATCATCAGGGCGTGCCGGTTGAGCCAGTTGAGCACCGGCTTTACCTTGCCCAACAGCAGCGCCACCAGCACGAACGGTACGCCCAGGCCGATCGAGTACATGCCCAGAAGCAGGGCGCCACGGCCCGCCTCGGCGCTGTTGGCAGCGACCATGAGGATGGAGCCCAGCACCGGACCCACGCACGGCGACCAGCCGAATGCGAATGCCATGCCCATCACGAGTGCGGCAAGCCCGCCGAACCGCTTGGCCTTGTGCATCTCGAACCGCGCCTCGCCATAGAGCCACGGCACTTTGATGATGCCGAGCATGAAGAACCCGAGCAGCATGATGATGCCCCCGGCGACCTTCTCGAGCACCGAGCTGTACTGGCTGAGGAAGGAGCCCACGACCGACGCGGACGCGCCAAGGGCCACGAACACGATGCTGAAACCGAGAACGAACAGCAGCGATGGGATAAGGACCTGCGACGTCTTTCGTTCAGAAGAGGTCAATTCCGCGGATGTCATGCCGGTCATGAACGCGACATACCCGGGGATCAACGGCAGGACGCATGGTGAGAGGAACGTGATGAATCCGGCGCCCAGCGCCGCGAACAGCGAAGCGGTCTCGCTCACGGGATCGGCTCCCTTCGGGGCGGGATGTGGAACACTTCACTTATACCCCGTGGGGGTATTGCTCGTCCACCCCGGAGGGATCAGTCCCCGGCGGGCTCCGCTCCGTATCCGGCCTTCACGATCGCCTCGACGATCTGCTCGGGGCCGAGAACGCTGTCATCATAGGTGACCTCGGTGATCCCCGTGCGATGATCTGAAACCACGGCTTCGACGCCGTCCATACCGCCCACATCCATCTGGATCAGCATCGAGCACGAGTGGCAGTGCATGCCTGTCGTCGCGAACCGCTGTGTGGTGGTCATGAGCCGACCTCGTTTCCCTCGATCCGCCTGCCGCTCTCAAGCATGGCGCCGCAGTAGGGACACATGCGCCACGCGCCGTAGACCTCATGACCGCACGAACCGCACGCGTGCCGCTCCGTGCGCTCGTCAAGCCCGTCCGCCCCGGTCCTGCGCTGCCGCATGAGCGCCCGCCCGGCAACCGCCAGGACGATGAGCGACGTGGCGATGGTGCTGCCGCTGAAGGGGGTGAGTACCGCGCAGCCGGCGTGCTCCGACGCATGATTCACGGCTGACACGGTTGCCACGGTGACGGCGAGCAGAGCGACAGCTGCAAGGGCGACCACTTTGTAGGTACGCAGATGCTTCACAGGGTTGCTCCAGCGAGTCGCTCGGCCGTACGTCGCCCGAGGTGCAAGCGACGTGCCAAGGACGCGCATCCGCATCCACAACGTGACCTGCATCCCGGGATCACAGGCCGTACCGCTCCATCCTCACCTCGAGGGTCTTGGTGGTGAGCCCCAGCAGCTTCGCCGCTTTGGGGACGTTGCCTCCCGCTCGCTCCAGCGCCTGACGGATGAAGTCGAGCTCGGTCTCCTCGAGGTCGAGACCGTCCTCGGGGAGGACGAAGCACCGCGTGCCCGCCCCCGCAAGGCCGACGCCGGCACGCACCTCGGCGGGCAGGTCCTCCGCCTCGATCACATCGCTGTGGGACAGGATCGTCACCCGCTCAATGGTGTTCTCGAGCTCCCGCACGTTGCCGGGCCATTGATAAGCGACGAGCGCCTCCATGGCCTGCGGTGAGATGGTGCGCTCTCCGGCACCGAACTTCTCCAGGAAGTGGGCGACCAGCGGCGGAATGTCCGCCTGCCGCTTCCGGAGCGGCGGGATGGTGAGCGGCACCACGTTCAGCCGGTAGAAGAGGTCCTCACGGAAGGCGCCTTCAGCGATCAGCTGCTGCAGGTCGCGATTGGTCGCGGCCACGACCCTCACATCGACTTCGATGCTGCGGGTCCCGCCGAGGCGCTCGAAGGTACGCTCCTGCAGCACACGCAAGAGCTTCACCTGCACCGCCGCGGTGATGTCGCCGATCTCGTCAAGGAACAGCGTGCCGCCGTTGGCCATCTCGAAACGTCCCGGCTTGGCGGTCGTGGCGCCAGTGAACGCACCCTTCTCATAACCGAAGAGCTCGCTCTCGAGCAGCGTCTCCGGCAACGCACCTGCGCTGATCGAGACGAACGGCTTGGCCGACCGTCCCGAGAGGCGATGGAGCGCTCTGGCGACGAGCTCCTTGCCGGTGCCCGACTCGCCGTAGACCATGACGGTGGCGTTCGTCGGCGCCACCTTCTCGATCGTGCCGAGGAGTTCGAGCATGGCAGGGTCGGCGGCCACGATGCCCTCGATGTCCCAGTCCCGATCGAGCTCGGCCCGCAGCCGGTCCACCTCGGCCGCGAGCGCCTCCACCCGGAGCGCCTTCTCGATACCCAGCTTCAGTTCGTCCAGGTCGAACGGCTTTGTGAGGTACTCGTTGGCGCCAGCCTTCATCGCCTCTACAGCCGTCTGCACATTGCCGTGCGCCGTGAGCATGATCACGGGGAACCGATGACCCTTCGCGCGCAGCCGCCGGAGCACCTCCATGCCGTCGGGCGCGGGCATCTTGTGATCGAGGATGAGCAGCCCCGGCTCCTGCTCCGCTATAGCCGACAGCGCCTCCTTGCCGTCGACCGCCTCCACCACCTCGTAGCCCTCCGCCTCGAGCGCCTGGCTCAGCACCCATCTCATGTTCTTCTCGTCGTCGGCTATCAGCACACGACCATTCATCGGCTTTCCCCTCTCTCCTTCGCAACCGGGAGGGCCACGGTGAACGTGGTCCCCGCGCCCGGTGCGCTCGCGACCTCGATGTGGCCGCCGTGTTGGTCGATGATGCGATGCACGATGGTGAGCCCGAGGCCGGTACCGCCGTCGCGCGTGGAGAAGAACGGGTCGAACACCTTCTCCATGACCTCCGGGGCCATCCCGGGACCCGAGTCGGCGACCGAGATGTATACGTCGCGCGCGTCGTCGTAGGCGGTGACACGGATCGTGCCACCGGTCTCGCCCATGGCCTGTACGGCGTTGGAGACGAGATTGACGAGCACCTGCTTGAGCTGGTCGGCGTCGGCCATCACGGGTGACAGGCCCTCGGCGCGCTCCACCTCGATCGCCACGCTGGCCTCACGCGCGAACCGCCGGGTGAAGAGGACCACGTCGTCCAGCACGGCGCCCACGTCTGTCGGACGCAGCGCAGGAGCCGAGGGCCGGCCGAAGTCGAGGAGCGCCTTGATCACGTGGTCGAGGCGGTCGATCTCCTGCTTGATGACGCGGGTGACCTCGGCCATGCGTTTGGGGTCCCCGCCCGACTCCTCCACCAGCTGCACCGACGCCTTGATGATCCCGAGCGGGTTGCGCACCTCATGCGCCACGCCCGCCGTCAACTCGCCCATCGCCGCAAGCCGATCGGCGCGGATCAGCTGGTCGGTGAGCGCGCGCACCTCGGAGACGTCTTCGATGCTCACCACCGCCCCGAGAACCCGCCCCTGGTCGTCCCTCATGCGTGCGATGGACACGCGCGCGTGCAACGTCTTGCCGCTCATGGTCTCCAGCGTCGTCTCGCTCACGAGCCTGTCGGCGATGCCCCGCAGGACGTGGCGCAACGCCGCATCGAGACCGCCGCCGTCCCTGAACAACGCGCCCAGCCGCCGGGGCACCATCTCGTCCTCGCTCATGCCGAGCGCACGCTCGGCGGCGCTATTCACGGTCGCCACCGAGCCGTCGGGGCCCACCGTGACGACCCCCGACGTGATCGACTGCAGGATGGCCTGCATGTAGTGCTGGATCGTGACGAGTTGGATCGCCCGTTCCTCCAGCGTGTGGTAGGCGTCCTCGAGCTCAAGGCTGACACGCCGGAGGTCGAAGGCCTTGCGCTCGTCGAGGTCGCGCAGCCATCCGAACAGGAAGCCGACCGCGAGGAACATCACCATCTCGTACAGGTTGTCGACGTTGGGGCCCACGAGTCCGCCCATGGACGTGTGGGCATGCGGACCGAACAGCAGTGATGCGGCAACGGCCACGATGAGGCCCCCGCGCCATCCGAACACGAAACCGGCGTAGATGATCGGCACGTAGTAGAGCTTGCGGTACAGCAGGTGTACCGACATCATCTCAGGGGCGCTCGTGGTGAACAGGTGCAGCGCAGTCACCATGGCGAGGAGCAGGACGATCAGCACCACATCGTGCCGCACCGCCTCACCCGGCCGCGTGACACGCCGTTCGTGTCCGGATCCCCGCCCGCGCATGATCATCGCCGCTTTCTCGCCCACGAAGGCTCGACCCCGAGCTCCTCCCGGTACTTGGCCACCGTCCGCCGCGCCACGTCCACTCCCTGTTCCGAGAGGGCGTCGGCGAGACGCTGGTCCGACATCGGCTTCTCCGGGTCCTCGGCCTCAAGGAGCTCCTTCAGGCGCTTCTTGACGGTGGTGGCGGCCACGTCCATCCCTGTCGAGGTGCGGTAGCCCCCCGAGAAGAAGTGTTTCAGCTCGAACAGCCCGTATGGGGTCGCCATGTACTTGCCGGTCACGCCCCTGCTCACCGTGGAGAGGTGGACGCCCAGCTCCACCGCCACGTCTTCGAGGCGCAGCGGGCGCAGATCACCCTGCCCGTCCTCGAAGAAGTCGCGCTGCACTTCGAGCACGATCTCGGCGATCCGGCTTACCGTGTCCCGCCGCCGGTCCACGTTGCGCATGAAGCTCTCAGCCTGACGGATCTTGTCCTTGAGATAACGACGGGTCTCGTCGTCTGCCGATGAGTCGGAGCGCAGCAACGAGCGATAGCGCGAGTTCACGCGCAGCCCTGGCACCACCTCGGTGTTGGGCAGCACGAGCCACTCGTCGTCGAATCGTCTGACGGTCACATCCGGCACCACGTACGCCGGCGCCGAGCCGGGCGAGAACGCGCCCGCCGGCCGGGGGTTCAGGGTCCGGAGCATCTCGACCGTCTCACGCACCGACGCCTCATCGCTTCCCAGTGCACGCGCGATCTTCTTGTACCGGCTCGCAGCCACGTCATCGAGATGGCCGTCGACCGTCGCGAGCAGAAGCGGCGTGTCGAGCCCCACCGTCTCAGCCTGTATGCGCAAGGCCTCCGGTACGGACCGGGCGCCCACGCCCGGGGGATCCAGCTGCTGGACGACCCCCAGCGCCTGCACCGCGACCTCGAGCGTGACTCCGGCGATCGCGGCGATCTCGTCCTCGGTCCCCACGAAGAAGCCATCGCCATCCAGCGATCCGATCACCGCCTTGGCGGCGACCTCGAGGTCGTCATCGATATCCATCATCGCGAGCTGCTCGAGAAGGTACTCCGTGAACGACACCACACCGCCCACGAACTCCTCTGTGTTCACATCATCGGCCACTGGCTCGCGCGTGGAGGGACCGTCCATCCGTTCGAGCTCCTCGTACTGGTCGAGCCACTCGTCCCAGGCCCGCTCCTCCTCGGAGGCCTCGAGCCGCTCCTCGCCCTCGACGGACTCGTAGTCGTCCTCCTCCACTTCGAGGACGGGATTCTCGAGGATCTCGTTCTCGATGAGCGTGTGAAGCTCCGCCACGGGCATGGCGAGGATGCTCAGCCCCTGGTAGACCTGGGGTGAGAGGGTGACTTTCTGCCGTAGCTCTGGATGTTGGGTGAGGTCCATGGGGCCCCCGCGGGTCGGCGCTCTAGCAAACAGCGTACCACGTAGGTCATGAGCCGTCTTCGAGGCCGTCAGGCGGGTCCGTCTCGACGACCGGCATCTCCGCCGGCACGCGTGTTCGCGCCTGCGAGAGCATCACAGCCGCGATCACCAGCAGGCCGCCGAACAGCTGCAGCGGCGTGAGATGCTCGCCGAAGGTGAACCATGCCACCACGCCGGCGATCACCGGCTCCATGGTGGAGGTCACCGAGGCCTGGGTCGCCTCGATGAGCGTGAGCGCCTTGAGGAACGCTCCGAACGGTATCACGGTGCTCACCACCGACATGACCACCACGGCGACAGCGGTTCGAGCGTCGGATAGCAGCGCGATGATCTCTCCCGGACCTCCCAGCACCACCATCCAGAACACCGCCGCCGCACCGAGACCATACGTGAGCAAGGTCCAGGGCGCGAACCTGCCTGCGGCGTACTTGCCCATCAGGGAATACGTGGCGAAGAAGACAGCCGACGCAAGCCCCCACAGCAGCCCGTCACGCGGCACCACGATGCCATCGGCACCGAAGGCCCCCACCATCAGCGCGCAGCCGGAGACGCTCAGAAAGACCGCGGTGGGCAGAGCCAGGGTCAGCCGCTCCCCCAGCAAGGTCACCGAGAACACCAGCACGATCACCGGCGCGAGATACTCGAGCAGGATCGCAGTGGCGACCCCGGTGAGCGATATCGCCTTGAAGTAGGCGAAGTGCACCATCGCAAGCCCGAACACGCCGAACGCCGCAAGGAACAGCAGGTCCCGCACCCGCACGCGGAGCAGGTGACGCCGCCGCGCCGACAGGTAGGCGAAGGCCACGGAGAAGGACACCAGCGCGCGAGCCGCCGACAGTATGAGGGGGTCGACTTCGATCCCCATCGGCGGGAACGGCCATCCCGCGGTCTCGGGACCCGCCGCCGAGAACAGCCACTTCGCGAGAAGCCCCCCGCCGGCCCAACAGAATGCGGCGAGGATCACCAGCGCGTATCCCTCGGCGCGCCGGCCCGCTGCCGTCTCTCGTTCACGGGCCGTCACAGCAAGCCGTCCCGTTCCTGCCGCTCGGTCTTGCGCATCTGGTACTCGTCGAGCGGCTCGAGGTGCGCGATCACGTCCACGACCTCGTCGAAGCCGTTGCCGATCGCCTCCTCGACCCGCTCGGCGATCGCGTGTCCCTGAGCCACCGTGATCGTCGGGTCCACCTGCACGTGGAGGTCAACATACACCCCGCTCTCGCTCCCCCGCGTGCGCACATCGTGGCAGCCCCGCACGCCGTCCAGCTCCAGTACGAACGCGCACACGTCCGCCGGATCGATCTGCGCCGTGTCCGCCAATGTCTCTCCCGCCGACGCGAGGACGCGCAGCCCTGTAACGACGATGAACGCCGATACGACGAGCCCGAGGAGCGGGTCGGCGATGGGGTAGCCCAGACGCACCGCCACAAGCCCGCCGATGACGCTCACGGTCACCAGCACGTCGCTGGCCGTGTGGCTCGCATCGGCCTGAAGCACATCCGAGCCGAGCCGCCGCCCGGCCCGTCGCTCGAGCGTGGTCACCACGATGTTCACCACGAGCGTGGCGACCATGATCACGAAGCTCACCGTATCGACGGACGGGCCGCTGCCGGGGTTCTGCAGCCGCTCGAAGGCCGAGGAGCCCACACGCCACGCCGCGAGCATCAACATCGCTCCGATGGCCGCCGAGGCGAACGTCTCGAACTTGGCGTGTCCGTACGGATGACTCCGATCGGCAGGCCGCGCCGCGACGCTCAGTCCGATGAGACCGATGACGTTGGAGGGGCCATCGAACAGGGAATGGAACCCGTCGGCCGTGATGGAAACGGAGTCGATGAGGACGCCGTAGACGAGCTTCGCCACAGCCACTGCCACGTTGAGAGCGAGCACCCACCACAAGACCCGACGGACCGCCCGGGTACGACTGACGCCTCTGCCTTTGGACTGGGTGTAACCCACTGCCCCTCCGACTTGCCCAACATACCCCCTAGGGGTATATTTGTGCCGAACATTCACTCGATTCTACGCCGAAGCCTCGTACGCGCAAGGAGCCCCCTCATGAGCCAGACTCCGGTCACGAACCTCACCCCCACCGAGGAAGAGCGCCGCAAGATCGTCAACCGCCTCAAGCGGCTTGAAGGTCAGGTGCGGGGTCTCCAGACCATGATCGAATCGGGCAAGGACTGTGAGGCGGTGCTCACCCAGATCATGGCCGCCAAGTCGGCACTCAATCAGGTGGGCCTGCACATCATCGGCTACTCGATGAAGACCTGCCTCGTGGATGACAGCGTCACCGACAAGGACGAGCTGATCGATGAGGCCATCAAGGTCTTCCTGAAGTACTCGAGCTGCGTCCAGTAGGGTCCGCGGACGCGCTACAGGGCGCACGCGGCGTCGATCAGTGCCGCCACCGATGCGTCCAGGTCGGCTATCTCCCCCGCCGTGCACCCGTCCTCGGCATTCCAGAGCGAGATCGGCCTGATCGCGCTCACCCACACCGCGTCACCGTCTGCATACACATGCATCTTGCAGACGTCCATCACGCCACCCGGGACAGCGATGTCGAGCACCACCAGGGGCTGGATCTCGAACCCTTTCGCCGCCAGCGTGGCCTGCAGATCGTGCCTCTTGACGACGTCGAAGCCGTGCGAGCGGACAGACCGCTCGACGGCTTCGACCATCTGCGGGAAGGTCTTGCTGCCCTCCCGTCTATAGGTGAAATCCATCATCACCACCATGTCGGACCGGCCTCACGGGCGGTGCGGCTAGGCTCAGCCGAACCCCCCTTGCGGCGCACACCCGCTGCTGGAGACCGAACGCTTCGGCGCGAACCCGCCGCCAACGCCGGTCTCCACCCGGGTGGAGCCACACTCCGGACACACCTTGTCCGACTCCTTCAGCAAGCGCATCAGGAAACGATCGAACACGTGCCCGCAGTCGACACAGTGCAGTTCGTAGGTTGGCATGGCGCCTCTAGACCAGACCGAACTCTCGGCCGAGCGCATCCGCGCCCCGCGCGCCAACGACCTGCGTCACCAGATTACCACCTTCGAACTTCGCGATGGTGGGGATGCTCATGATCCCGTAACGCATGGCCACATCGCGGGCCTCATCGACGTTCACCTTGACGAACGCCGCGGTGTCACCGACACGCCCCGCCAGCTTCTCCAGCTCGGGAGCCACCATGCGGCAAGGGCCGCACCAGGGCGCCCAGAAGTCCACGATCACAGGCTTGTCGGCCTCGAGGACCTCAGCCTGGAACTGCGATTCACTTATCTCACGGACGGTACTGCTCAAGGATATCTCCTCCTCGGAACGACATCGTACAGTGCCAAGTATACCCCAAGGGGTATTTCTGTCAACCGTCTGTGGCGTCCCTCCTGAAGTTCGATTATCGTCGTGGGGAGGTGAAGGAGGTCTGATGCTGTACTGGCTCGCCTTGTTAGCGGGCGGTCTCGTGTCCGGAGCATGTCTCGTGGCCGCCATGGTGCTGCCCCGGCACTACGCCGCAGCCACGGTCCCGCTCGGCGCGGCCGGTTTCCTTGGAGGGCTCTACGTGCTGGGAACCCTCTCTCAGGACTACTCTACCCCACTGGCGATCGCTGCGGCGATCGCAACGCTGATCGCGGGGGTCGTGCTCGGCTACACGATCCTCACCTCGGCCATCCCCAACCTGGCGCGAGCTCGCCGCCCCGCAACCGTCCGGTGTCCTGAAGACGGGGACGGCACCGGGATCATCGTGCTGACGTGCACGGAGCCCGACCACTACGATCCCCGCGCGATCGCGTACCGTCAGGAGATCCTCCGTGAGCAGGCGGCGATCGACCTGCCCCTCACTGCGGTACCGTTCGTGTTCCTTGCCGAGAAGGCCCGCTATCGCGCGGTGGGCAACACGGCTCCAGGAGCACCGGTGGCACGCTCGCTCCTCGACAAGATCGGCCGGCGCGCAGCAACGATACCCGGGGTGCGCGTGGATCTCGCACCGTGCCACCGCCCAGGCGGTCTGGTCGAGACGGTGGCCGCCCAGGCGTGCTCGGGTGTCGCCCGCATCGCGGTCGTGGCGCTGGATCCGCCGGGGACGATCACCGCCGAGGCGGCGCTCGCCACGCTCGGCCCCCTGGAACACGAGGCCGGCACGCCCACCGTGGTCACCGCCGGAGCGATATGGGACGACGCATCGCTTGTGAGGCGTATGGCCGACCGCATACTCGCTTCCACCACCGGAGCCGAGCTCGCGGACGTGGGTGTCGCACTCGTCGGGATGGGGATGCCGGAGGAATGGGCCCGGCGCCACCCTGCCGCGGCCGAGACCGAGAACTACTTCGACCAGCGTGTGCGGATGGCGCTGATGGAGGCCGGGATCGAGGGCGACCGCATACGCTGCGGATCGCTCGACTGGCAGGCTCCCGACGTGACCGAGGTGGTGCGGCACCTCGCCGCCCTCGGGTGCCGTCACATCGTCCTCGCCCCGTCGACGACGGTGCTACCCACCCTGGACACGACGCTCGACCTCGAGCGCGCGACGACGTACGCGAGGGTCCCGCGTGACGTGCGGGTGATCACCCTGAATGCGTGGGGTGATGACGCCGCAAGCGCCGCGCTCGAGCCGCAGGAAGACGACCTACGCCCGCTCTGAGGCCATGCTCCGGCGCGAGACCTTGCAGCGCTCCTGATTGAACGCCTGCCGCCTGCGGATCTGGGGGATGCTGCGCATGTAGCGGAACGCCAGCGCGAGTCCGCCGCGGTCCGCCTCGGCATGTGTCTCGAGCGCATCGATGCTCGCGCGCAGCTCCTCCGCTGTACTGCCGCGGAAGACCGTGTACCCCTTGCCCACCGCCCTCAGGACATGAGCGTCGGAACCGCCTACCGCGGCCACCCCGAGGCCGCCGCTGAACATCTTGGCCGCGAGACGGTTGGCCCAGATCAGACCCGGGACCGAGTTGTAGACCTCGAGCGCGTTGAACGCCATGTCGCGGACGGCGTCGGCGAGCCTGCTCCTGCCGAACGGGCCGAAGACACCGCGCGCGGAGAACGGATGCGGGATGATCGCGATGCCGCCCTGCTCGCTGATCCTGCGGATCGTCTCGGTGGGGGTGAGTCCGGGTGGTATCTCCTCCGTGAGGAACAGTCCGAGCACGTGCCCCTCGGTGGTGGACACCTCTTCGCCGACGACGACCTCGATGTCGTACATCTCTTCGAGCTCCTTCGCGAAGAGAGCGCCCTCGATGGTGTTGTGGTCGGTGATCGCGATGACCGTGAGGTCGGTCTCACTGGCCGCGTACTCCAGGATCTCCGGTACGCTGGCGAGCCCGTCGCTGTGCATCGAATGGATGTGGAGGTCGGCCTTGCCCCAGACCTGTGTGCTCACACTGCCCCTATCCTCGGTCGGTGGATACCCACGCGGGTACAGCAAGCGCCGTACCGTTGACGTTCTTTGTATCGGCAAAGTCCCCGGTCCACTCCAGCACTGACCGATGAGTGGCGCCGATGAACCGTTCGGCGGCTCCTCCGGCGCCGAACGGCGCCGAACGGTCACTCCGTGGTCTTCGACGGGCGCACGGACGCTCCTGCATCAGCCGCCCGAGCCGTTCGCTGACGCCCACCCGGCCAGCCGCGAGACACCCTCGTGCAGACGTTCCATCGACGTGGCGTAGCTGAACCGCAGGAAGCCTTCCCCTCCGGGGCCGAAGTCCACGCCGGGAGCCGCCGCCACACCCGCTTCCTCGAGCAGACGGCCCGCGAGCGCAACCGAATCACGACCCCACGCCGTGGCGTCGGCGAACACATAGAACGCGCCGAGCGGCTCAGTGGCCACCGTGAGCCCCACCTCCCGCAGGGCCGGAACAAGATAGCGCCGGCGTTCGTCGTACACCGAGCGCATCCTCGCAACGTCGTCCTGGGCCTCCAACAGCGCCGTGGTACCGGCCACCTGCACGAAGTTGCTCGCGCACAGGAAGAAGTTCTGCTGGATCTTCTCGGCGGGCCTAACGAACTCCGGAGGCGCGATCAGGTAGCCGAGACGCCACCCGGTCATCGCGTACGCCTTCGAGAAGCCGTTCAGGACGAACGCCCGGTCGGTGAACTCCAGCACGGAGCGCGGGCGGCCCTCGAACTGGAGTCCGTGGTAGATCTCGTCGCTGGCGAGCCAGATGCCGTGCCGCTCGGCCAACGCGGCAAGATGACGCAGGTCGGCTTCACCGAGGACCCCGCCCGTAGGGTTCGAAGGGGAGTTAACCATGATGGCTTTCGTGCGGGGCGTGATCGCGCGCTCCACCTCATCGATCCGGAAGCGGAACCCGTCCTCCGCGCGCACCCGCACCGACACGGGTACCCCGCCCAGGAAGTTCACGTAGTTGGGGTACGCCGGGTAGCAGGGGTCCGGCATGATGACCTCGTCGCCCGGATCAAGGAGCGAACCGAAGAGCAGCAGCATCGCGGGCGACGTGCCCTGTGTCACCACGACCGTGTTCGGGTCCACGGTGACCCCGTAGTCCTCCCGTGCCCGCATGGCCACCGCCTCACGCAAGCCGGGCAGTCCGAGCGATTGCGTGTAGCCCGTATCACCGGCGTCCATCGCCGCCTCTGCGGCACGGACGATCACCTCGGGCGTGCTGAAGTCGGGATCGCCGATCTCGAGACGGACGATGTCACGGCCCGACGCCTCGAGCTCGCGCGCCCGGGCAACCACGTCCATCACGATGAACGGGCGTATGGACAGTGCGCGTTGCGATATCTCGGACACGTCACGCTCCTTCGATCCGGGAGCCGTACAGGCGGGCGATGTAGACCGAACGGGCCTCCAGGCGCCGCAGGTCGGCGAAGCCGATATCGTCGGTGGCCACGATCTCGTGCGGTGCTCGTGGGTCGAACCGCAGGCCCAGCTCATCGGCACGTGCATAGAGGTCCGTGCCCGGGAGTACGTGCAAGGTGGAGGTCTGGATCTTGCCCGGGTCGAGGTCGAGACAGAACCGCAGTCCCTCGAGGAAGTCATCCGCGGTGTCTTCCGGCAACCCCGCTATGAGGTCGCACTCCACCGAGATGCCGTGCCGCTTGAGCGCCTCCACACCCGCCGTGAACCGCGTCGGGTCGAACGGTCGACGACATGCCGCCAGCGCCGCTGCCCCCACGCTCTGGGGCCCGGTCTCCACAGAGATGACCCCCGCCCGCCGGAGCAGGGCGGCCGCCTCATCATCCACGCGCTCGATATCGACCTCCACGGTATGCAGCGTGAGCCCCTGTCGTGCATAGGGCTCGAGCGCACCCGCAAGCCATTCCAGCCTGCCCGGGGTGAGGTTGAAGACCGAGTCGATGAACGAGAACTGCCGCACACCCCGCTCATCCGCCAGGTAGGCGATCTCCGCCTCCACACGGTCCTTCCCGAACGATCGGATCCGTCCGTAACCCTTGCCCTCGAAACAGTAGCCGCACGCATGCGGGCAGCCCCGGAAGGTCTCGATGTACGCGCTCCCCTCGCGCGGCTCCACGATACCCGTGAGGTATGGCGACGGGATGGTGTCGAGATCGGCGATGAGCGGCCTGTCCGGGGCGGCCACCACCTCGCCCGCGGCATTGCGCGCTGTGACCCCATCCGCACGCGTGAACGGCTTCTCCCGACGCGCAAGATCGAGGACGTCGGCGAAGGCGGCCTCGCCCTCGCCTCTCACCACCGCATCCACCTCGGGGTGTGCCTGCAGTACCTCGTCCGCCACGGGCCCTACCTCAGGTCCGCCGAGAACGATGCGGATACCGGGCAGCGCCTGCCTGACGATGCGGCAGACGTCGTGAACCGCGCTCGCGTTCCAGCAGAACACCGAGACGGCGAGCACCTGGGGCTCGAGCGCGATCACACGATACGCGATCCACCAGGGGTCGTCCTCGGTGGTGAGGTCGAGCGTCTGGAAGCCCACGCGGCCCTGCAGCCTGGAGTCGGCCTGAGCGTAGGCCCGCAGGTAGCCGAGGGCGAGCGACTGATAGCCGGGCGAATTGAGCGCCAGCAACACGACCTTGAGAGGCGCGGTCACGGCGACTCACCCGCTTCAGGTCGGGAGGAGGCACCGGGGCCGCCGTCGACCTCGCCGTGAAGACGATGGGAGAGCGGAAGCGGCAGAGACTCATCCACGGCGACCCACAGATGGTTCACCATGCCCGTATCACATGCGGCTGCAACGATCGTCTCCGCGGACGAAGGGAGCGCCCCGGCCGCCACGAGCCGCGCCGCATGGAAGCCCTGTGCGGCGCAGTGCGCCACGATCGCCGGCAACTCGGCCAGATCGTGCTCGCACACCGGAACGACCGCGGTCACCGCCACCTGGAGGCGCTCCGCCTCCGCATTCGCGAGGTAGCCCGCGACGCCGGCCCGCATCGCTTGAGCGATGCCGCGTTTCCCTGCGAGGGTATCGTGCATCTCATCCGAGGAGCCCAGCACACGCACCCACAGATGCCGTACGCCCGAGAGCAGGACGCCGTGAGCGTTGCCCGGGACCGACAGCGCACCGCCATCCGTCTCGATGGCGATCCGGGAGACGCCGGCATCCCGGCACGCCGCAACAACGCGCGGCAGATCAGGATGGGCGAACGGTTCCGGCCCGGTCAGCACCACGCCATCGGCCGTCGCGGTCTCTGCGATCGCTGCGGCTATCGTCTCCACGGGCAAGTACGTGGAAGCGCCGGCCGCCCCGCACCGGACACACCCGGCAGGAGCGCCGTCACCCACGAATATGGGAACGAGATCGATCACCCAACTCCTTCAGGGAGCTACGTCGGACAACCGTAGCACGATGCGAGCCTGACGGCCTCACCCCATCGCGAACCGCCCCACGGGCTCGGGCCCGCCGATCACACGACGCTCGACCTTGAGATGTCCATCGGCGTCGGAGACCACGTGCCACAGGACCAACCGCAGTTCACCACGCGAGAGCTCGATGGCGGTCAGCATCGTGGGGTAGACGCAGCAGCCCGCGTTGAAGTACGGCACCTCTCCGTCGCGCGGATACTTGAACCGATGCGTATGACCGCAGATGGGCGCCTTCTTGTGCGCCTTGATCCACTTGGTGTAGTGCCGCTCGATCTTGTGCCGCTTGAGCGCGTTCTTCGCGGGACTGGCGGGGTTTCTGGCGCCGAGCGCATGTACGTACCGCCAGAAGTGGCGCAGCGCGAACATGGTGGGCCACCAGAACTGGTCGTTGGCGAAGTCCCCCTGGTGCCCGTGGAGCACCACGATCTCCTGCCCGCTCGGGTCGTGCTGGAACACTACCGACTCGATCGGCTCGATGCCCGGCATGAACCGGTACACCTCACCCGTGTACTCGTTGTGGTGGACGTGCAGATTCTTCTCCACGTACGACGCGTCTCGCAGGAAGTTGTTGTGATTGCCCCAGATGAGGACATACCGCCCGTCATCGAAGAAGCGCTCGATCGCGCGGAACGTGTCGTGGTGCGCGCCGCGGATGTGTTTGAAGTGAGGGTGCTCCCACAGCTCGTCACCATCGCCCACCTCGACGTAGACGAAGCCGTTGCGATAGTAGTAGTTGAGCGCATGCAGATACGAGTTCTCGTTGCGCATGAACTCGTCGGAGAGGCTGCCGTCACCGCGATGACAGTCGCTGATGAAGACGAATCTCGACTCGTCATCGAACGAGATCACGCGTGCGTTCTGGTATGCCTCGGTGAGTCGCCGCTGCGTGCGCATGGTCACCCCCTCCCGAAAGGGTACACCACGTGCGCCCCGCACCGTAGCGGCGGCTACCGCCTTACTCCAGCTCCGCGTAGAACGGGCACTCCACCCACTCGTCGAACACCACGAAGGTGCCATCGGCATATCCCTCGTAGTCCGCCGAGCGCCACGTGCCCTCGATACGCGAGCCGTCGGGCGTGATCGTGCCCTCGAAGACGTTGGGCTGCCGCTCCTGCGTGCCCGGATCGGGAACCTTGCGCTCCATGTCGATGCGGATCGAACCGCCATCGATCTCGAACGTCCCGCCCCCGGTCTCGTCTTCCAGCACGCGTATGGTCCCCGAATCGCCCTCGCCGACGAACTCGAACGTGTAGAGGTGGTTCGCGCCGCGTTCCGTGACCCCGTAGATCCTGTAGCGGCGCAGATCGTTCGACTCGGCGCCAGGCGCGAGCACCAGGAAGTAGACGGCGGCGACGAGCGCGGCTATCCCGATCAATCCCCCGAGCAACGTCATGGTGCAGCCGAGCGGCAGCACCCGCCAGTCCTTCTTGGCCCCTTCGGGCATCGTCTCCACCCCCGTTGCGCGCCTGCCTCCCTGTGGCCACTGTACCCATACCTGGCCGGCAGGGGCGCCGGGATGCCCCGAACGGAGACAGGGCCCCTCCCCGTTTCCGGGAAGAGACCCTGATCGCTTCTGGTGTCCGAGGCGAGAGTTGAACTCGCACGTCCCTAAGGACACTAGGCCCTCAACCTAGCGCGTCTGCCATTCCGCCACTCGGACAGAGCTGCTGCCGTGGGGGCAGCGAACGAGAGTATAACAAGACGTTCCGAGACTGCCTAGACCGATTCCCATCGCGGGCCGGTCACGCGCCGCTCGTGGTAGATGGCGCCTCAGCGGTATCCGCGGTGGCATAGCCACTCGACACACCCAGGCTCTCCGGGATCGGGAACGGCTTGGCGAAGTGGCACGCCACCTGTTGACCCGACCCCACATCCCGCAGCTCAGGCTCTTCGATCGAGCACCGCTCCTGCGCGATCGGACAACGGGTATGGAAGCGGCACCCGCTGGGCGGGTCTATCGGGCTCGGGACGTCACCCTCCAGGATGATGCGCTGGCGTGCTCGCTGCTTGTCGGGGTCCGGCACCGGCACCGCCGACAGCAACGACTGCGTGTACGGGTGATGTGGCTGGTCGTAGAGCCCGCGCCAGTCACCGGTCTCGACGATCTTGCCCAGGTACATCACCGCTACGCGATCCGAGATGTGACGCACGACCGACAGGTCGTGAGCGATGAAGACATACGTTAGGCCGAACTGGTCCTGAAGGTCGTCCAGCAGGTTGATGACCTGCGCCTGGATCGACACATCGAGCGCCGAGACGGGCTCGTCACAGATCACCAGGCGCGGTTGGAGGGCGAGCGCGCGAGCGATGCCGATCCTCTGTCGCTGACCGCCGCTGAACTCATGCGGGTAGCGGTTGATGTGCTCGGGATTCAGGCCGACGACGTCGAGCAGTTCCTTCGCGCGATTCCGGCGCTCGAGCGGAGTGCCGATCCGGTGCACCCCCAGCGGCTCGGTGACGATCTCGCCGATCGTCATCCTCGGATTGAGTGAGGCATACGGATCCTGGAAGATGAACTGCACCTCGCGGCGGAACTGCTGCAGGTCCTTGCCCTTGAGCGCGAGAACATCACGTCCATCGAACTCGACCCGTCCGTCCGTCGGCTCGGTCAAACGGATGATGCATCGCCCCGTGGTGGACTTTCCGCAGCCGGACTCCCCTACCAGACCCAGCGTCTCGCCGGAACGCACGCCGAACGACACGCCGTCCACGGCGTGTACCTTCTTGCTCAGGCGCGACGCGATGATCCCCTGGTCGACCGCGAAGTGCTTGACGAGGTTCTCGACACGAAGAAGCTCGGCCATCACGCCACCCCCTCGCCATTGCCCGCGGCACCCTGGCCGAAGCCGGCTTGCCCGGCGAAGTGACACGCGGCCAGATGCGCCGGCGCTACCTCGCGCAACTCCGGTATCTCGCGCTTGCAGCGTTCCTGTGCGTACGGACACCGGGGGTGGAACGCGCAGCCCGGCGGAACGTCGATCAGGCTCGGAGGCTGCCCCTCGATGGGAAGCAGCGTGCCCTTCTCGTCGACGTCGTGCCGCGGGAGGCTCGCCAGCAACCCCCAGGTATACGGATGCAGGGGTCGATAGAAGACCTCGTCGGCCTTGCCGTACTCCACCTGCTTGCCCGCATACATCACCATCACGTCGTTGGCCATGTCGGCCACGACGCCAAGGTCGTGGGTGATCATGATGATCGCGGTGCCCTGGCGCTGCTGGAGCTCGATCATGAGCTCCAGGATCTGCGCCTGGATCGTCACGTCCAGCGCCGTGGTGGGCTCGTCGGCGATCAGTATGTCCGGGTCGCATGCCAGAGCCATCGCGATCATGGCGCGCTGGCGCATACCGCCCGAGAACTGGTGGGGATAGTCCCGCGCGCGCTGTGCGGGGTTGGGGATCCCCACGAGGTCGAGCATCTCCACCGCCCGCGCGTCGGCTTGCTTGCGAGTCATCCCTTTGTGGATGCGGAGCGCCTCGCCGATCTGGTAGCCGACCCTGAACACGGGGTTGAGCGAGGTCATCGGGTCCTGGAAGATCATCGCGATCCGGTCCCCGCGCATGGAGCGCACCGCACTGTCGTTCATGCCCAGCACGCTCTCACCACGAAGCATGATCTGGCCTTCGACGATCTTTCCGGGGGGATCGGGGATCAGCCGCATCAGCGAGAGCGCGGTGACCGACTTACCGGAGCCGGACTCGCCAACGATAGCGAGGGTATGCCCCTCCTTCACCTCGAACGTGACCCCGTCGACCGCTCGCACCACGCCGTCCCGCGTGGTGAAGTGCGTCTTGAGGTTCGTGACTTCAAGCAGGGCCATGTCGTCAGTCCTTCATCTTCACATCGAGCGCATCGCGCAGCCCGTCGCCCATGAGCACGAACGCGAGCACGGTGGTCAGGATGGCGAAGCCCGGCCAGATGGTGAGCCACGGTGCGGCCACCATCAGCGCCTTGGCCTCAGAGAGCATCGCGCCCCACGAGGGAGTGGGAGGCTGGACGCCCATACCGAGGAACGAGAGCGCAGCCTCGGCGATGATCGCGCCACCGATGCTCATGGTCCCGTAGACGATGATCGGGGCGACGGCGTTGGGCATGATGTGGCGGAAGATGATCCGCGAGTCGGACGCGCCCATGGCGCGCGCGGCGTCCACGTACTCGTTCTCCTTCACGGAGAGGATCGAGCTGCGGAACACACGGGCCACCGATGGCCAGCCGAGGATACCGATGGCGATGAACACGTTGCGGTAGCTCGGCCCCAGGACCGCCAGCAACGCGATCGCGAAGAGCGTGTACGGGAACGCGAAGAAGATGTCGGCGGTGCGCATCACCAGCGTGTCCACGAGGCCGCCGTAATAGCCTGAGAGCGCTCCCATCAGCAGGCCGATGACGAGCGAGATGCCAACAGCCAGCACGCCAACAGCGAGTGACACGCGCGCTCCGTAGATCACCCGTGAGAAGACGTCGCGACCGATCCGGTCTGTGCCGAACGGATGGGCTGCCGAGGGGGCCTCGAGGCTTCCGGCTTCGGTGGACGTGGGCGACGCGAAGTTCTGTGGCACCCACAGGTCGGCCGAGAGCGTCAGCGTCACGACGATCAGGATCCAAATGAGACCGATGATCGCCAGCTTGTTCTTGCGAAGGCGGATCCAGGCGTCCCCCCACAGCGTACGCTCGGGGCGGTTCGCCAGTTCGTCGCCGACATAGTCGAACGATCCTCCCGCCTGCTCGCCTTCCGATCCGTCCCGGAACGCGGTCTTAGGGGAGTCGGGATCCGCATCAGGGGGGAAGCCGGGCTTGCGTCGTCTGGCGCTCATTCGGCCGCACCTCCATATCGGATCCGCGGGTCGAGCAGGGCGTAACTGATGTCCACCAACAGGTTGATGAACATGACGATCAGAACGATCACGATCACGCCGCCCATCACCACAGGCCAGTCGCGTTGCATGACCGCAAGGTAGATCTCACGGCCGACGCCCGGCCACGAGAACACGGTCTCTGTGAGGATGGCGCCGCTCATCAGGACGCCAAGGTCGATGCCGACGTAGGTGACCACCGGGATGAGCGCGTTCTTGAGCGCGTGCTTGAAGACCACCGCTCGCTCGGTAAGGCCCTTTGCCATCGCAGTGCGTATATAGTCTTGGCCCATCGCCTCAAGCATCTGCGAGCGCATGATACGCGCCACGTACGCCGTCGAGACGGAAGCCAGTGTTATCGCAGGGAGGATGAGGTGGACGAAGTCGGGCGGGTTGCCCATGCCTGAGATCGGCAGGAACACCGCCCCTCCGGTCCACTCCTTCAGCCGGATGCCGAAGAACATCTGCAGCAAGAGTCCGAGCCAGAAGACCGGCACGGACACGAGTATGGACGTCGATAAGGTGACCAGGACGTCCCAGAACGAGTACTGCCGTATCGCCGAGATGATACCGGCACTGATGCCGATCACGATCTCGACGAGGATACCGGCCAGCGCAAGCCTGAACGTGTTGGGGAACTTGTCGAACAGGATGTCGGTGACAGCGCGGCCCTTTTGATAGGACTCGCCGAGGTCACCTTGCGCGATGCCGCTCACGTAGTAGGCGTACTGGATGTGCAGCGGCTCGTTGAGGTGGTTCTTCTCTTCGATCTGGGCCCTCAGCGCAGGTGTCAGCGGCTTCTCGCCGACGATCAGTTGGATCGGGTCACCCGGCAACAAACCGGGGACGCGGAGAACGAAGAGGATGAGGGTGACGCCGAGGAACACCGGGATCATCTGGAATATGCGTCGTACCACGTACTTGAACATGAGATGGGACCGTCTTCCACGTGTACATCAGAACGGTGTGAGAGGTGGTGTGCCGGGGCGCCCCGGGCGCCCCGGCACACACGTCAGAGCCTGTCAGCAATACCGGTCGTGACCCTCGATCACTCGGAGAGCCACACCGTGTCGAACGTGAACAGACCGTTGGCGCTGTACACACCGTCGTTCACGCGATCGGATGCGACACGCGTGTGACGGTAGTAGAACATCGGGATCACCGCGGAGTCCTCACCGACGATGCTCTCGGCTTCCTGATAGAGGGCGACACGCGCGTCGTCATCGACGGTCGTGCGGGCCTCATCGAGCATCGCATCGACGTCTTCGTTCACATAGAACGAGTAGTTGTCGCTGCTGTCGCTCTTGAACAGCGGATACAGGAAGTTGTCCATGATCGGGTAGTCGGCGATCCAGCCGAGGCGACCGACCTGGTAGTTCTTGGCACCCAGCTTGTCGAGATACTGCGCCCACTCGGAGCCGACGAGCTCGCCGTCGACGCCGATGGCCTTCAGGTCCTCCTGGACCAGCTGCAGGATGTCCTCGTGACCGGAGCCGGTGTTGTACTCGAGGCTGATGGTCGGGAAGCCCTCGCCATTCGGGAAGCCGGCGTCGGCCAGCATCTGCTTGGCGGCTTCGACATCATACTTGGAGTACGGGAATGCGTTGGCGCTCTGGCCTACGATGCCCGGAGGCACGATGCCCGTTGCGGGCTCGCGGGTACCCTCGAAGACCTTGTCGCAGATGTCCTGACGATCGATCGCCAGCGACAGGGCGGCGCGGACCTTGGGGTCCTGCAGCGCGGGATCGGTGTTGTTGATGAGCAGGTAGTAGATGGCCTGCTCGGCACCGAGGCTGACCTGCTCGCCTGGGTTGAGCGTGTAGCCGTCAGGGCTCTCGCCGTAGGTATCCACGGCGGCCTGGATCTGACCGACGGGGATCGGCACGAAGTCCAGGTTGCCGGCCTCGAACTCGAGGAACGCGGTGTCCTGGTCGGCGAGGATGTTGAAGTAGACGCCGTCGATGTTCGGCTCGTCGCCGTAGTAGTCGTCGAACTTCACGACCTCGATGTACTGGTCATGCGCCCACGGCTCGGCCATCATGAACGGGCCGTTGCCGATCGGCATGTCGCCGAACGCCTCGGTCACACCGTCGCTCGGCACCGGCGCGAGAGCCGGGTGACCGACGACATACTCGAAGTCCGCGAAACCGTAGTTCAGCGTGACTTCCAGGGTGTAGTCATCCACGACCTTGACGCCGGAAAGCTCGGTAGCCGTGCCTTCCTGCATCTCGTCGTAGCCCTGCACCCCTGCGAGGTGATACGAGATCTCCGACTCGTTCTCCGGGTTGCAGATGCGATCCCAGGCGAACTTGAAGTCCTCGGCGGTCACGTCGCTGCCATCGTGGAACTTGGCGCCTTCAACGAGATTGAAGGTCCACACGGTGGCGTCCTCGTTGGGCTCCCAGCTCTCAGCGGCTGCGGGCAGCACCTCGGACGTGATCGGGTCGAACTCCACGAGGCTGTCGAAGACGGCCTGGCCGACCTGGGTTCCTTCAGACTCCTGAAGGTTGATGGGATCGATGAACGCCGGCTCGCTGATGTAGAAGTTGAACGTGCCATCCTCCTCGGCCGCACAACCACCCATCGAGAACAGGGCAGCGACGAGAGTGAGCGCCAGGATGATCGAAAGTCCCTTACGGAATCGCTCAGACAAGATAGAGCCTCCCTCCAGTAACTAGGACCGTTGTCGTCCTATCCGTTGCGGTCTTGACAGCTCTCGCCTCGCACATCCCTCCTTACGCCGACTCACGCGGCTTCCGGGCACAGTGGTCGCCACCATGCCACTAGAGCGGATTTGCGTTTACTTGAAGTAATAGTCTGGCCTTCTCTGCCGCGAAGTGCAAGCGTCCACGCATAATCAGGACACTCGGGAGAATCACGAAGGGCGGCCCGAAGGGCCGCCCTTGCGTCGGTGGCGATGCTGCGGATACCCGCTACATGCCCGGCCGGTAGATCAGCATCAGGAGCAGCGCCGTAAGCCCGTAACCTGCGGCGAACGCGATGGTTATGCGGTCGAGGTTCTTCTCGATGGTACCCGTGCCGGTGGCCGAAGCGGGCATGCCCGCGCCGAACATCGATGACACTCCGGTGCCTTTCCCGGAGTGAAGCAGCACGAATATAATCATGCCGACTCCGCATACAACATGAATGGCAAGGGCGATATATGCGACTACATCCACAGCGATCTCCTCACGTGCGCCGCAAAGCGGCGATAGGGCGTCTCAGACGAACCGTGTCAGTATAGCCGCGCCCGCCCACACCCTCAAGTGATATCCAACAGCGAACGGGCCGTCCAGGCGTCGGGCGCCGCTACTCCCAGCAGGTCGCATACCGACGGCGCCACGTCCGCGAGGACTCCCCCGCTCCGGACCTCGGACACACCGTCGGCCACACAGATGAATGGCACCGGGTTCAGCGTGTGAGCGGTGAACGCACCGTCGTCTGCCGGGTCGCGCATCTGCTCCGCGTTGCCGTGGTCCGCAGTGATGATCGCCGAGCCGCCACGCTGACGGATGGCGTCCACCACCGCGCCTACACCGGCATCGACGGCCTCCACGGCCGCCACGGCCGCCTCAAGGATGCCGGTGTGACCGACCATGTCGCAGTTCGCGTAGTTGACCACGTAGAGATCGGCCTGCTCGGCCAGGATGGCGTCCACGAGCCGTCGCGTGACCTCGGGAGCGCTCATCTCCGGCTGGAGGTCGTAGGTGGCCACCTTGGGACTGGGCACGAGGATCCGCTCCTCCCCCGCCTTGGGCGCCTCCGCACCTCCGTTGAAGAAGAACGTCACGTGCGCGTACTTCTCCGTCTCCGCGATGTGCAGCTGCCGCAGTCCGGCGTCAGCCACGACGTCTGCGAGCACGCAGCACGGCAGATCCTTGGGGAACGCCACCGGTGCGGGGATCGTGGGATCGTATTCGGTGAGGCAGACGAACCGCACATCCGGCGTCACGGTACGGGCGAATCCTGTGAAGCCGGGGTCGGTGAAGGCGCGCGTGATCTCGCGGGCGCGGTCGGGGCGGAAGTTGAAGAACACGAGCGCGTCGCCGCTCTCGACACGCGCCACCGGCTCGTCGCCGTCATGCACCACCGCCGGAACGACGAACTCATCGGTCGCCCCGTCGTCGTACGAGGCCGCTATCGCTCCGGTGGCTGAGTCTGCCCTGGCGCCTTCGGAGAGCGCTATCGCACGCCACGCCCGCTCCACCCGCTCCCAGCGGTTGTCGCGGTCCATCGCGTAGTAACGCCCCGACACAGTGGCCACCCGACCCACGCCGATCTCACCGAGCACGCCTTCAAGCTGCTTCACGTAGCCGAGCCCGCTCGTGGGCGGAACATCGCGGCCGTCGAGGAACGCGTGCACGAAGACACGCTCGACGCCAAGCGACGCTGCCATCCGGACGAGCGCGTAGAGGTGCTCCTGGTGGCTGTGCACCCCGCCGTCGGACACCAGGCCCATGAAGTGGACGGCCCGTCCCTCGGCCACCGCGACAGCGATCGCCTCACGGAGCACATCGTTCTCCTGCAGTGAGCCGTCCGTGATGGCCGCATCGATCCGCGTGAGCTCCTGGTACACGATGCGGCCGGCTCCCATGTTGAGATGCCCCACCTCCGAGTTGCCCATCTGGCCCTCGGGAAGACCCACAGCGCGCCCGCTTGCCGAGAGCGTGGTCCAGGGATGCGTCTCGAAGAGGCGGTCGAGCGCGGGTGTCCGCGCAAGGGAGATGGCATTGCCGGGGCCGGGCGCGGCCATGCCGAACCCGTCCATGATGATCAGCGCAACCGGTTGGCGCGGCGCCACCTAGCGGGCCGCCTTCACGATATCGGCGAAGGGGTCGGCCTTGAGAGCGGCGCCGCCCACGAGAGCACCATCGATGTCGGGCTCGGCGAAGAACATCGCTGCGTTCTCCGGCTTGACCGAGCCACCATACAGGACGCGCACGGCCATGGCCGCGGGCGGGCCATACATGGCGCCGATGGTGGCCCTGATCGAGCGGCATACGTCGTTGGCGGCCTCCGGAGTGGGTGTGCGCCCGGTGCCGATCGCCCAGATGGGCTCGTAGGCGATCACAAGACGCTGCGCCTCGGTTGATGTGAGGCCCGCGGCGCCGGCGGTCACCTGGGCGCGCACGAACGATTCCGTCTCGAGGGCCTCCCTGACCGTGAGCGCCTCGCCACAACACATGATCGGCGTCATGCCCGCGTCGAAGACCGCACGAACCTTCTTGTTCACGGTCTGGTCCGTGTCTCCGAAGAACTCCCGGCGCTCGGAGTGGCCCACGATGACGTAGTCACACCGGAGTTCGGTGAGCATCCTCGCCGAGATGGCGCCGGTATAGGCCCCCTCGGCCTCCCAGTGCACGTCTTGCGCGCCGAGGGAGATCCGCAGTCCGTCGAGCTCGATGACGGTCGATGCCGCCTTGAGGCCGGTGAACGGCGGGCACACCGCCACCTCCACCTCGTTCCACTCCTCCTCGACTCGCTGCGCGATGTCCTGTATGAGTACGGCACCCTCACCTGAAGTGGTATGCATCTTCCAGTTGCCCGCAACGAGCATGTGCCGGGTCGTCATGGCAGCCTCCTACCTGTCCTGGAGCGCGTCCACGCCGGGAAGCGCAGCGCCCTCGAGCAGTTTCATCGAAGCGCCGCCGCCCGTGGAGACGAACGTGACGCGGTCGTCCAGGCCGAATTTCCTGAGCGCGGCGGCCGAGTCGCCACCGCCGATTATCGACTGGGCCCGGTTGTTGCGGCCAACCGCCACCGCGATCTCACGGGTGCCGGTCTCGAACGGCTTCTTCTCGAACACGCCCATCGGCCCGTTCCAGAAGATGGTCCTTGCCGAGGCGATGTCGCCCTTGTAGAGCTCGATCGTGCTGGGCCCGATATCGAGGCCCATCATCCCTACGGGGATCTCCTCCCGGCCGACGATCCTGGTGTCGGCGTCGTCCACGATCTCCGTGGCCACCACGAAATCGGTGGGGAGCACCAGATCCACGCCCGCCGTCCGTGCTTTCTCCAGCATCTGCTTCGCCGGCTCCACCCAGTCGGCCTCGACGATCGAGTCTCCCACCTCGAGGCCTTTCGCGACGAGGAACGTGAACGCCATCCCGCCACCGATCAGCAAGGTGTCGCAGCACTCGATGAGCTTGTCGATCACGCCGAACTTGTCGCTCACCTTGCTGCCCCCGAGTATCGCCACGAACGGGCGGTCGGGATCGATGAGGATGCCGTTCAAGGTGTCCACCTCGCGGGTGAGGAGCATGCCCGCGTACGCGGGCAGATACTCGGCCACCCCCGCCGTGGACGCGTGGGCGCGATGCGCAGCGCCGAAGGCATCGTTCACGTAGATGTCGCCGAGCGATGCGAGCTGCTGCGCGAACCCGGGATCGTTCTTCTTCTCGCCGGGATGGAATCGCACGTTCTCGAGCATCAGGATCTCGCCGTCGATCATCCGCCCCACGGCCTCCTCGGCCTCAGGCCCCACGATCTCCGGCGAGAACGCCACGTTACGTCCGATGAGCCGTTGCAGCGTGCGCCTTGCCGGCTTGAGGGTGTACTGCGGATCGGGTGCGCCGCTCGGGCGGCCGAGATGGCTCATGAGCACCACCCGCGCCCCGTGGTCGATCAGATAGCGGATCGTAGGCAGCGCGGCGCGGATCCTGGTGTCGTCGGTCACCTCGCCCTCGGCGATCGGTACGTTGAAGTCGACACGCACCAGCACGCGTTTGCCGCGCACGTCGACGTCCTTGACGGTCTTCTTGGCGAACATCGGGCCTCCTGGAACGGACGGGTCTCCTGCCGTGCGAGAAGCGGGGCGCCCATAACGCTATGGACGCCCCGCCGGGATGCCGGCTCAGCCGACGATCTTGATGAGGTCCTTCACACGGTTGGAGTAACCCCACTCGTTGTCGTACCAGGACACGCACTTCACGAACGTGCCCTCGCCGCCCATCACCATGGTCTGGAGCGAATCGAAGATGGAGGAGTGGTCGTTGCCCACCACGTCCACCGAGACGATCGGGTCCTCGCAGTACTGCAGGATGCCCTTCATCGGGCCCTCCGCGGCGGCCCTCATCGCCTCGTTGATCTGCTCCTTCGTAGCCGGCTTCTCCAGCTCGGCCACCAGGTCCACCACCGAGCCGTCGGGCGTGGGAACGCGCATCGACATACCGTCGAGCTTGCCCTTCATGTCGGGGAGCACCAGCCCGATCGCCTTGGCGGCGCCCGTGGATGTAGGGATGATCGACATCGCGGCCGCGCGGGCCCGACGGAGGTCCTTGTGCGGCAGGTCCAGGATGTTCTGGTCGTTGGTGTAGCTGTGGATGGTGTTCATGAACCCGGCTTTGATGCCGAACGAGTCACGCAACACCTTGGCGAACGGCGCGAGGCAGTTCGTGGTACACGAGGCGTTCGAGATGATGTGGTGGTTCGCCGGATCGTAGTCGCCGTCGTTCACGCCGATCACGATCGTGATGTCCTCGTTCTTCGCTGGCGCTGAGATGATGACCTTCTTGGCGCCTGCGTCGCGGTGCGCCGCGGCCTTGGTGGCGTCGGTGAAGAAGCCGGTGGACTCCACCACGACCTCCACGCCGAGATCACCCCACGGCAGCTGTGAGGGATCGCGCTGCGCCATCACCTTCACGACACGACCATCCACCGTGAACGAGTCGTCCCCTGCCTTCACTTCGTGAGGGAACACCTTGTGGACCGAGTCGTACTTCAGAAGGTGCGCAAGCGTCTTGGCGTCGGTGAGGTCGTTGACCGCAACGACCTCGATATTCGGGTCGCTCTCGCACGCGCGGAACACGAGGCGGCCGATGCGCCCGAAGCCGTTGATACCTACCCGAATCGTCACGTGGTACCCCTCCTTGGAACGGTGTGCCGTCACTGACCGGACCTGAAAGGCCCGTACCGCATGGTAACCCGCAAACGTAAGCACCGGGGCGCCCGGGCGGGCGGTCCCGACTAGTACCTACCCCTCTTCCGCCAGCTCCTCGAGCCTCCGGATGCGATGATAGACCGCCGACTTCGACAGCGGCGGGTCGGCCAGCTCGCCGAGTTCGCGCAGGCTGACCTCCGGATACTCGAGCCTCAACGACGCGATCTCGCGCAATGCCGGCGGCAACGACTCCAACCCTCGCGCCCGCTCGATCGCCCTGACCGCGGCGACCTGCCCCGCTGCCGCGGCGGCGGTCTTCTGGAGGTTCGCCGTCTCGGCGTTCACGAGACGGTTCACGTCGTTACGCATCTCCTTCAGGATACGCACGTCCTCGGTTCGGAGCAGTGCCCTATGCGCACCCACCAGGGCCAGGAACGTGACGATCGGCTCGGCGCCTTTGAGATACACCGTGTATGCTCCGCGCCGCTGGGTGACCCGGGCATGGATGTCGAAGCGCGCCATCAGACGCACCAGGTCGTGGGCGATCGGCTCGGACTCGGCGGTGAGCTCGAAATGGAAGTCGCCATGGGGATCGGCGACGAATCCTCCGCCGAGGAACACGCCCCGCAGGTATGCGATGGCGCAGCAGTCCTTCTTCACCAGCCTCGAGGGCAGTTCGTACAGCGGGGCGTACGAGCGGTCGATGATGCCCATCTCGGTCAGCGCCGGCTGCAACGCCGGCTGGTCGATCACGGTGATCAGGTAGTTGTTCGACCGGTGCAACACAGAGCGCCTGACGGTCAACTCGGTCTCAAGGTCGTACGTGCCGTGCAGGAGCTTGATCACCTTGCGCGCCACGGGCGCCGTCTCGGTGGCGATCTCAAGTCGTACCCGCCCCTGGCCGGTGAAATGGAGCGCCCCCTCGACGCGGATGAGCGCCGAGAGCTCCGCACGAGCGCAACAGGCCTTGGCCGCCTCGATGCGGGCGAGTTCCTCCTTCACCTCGGCAGTGAACGACATTCACCACACCTCCGTGAGCGCCGCGAGCAGTCTGTCCTGATCGTGGCGCGCAGGGTCACCGGCGTCGGTGAGGTCGGCGGTCACGACACGCGCGTCGCTCTCGCGAAGCGCGTCGGTCACGCCACTCACGAGGAAGTTGGGGATGATGCTGGTGAAGAGGCTGCCCGGGCCGATCACCACCACATCGGCGTCGTGGATGGCATCGAGAGCCGGGCCATAGGCAGGAGCATCGCGCGGCTCGAGACGGACCTGCGATATGGGACCTTCCGTCTCTGCCACCCTGGCCTGTCCGATCACACGTCGGCCCGCACTGTCCCATCCGGAGAGGACCACGTCTGCGAGGGTGGACGGTACCACGCTCCCGCGAACCCCGAGCATCCGGCCGGCAGCCTCGACCGCCTCGCCGAAGCCACCTTCGAGGTCAGCGAGCGCGGCGATGATGAGATTGCCGATGGCATGACCCGCCAGGCCTTCCCCCGAGGCGAACCGGTACTGGAAGACCGGCGCGAGCTCGCTCCCGGGATCGGCCAACGCCACAAGACAGTTGCGGATGTCACCGGGCGGGAGCATCCCGAGTTCCCGGCGCAGGTGCCCGGAGGAGCCGCCGTCGTCGGCCATGGTCACCACGGCCGTGGGGTCGAGACCGGCCCGAAGCATGCACCGGAGCACCAGCGGGAGCCCTGTCCCACCGCCGATCGCCACCGCCGAGCCGCCCGTCGTCATCGCTTCCTGTCCTTCGAGATGTCGCGATGCGTGACCGTCACCGTGTAGCCGAGTTGCTGGACATGCGCGGCCGTCTCCTCCGCGAGCGCCACGCTGCGGTGCATGCCGCCCGTGCAACCAAGCGCGATGTGGAGCGCGGTCTTGCCCTCCGAGAGGTAGTTGGGCAGCAGGAACTCGATCAGCGGATACCACCGGTCCAGGAAGATCTCCGCTTCCGGCTTGCCGAAAACGAACTCCCTGACCTCGTCCTGGAGCCCGGTCTTGGAGCGGAGCCTGTCGAGGTAGTACGGATTGGGCAGGAAGCGTACGTCCATCACCACGTCGGCGTCGATGGGCACGCCGTACTTGAACCCGAACGAGGAGACAGTGACCATCAACTGGGTCTCACGACCCGCGGTGATGAACTCCTCGCGGATGAGCGCGCGCAGCCGTCTGGGCGGCAGGTCCGTGGTGTCGATGAGCAGGTCGGCACGCTGCTCCACCGCCTGGAGGAGCTCGCGCTCCCGGGATATCCCCTCTGTGACCGACCCGATGTCGGCAAGAGGATGCCGCCGACGGGTCTCCTTGAAGCGGTTCACGAGTGTGCGGTCGTCGGCCGTGAGGAACAGTATGCGTGGCCGCTCACCGCGGGCCTCAAGACGGTCGATCTCGCTGATGAGCTCCTCGAAGAACGCCCCACCGCGCACGTCGCACACCACGGCGACCTTGCGCACGCGGCTGCCCGGGAGCGCGGCGAGCGAGACCAACTGTCCGAGAAGCGCGGGCGGCAGGTTGTCTATGCAGAAGTAGCCCAAGTCCTCGAACGTGTGGATCGCCTGCGTACGGCCCGCGCCCGACATCCCGGTGATGAGCACCAGATCGCGCTCGGCAACCGGCGCGGGCGATGAATCGCCGATGTCGATGTCTCCGGCCATCTCAGCCCCCTCGACTACTTGCCCGAATCAGCCAGCGATGTGCCCACCGACGTGACGATGGCGATGATGATCGCTGAGACAAGTGTCTGCCAGAAGCCGGTGGTGGAGACCCCGTCGACCACCCACGCCACGAGATAGAGCATGCCTGCGCTGATCACGAGCGAGAACAGACCGAGCGTGAGGACCGTGACCGGGAGTGAAAGGACGTGCACGATCGGCTTGACCACCGCGTTCACGACCGCGAGCACGAGCGCCGCGATCACCGCGGAGGGCCAGAAGGCGTCGACCTTGAGTAGCGCGCCGTCGGAAAGGTAGGCCACACCGAAGATGGCCGCGGCGCTGAACAGCATACGAATGAGGAACTTCACGGCACTGCTCCCTTCACCGCTGATGCGGGTCTTTGCTGCCAGTCCTGAGAGTATAGCAGCGGGGTATGACCCTCAATGGTGCAGAACGTGTGCGACGGACGTTCGCCCGCGTCTGACAGTCGTCTAGAGCGCTCAGGAGCCCTCGTCGCCCGCCGGCTCCGTGCGGAACTGCGTGTGATAGAGCTCGGCGTACAGTCCACCGGCGGCCAACAGGCTCTCGTGAGCCCCGTGTTCCACGATCCTTCCGCCATCCACCACCAGGATGAGGTCGGCATCGCGGATGGTGGACAGGCGGTGGGCGATGACGATCGAGGTCCGCCCGGCAAGCGCCGTCTTCAGCGCGCGCTGCACCGCCGCCTCCGATTCGGAGTCGAGATGGGCGGTCGCCTCGTCAAGCACGACGACGTCGGGCGCCTTCAGGAGCAGTCGCGCGATCGCGATCCGCTGCTTCTCTCCGCCCGAGAGCCGGTAGCCGCGATCACCCACCAGCGTGTCGAGCCCCTCGGGCAGCGAGTCCACGAGCGTGCGGATCTGCGCGCCTTCGAGCGCAGCTATGAGTTCGTCCGGGGTGGCATCGGGGTCCGCATAGAGCAGGTTCGCTCGAAGGGTGTCGTGGAAGAGATGGGGGTCCTGCGTGACCATGCTCACGACGTCGTGCAGCGATTCGAGGGTGGCGTCGCGGACGTCCACTCCATTGATTCGCACGGCCCCGCTGTCGGTGTCGTACAGGCGCGGGATCAGGTAGCTGATGGTCGACTTCCCTGCGCCCGAGGGGCCGACCAGCGCGACGAGCTTCCCGGGTTCTGCGACGAAGCTGATGTCACGGAGCACGGCTTGCCCTTCGGGCAGGTCGGTGACGGCTACCGACTCGAGCGAGGCGAGCGACACGTCTTTCGACGACGGATACGAGAACTCCACGTTCTCGAACTCCACGCGTGCCGGACCGCGGTCGAGAGCCACCGCGTCTGGCTTGTCCTTCACCAGGAGCGGCAGATCCAACACCTCGAAGACACGCTCGAAGGAGACGAGCGCGGTCATGACGTCGACGTTGATGTTGGAGAGCGCCGTAAGGGGCCCATACAAACGGTTGAGGTATGCCGTGAGGGCGACGACCGTACCCACATCGACGAGACCACGGGCAGCCATCGCGCCGCCCCATCCGTACACAAGCGCCGTGCCCAACGCTGCGGTGAGTGTGAGCGAGACGAAGAACATGCGGCCGTATACTCCCCGGGTCACCGCGATATCGCGGACCCGGGCCGCCTTCCCGGCGAACTCGGCCTCCTCATCTGCGCGTCGACCGAAGAGCTTCACCAGGAGCGCACCGGCCACGTTGAAGCGCTCCACCATCATCGTGTTCATCTCAGCGCTCAGGTCGTAGCCCTCGCGGGTGATGCGGCGCATCCGCTGCCCCACCCAGCGCGCTGGCAAGGCGAACACGGGAAGCAGTATGAGCGCGATCAGCGTGAGCTTCCACGACAACGCGAACATCGCGATCAGCACGAGCGTCACGCGCATCAGGTTGCCGATGACCGTTGAAAGCACATTGGTGAGCGCCGTCTGGGCACCCTGGACGTCGTTGTCGAGCCGGCTCACCAGTGCGCCGGTCTGGGTTCGCACGAAGAAGCCGAGTCCCATCCGCTGCACGTGCGCATAGACCCTCGTACGCATGTCGTAGATGAGACCCTCGCCAATGCGGAGTCCGAGATACCGCTGGACCAGCAGGACGCCGCCGTCGAGCACGGCCAGGCCCGCGATCAGGAGCGCCAGCGAGATGACGAGCCCCGCATCGCCTCCCAGGATGCCCCGGTTGATGATCTCCCGGTAGATGAGCGGGTCCACGGCGCCGATGACGGCATCGATCGCCACCAGTACGAGGAACCCGGCGACCATTGCGCGGTACGGTCGCAGCAGCCCCAAGATGCGCCGAGACGTGCCTGGCGCCACCTTGGCGTCTTTGACCGAGGGATCCAGCTTGAACGAACTGACTCCCGACCGGCTGTTCGACCCCGGGACCACGAACACCTGCGGCCTCCTGTCTTGAGGGGCGCTCCCCTACTCTGCGGGTGACGCGTCGAACGCGGGATGATGATGGATCTCGCCCGATGGCGTCTCATCGCCGAGTGCCAGGCATAGGACGTTCTCTGCCGGCACACCGGGATACGTGGCGTCTCCGCACTGCTGAAAACCGAACCGCGCGTAGAACTGCGGGTCGCCCACGAGCACACAACCGGAAGCCCTCCGCGAGCGCAGCACCTCCAGTCCCGCCTCCACCAGCGCGCGGCCCACTCCCGACCCCTGGTGGTCGGGATGTACCGAGACCGGGCCGAGAAGGAACCAACCGGTGAGCGCGTCGCCCACCACTGCGGGCGAGAATGCGATGTGGCCCACTACGTCGCCGCCCGTCTCGGCGACCAGCGACACCTGCAAAGCGCCCGCTTCTCGTAACGCATCGACGATGAGGTGCTCCGTCTGCCTGCTGAACGGGTGGTCCTTGAACGCAGCGATGGTGATATCGCGTATCGAGTCTACGTCGCGCGGGGTCTCGAGGCGGATGATCACAAGCCTGCTCCCTTCTGACGCTGTCCGTGCACCGGTTCGACCGGCCTCCAGCAGGGTAGCGCATCGAGGCGACACTCGCAGGACCGTCGCCAACACCTCGCTCCGTCTGCGAGACGCGGTGAGATCGCGCTGTTACCCTCAGAGTCACACACGCATGATGGCCGCGCCACGACGCAAGGAGTCTGCCATGGCCCGAACGATCGCCTGCCCGGACTGCGGCGAGTCGGACGACATACGCGGTTCTGAGACACCCGACGGCATCCGTATCACCTGCGGGGCGTGCGGACGTTCATGGCTTCGCGACGAAGAGCCCGAGCGGTGCGTCACCTGTGGCGGGACCGACCTCGTCAAGCGCCCGCATGCACTCACGCAGTTCTCGCGCGGCACGCAGCTGTCCATCGTGGCCATGGGCGAGACCGTGCTCTGTGCCGTGTGCGATGCCGCGATGGTGGAATGGTCGAACGCCCGCGCCGTACCCGCGAACTACCGGCCCCGTGCGACCGAGAAGCGCGACGACGACGATGCCGACGGTCCGGTGACGATCACGCCCTGAGCCGAGCAGCCTACCAGTCGCCGAGCTTCTCTCCCTCGGCAGGCATGATGAGCAGGATCTCCGAGCCGCCTGAGCGTGGGTAGGCCGAGATCTTCAAGGGGTAGACCCGATCGGCCTTCTCGAACGCAAGGTCGGTGTTGGGCCAGTCGACGTCCAGCGCCGTCCACCCGTTCGCCTCCGCCCATGCGCCGAAATCGGCGAGCGCCTCCTCGGGGTCCGCATCGCCCTCGAACGTCACATACAGCTCGGTGCCCATCTCGGTCTCGTCGACCATCTCATAGTCCGACAGGTCGGGGATGTCATCGAAGTCGGCCGGTGCAGCCTGGGATCCCGCGTCGGCGACGGTACCGCTGGTGTCGCTGGACTGCGAGGACTCACCCCATGATGACGACGAGTCGGCCTCGTCGCTGCCGCAACCGAAAAGCGCGAGTGAGAGCACGAGCGCGAGCGCGAGGAAGAGTGCCCGGGTGAGGCCCTTCTTGTTCATCGTCGATCCCCTTCTGGTCAACAACGGTCTGCGCGGAGCGGGAACGCCGCGATGCGGCCCTTCACAGCCGACTACGCTACCACATCCAGCGTGGATCCGGCCGCATGCGTGGCGCACATCCGGCTGTCCACGGGCGCACCGCTCAGGAGCACGAGAGCGCTCTGCGCTCCTCGCGTGTGAACGCGCGCCGCAACTCGGCAAGACGTGCCACGTGCTCTTCGAACTGCGACCTCACCAGCTCGCTCCGCGTATCCGGCTCAAGCTTGTCCAGCACGAGCATCTGGAAGACGCTGTTGATCTCCGAGCTCTCGAGCCTGTTGGCGAGTTCGTACGCATCATCGAGCGTGGCGATCTTCTCGCTCCGGATCTCCCGGAGCTCGCGCTCGATAGAGTCAACGACATCGAGCTGATGCGCTGTCAGCGCCTGTGTCTTCTGGTCGTCGGCAAGGTGGACCAGTCCCGTCTCAAGCAGGGTCGCGTGCAGCGCCTCGTCGGCCGCCATCTTGAGCCAGATGTCGCGTGCAGCAAGATCGGCGACGAACATCTCCGCGAGCGCTGAGTAGAAGACCTCGGCTGCTCGCTCCCAGGAGATCGCCCGATCGAAGAACTGCGCCACGGTCATGCCGATCACGGTCCCTCCGCTGCACGTGCGCGGCGCGCACGGTAACCATTCGCCGGGGTGACAGGTGGCCCACATCCAGCCGACGTGTGAGGTCGCAGGCACGAGCCACCGCATACGATAACGTCTGAGTGGCCTCTTGGATGCGGCAAGATGACGAAAGGCGCCTCCGTCTGACGTACGGCCGCTGCCTCGTGCAGCTCAGCGCTGGGTTGTGTCCATCTCGGCACGCACGTAGGCGATGGAAGCTGAGACGAGCTCCTCAAGGACCTGCAGGTCGATATCGGCGAGGCTCTTCACGTACAGACATGACACGCCGGTGCGGAACGTCCCGAGTCGCGCGAGCAGATCCTCGTACCCGTCGAAGCCGGACATGATGTACAGCGTGAGGTCACGCTTGCGGGGCGAGAACCCCACTTCGAACCAGTCGCCCTCACGCCCGCTGGCGTATCGGTAGTGATAGCTCCCGAAGCCGACGATGCTCGGGCCCCACATGACCGGATGGGATCCGGAGAGGCGGGACATCATCTCCACGAGCGCACGGCAGTCGTCGCTCCTGCCTTCACCGCACACCTCCGCGATGAAGTCATCGACGCTCGCGTTCGTGGGCTGGGTCTTCAACTCGGCCATGGGTGCACCTCTCTCAGCGGATCGCCGGTGATATCGATGCCCGCGCCCCGTCTCCTACATCAGGTTCCGCCTGCGCAGCCACCATCCGATCGCCATGCCCAGGAGGATCGAGATCGCCACCACTATCCAGAACGCGCCGGGCGTCTCGGCGAGCGGGATGTCGATCACGTTCATGCCGTACCAACTCGCGATCACGGTGGGGACGGCCATCACGATCGCTGCCGAGGTGAGCACCTTCATGACCACGTTGAGGTTGTTGGAGATCACCGACGCGAGCGCGTCCATCGTGGAGTTGAGGATGTTGGTGTAGATCTCGGCCATCTCCATGGCCTGCTCGGTCTCGAGCACCGCATCTTCGAGCAACTCGGTGTCTTCCTCGTGCTCGGTGAAGAGCGCATTGCGGGCCATGCGTCGCAGCACTCCCTGGTTGGCCTTGAGCGACGTGGAGAAGTACACGAGCGACTTGCCGAGGGAGAGCATCTGGATGAGTTCCGCGTTCTGCATCGACTTGCGCAGGCTCATCTCGAGGCGAGTGCTGGCCGTGTCGATGCTGCGCAGCGCGTTCACGTAGGCTGCGGCGACCTCTCGCACGATCTGCACGGTGAAGCGGCTCCGCTTGTGTGTGGAGAAGCCGCGGTAGCCGCCACTCGCGAACCGGTCGAGCACGTGGCTCTCGTAGAGCCGTACGGTCACGAAGGCCCGCGGCGTGTGGATGATGCCCAGCGGGTAGGTCTGATAGACGATGAAGTCCTCCATGTCCCGCTCCACCTGCGGCACGTCGAGGATGACCATCACATAGTCTTCCTCGACCTCAAGCCGGGGCAGCTCCTCATCATCCAGTGCGGCCCGCAACACATCCCGATCGACCGCCACCATCTCCGCGAGCTTGTCCAGCTCCGCATCGGACGGCTTCACCACGTCGACCCACGCGCTCCCATCCTCGGGGAGGCTGCGCAACTCCTGGACCTCGTTGCCGCTGAACGTCTTACGCCTGATCCGGATCACGTTCGCCTCCGTTCCTTGTGCCGCCGCCAGAGCGGGTGCCACCAGTGCACGGAGAGCTGCTCCTCCGCGCCGCTCACGAGCATACCGCACCGGGTGTGCTCTTGGACCCCATGAGTGTGCGGCATGGACCTCGGGTATGACACAGGTGTGACTCGAACCGTAAGGAGGCCCCGATGCCACAGTTCGGAGTGCTCGTGTATTCGCCGTCACCCGCGGACCCGATGGCGCTCTCAAGCGAGCGCCTCGATGAGATCGCACGATACCCCGCCCTCGCCAAGGAGCTGGGCGGCAAAGTGCTCGGCGGCTCCTACTTCGCGGGACAGCGAGGGTTCGCTTTCGAGCCGAGCACCGACGCCACCACGATCGTCGGCGACCAGGTGCGGAGCGGCCCGCTCGTGGATGCGGATCTCGTCCCCGCGGCGTTCTATGTGATCTCGGCACCGGATATTGACACCGCAGTGCGCGTAGCACGTGCGCATCCGGCGACGCGAGACGGCGGCGTTGAGGTGCGGCGGCTGTTCGTGCCCGACGACGAACCACCAACGGAGTGAGACGACCCGGACCCGCGATCACGTGGCAGCGACGAGTGCCGGAAGGAGCGCATCATGACCGACCGCCTGTCGCTGGATGAGGTGCGCGCCACAGGGGCACGCGCCTATGGGGACCGCGATCCGGAAGCCCTGGACACGCTTGTGGAGCTGAGCCGCTCGGACCACCGACCGGAGGTCCGTGGCACCGCGGCCGTCTTCCTCGGTGCGATCGACTGGGATGACAGGACTTTGCCTGCGCTCACGCGGCTCCTCGCCGACCCGGCGCGCGTGAGCCTCGCGGGCCATCCCGGTTTCACCGATGCGCTCAACGACCTCGCGATGTACGACGGCCACGTTATCGGGCCGGGCATGGCGACGGCGACTCTCGCGACCCAGAACGTAGGAGACGTCAGTGCGCCGATCGAGAAGATCGCGAGGGTCGCCCTCGGCCAGCGCACGAAGGGGTGGACTGCCGACTGGCACGATGTGGCCGACCCGGAGGCCCTTCTGGATCTCATCACCGTGGGAGACGTGCCGGTCGACCCGGACGTGACCGACCCCGCGCAGCGTCACAAGCAGGAGTTCGCGTGGCGGGACAAGGCTGCATCACTCCTGCTACAGCTGGACGACCACGTCCGCCCGGAACACGTACCAGCGCTGGTGGACCTGGCGATGCAGGGCTCGACGGCAGCCGAGATCATGCTCAAGGAACGCGACCAGCTGCTGACGGTCAACGCCGTCACGCGGCATATCGGCGATGACGCCGTGAGCGCACGGCTGCTCACGGCGAAGCTGCTCGCGAAGATGGCCAAGAGAGCCGACGAGTCGGCCCGGCCCTATCTCCGGCAACTCTCCGCCGACGGCGAGAAGTCTGTTGCGAAGCAGGCCGCCAAGGGACTGAAGCTCCTCGACAAAGCCCAGAAGAGGCGCTGAACACCACGTCCCGCGAAGAGCGGCGCTACTCGAGGCCCTCCACCATTACGGCGATCGCCCTGGCGGTCATCCGCTGCTGCTCGGCACGATCGATGGTGGCGACCCCGTCGCCCTCTTGCGGCCCATAGTCGCCGAACTGCGCGTGATTGCCGCCCTCGATCTCCACGAGCGTGGCGTCGACCGGCAGACGCTGAAGCGACTCCTCGAAGACGTCACCGGACACGCCATCCTCCGTCCCGTAGATGGAGAGCGCTCCGATAGGGAGGCCGGAGAGATCGGTGGATTCGGCAGGGTAGGACGCAAGGAGCGCGATCCCGTCGATGGAGTCCGCCCCACCCTTCACGTATTCAGCAGCCATCGCGCCGCCGAGCGAATGGCCGCCGATGGCCCAGGTGTCGACGTCCGAGTAGACCTCGATGACGTCATCGGCGCGACCGATGCCGAACACCGCCAGGTCGAGCGGCATCGGCACGATCACGGCAAGGATCCCGCGGTCGCTGACCTGCTGCATCAGCGGCGCATACGCCGCCGGGTCGACGAGTCCTCCCGGGTAGAAGACCAGGCCGCCCCGCACCTCCCCGTCGGGCTGGAACACGTACCAGCCACGCTCCGTCTCTGCAGATCGCGCCAACGCCGCCGCTTCCGGGAACGCCGGGTATCGCGCGACACGCGTCCAGCCGTAGAACCCTGCCGAGGCGAGCACAAGGAGCGCCGCCAGTGAGATAAGTACGGGCTTGAGCAGTCTGCGCATCGCTACCTCGCATCGATGTGGAGGACAGTGGCCCTTCCGTGTATCAGTCTTCGATGGTATCGAGCCCCTGCTCCCGGAGGCGGGCGAGGTGCTCCAGCATCGCGCTGAGTTCCTCGGCGCTGTGTTCTTCCCACTCCTCCAGCTCGCGAACGACCCGCAGTGGCTCCCGGGTCCGGTACGACCTGGTGGGATTGCCGGGGAAGCGCTTGTTGGTGACGTTCGGATCATCCTCGAACGGACCCGTGGGCTCCACGACGTAGATGTACCCCCGGCCCTCACCCCCGGCGAGCACGGTCGCCAGTTGCGCCCCCCAGGCGGCGGTGTCTATCAGTGCCGAGAAGTAGATGTTGTTGGAGACGCGCCCGTCCTGGAAGTTGGAGCCGAAGCCCGGCGTGAGTTCGTCGCCTGGGCTCAACACAGACTTCGTTCCGTGATAGAAGGGTCCCTGCACGTGATCGCAGTGGTCGAGCGTCACCGGGGTCCACTGCACCACCCTGGTGGTCACGCGGGAACCGTCCACCAATGTCGGCAGGATCTTGGAGAGCACCCATCCGTTCGTTCTCAAGTAGCTCTTCCCGTTGACCTCCATGCGCCACGGGCGAACCTGATCGCCCGACGGCGTGAAGGTCCGCACGAGCCGTCCGCCCCGGTATTGCTCGATCACGCAGTCGCTGTTCTTCATCGAGTGCGCCTCATCCCAGCTCCGCTACCCTGAACTCCACCATACGGCGGATGAGATCCTCCGGAAGAGGCTGGCCGAGTGGGAACTGCACGGATCCCTTGCCCGACTTGAAGCGTGACAACTCCTCTTTGAACGCCTCGGTGCCAGTGGGCGTGGGATAGAAGCCCACATGCCTGGCGAAGCCACCGAAGTGCACCAGGTGCGTGCCACGAAGATCGAACGTGGGGATGCCGTAGCTCATCGTCTCAACGGCGTCCGGAGCGGACTCGCTGATGATGGCGCGAACTCGTTGGAGCACGGCCTGCGTCTCTGGCGGGAATCCTGCGATGTATTCGTCGATCGGGCTACCAGCTGTCGCATCTGCCACTGGAACCACCACCTGCCTGTCGATTCTGGAACGCGCACGTGTGGCGGGGCCGGGCGCACGATGAGCGCACGGGCATCGCTTCGCGGTCCGAGTCTACTCCAGCCACTCCACTTCGCCGCTGTCGAGCGACTTGATCGCACCACATACCGTCACGAGCCCGGCCAGCTCCGGCGTCAGTTCGCGCAGGTACGTCTCGACCTCGGCCTTCGCAACGTAGAGTGGGTAGACCTTCGCAAACTCCATGGCGAACAGGCGATGTTCAGCCATGCTCCTCCCTCTCGTGCAGTCACTTCGCGCGGTCCCGCTCCAAGGCCGCCCCCGGCGATGCATCGATCCGCATGAGGGCGACGATGCATGCCACGGCCGAGGCGAGCAGCGCCGCGAACATCGTCACCAACGGCCACTGCCCGAGCTGCGCGAAGTATCCGGGGCTGACGATGCTGGTGTACACGAGCGAGCCAAGCGCGACGAGCCCGACGCTACGGGCCCACCGACGCGACCGGAGGAGCGCTGCGCCAGCGATGATCAGCAAGGCCGCGGTCACGCCCTCTGCCGCAAGGTGGAACGCGATGCGGAGCGGCTCAGACTGCAACTCGGGCACCTGGCCAGTGAGGATGAAGAACGCCCACTGCACGATCATCAGCACACCGACGATCAAGGCATACCAACCTGCGAACACCATCGCTCCTCCTCTGGACACGCGTCGCCGAACACGACCTGGAAGCACTCGCACACGAAGGGCGACGAGGGCTCAAGCGAACGGCCAGTTCATTCGCGTCAGATTCTTTGTCGCAGAAACGCCACGCGGAGCAGGTGGTCCCCTCGGAAACGAGGTCGTGACGCACACGTGCCAGCGGCGACCACGATACCCGCGTTGATGAGGACCGCGATCAGGCCCCGCTCACTCAGGCCCCCGTTTCGACCGTCCCGCACCGGCAAACGCCGGCAACCCGAGTCTACCGCACACGGGCGCGCTTCCTGCTCGACGCCCGGGTTAGACCGATCACACCGAGATGCGCAGCTTGAGACCGAGCGCGTGGACTACCTTCTGCACCGTGCCGAACTCAGGATTGCCGTCAGTCGACAGCGCCTTGTAGAGACTCTCGCGACCGAGTCCTGTCTCGCGGGCGATCTCAGTCATCCCCTTGGCGCGAGCGACGTCGCCGAGCGCGGCGGCGAGCAGCGCGGGGTCGTCCTCTTCGAGGGCGGCGTCGAGGTACGCTGCGACATCCTCGTCGCTCTCGAGATAGCGGGCGGGGTCCCAGGGGCGGGTGTTCGTCTTGTTCCTAGGCATGGGAGACCTCCTTACAGGTCCCGAGCGAGCTGTTTCGCCCGCTCGACGTCGCGCTTCTGACTCGACTTGTCGCCACCGGCAAGCAGGACGATAAGCGTCTCACCCTGCTGCTTGATTCAGATGCGATATCCGGGCCCGTACATGATTCGAAGCTCGGAGACACCCTCGCCCACCGGATTCACATCGCCGAGATTACCGAGCGAGAGCCGCCGGATCCGAGCGATGATGCGGAACCGCGCCTCGCGGTCGCGCAGACGCTCGAACCACGACTCGTACTCGCCTGTCTGCCGAATCTCGATCATGCGCCGAGTGTATCCCACAAGATACGCTGCTGCAAGCGGCTCGACACGCGAGAAGAACTCAAGGATTCGGTCTA
>LDZT01005499.1_pt1 | contig 59615 bp, 71 predicted proteins | sample 615521 | NCBI WGS metagenome assembly LDZT01 (sample SAMN03408292, study PRJNA278302) | terrestrial metagenome | isolation source: oil reservoir sample SB1 | place: USA: Alaska, North Slope, Schrader Bluff formation | collected 2011-09 | reverse complement strand
GCTATCGGAGCGGGTCCATGAATGTCCTCAATGCGGGCTAGTAATGTCCCGTGACGAGAACGCGGCGATAAACATTCTGAGACTGGGGCTACAGTCTCTGCCAAAAGCTAGAAGCTCCGCCCTTCAGGGCGGGGAGTAGTCACTAGCTATCATCATATCGATCTTTCTCATTTACCCGGAAATCCGAGCAAAGCTGCTCGATAGGTCAAAGGTTAAAGCTTAAAACCTTTGGGGGTTCTTAGAGTATCGGAGGGATTTTGTGAAGAAAATGACCGATATCAAGGGACTTGGTGGAATGCTGAACGGATTTCGAGATCTGGTGAAGGACGACGAGAGCATAACCTTCGTCGGGACTCCGGGGTTCTGCACTCCTTTCGCCGAGTTTCTGGCCTTTCCCATCAGGGACAAGAAGCTCGCCTTCGTCCCGAACTTGAACATCGAGAAGACGAGAAAGATGGTGGCCACAGAATACGGAATGGAGCTGGGCGATGCCACCAGCGCAGATGCCGACGTGGTGGTGATCCTGGGGGGGATGGCGATGCCGAAGATCGGGGTTAGCATCGAGGAGATGGCCGATCTTCTCGGGAAGATCGAGCACAAAAAGCTCATCGGCGTATGTTTCATGGGGATCCTCGAGCAGGCAGGGTGGTGCGGAACCCCAGCCTTGGGCTTCAATTACGTGATGAACACGACCCTCGTGGGCGACATCTCCGGAGAGTAATCCCCGGCTCCCACAATGCCTTCTGAGAAATGAGCAGATTTGATTTAAATAAAACAACCTATAAACTTTTGAAAGAAACGGACGAATTGGTTTCTGGTGGGCCCGACGCGATTCGAACGCGTGACCTCACGGTTATCAGCCGTGCGCTCCAACCATGCTAAGCTACGGGCCCGGCAGCCTTTCTGATTGAGCCACCCCTTAATAACAGTTTCCCTAGAATGGTTCCGGGCCTCGTCCAGGATTGAGCTGCCCCATCCTCATCCTGGGACGACGAGGGATTTCTAGCTGGCTTGCCGCAGCTAACGCGCAATGCTCACAGATGCCGATCTGGTGGCTTCTGAAACTCTTGGTCTGGCCTTTCGACAGACTTAAATCTTCAAGGGATGAGGACTAAAAGGTGATTATGGGATGGCCGACGCTGAAATTGATAACAAAGAAGAACTTGCGGGGCTCTACGACCTGGCGATTCCCATCGGGATGCCCCTGAGCGTAATCCAGGACCTGGTGGACAACTTCGAGCTGGATCCGGTGAGGCGGAACGCCAAGATCGGCCTCATTGATGGAGATACCGAAGAGCGGGAGATTCTGGTTCTCCGGGGCGATCTTGAGACGGTCAAGGCCGCAGAGAAGTACATGTTCGAGGCTCTCGACAGGAGGGTCGCGAGATGGGAGAAGAATGAGCGTTCAGATCGTTACAAGGAGATTTACGACAAGAACGCCGAGAAAAGAAGGGAAATGGTAAGAGAGAGGATCGCTGAGAGGAAGGACGAATCTGTCGATCTGATCTGATAAAGAAGGAGAACGTTATTTCGGGCCTTCCTCCTTTCAGAGAACGCCCATCATCTTATGGGCTTGGGGTATGGCCACCACCTCTCTCAGATGCTCTGATGCGACTTCGTGGAGGCGCATCAGCCTCTCTGGAACCGGTCTCCCCCTTCCCGAAGCCGGCTGGAGGACAAAGGCCACCTCCAGACCTTCGAGACGGCGGCAGAGTTGTTCTATCTCCTCCATTGACGTCGAATCCAGGATCACCGCCTTGGCTATGGTGGCGATCCCAGCTCTGCATGCGCCCTCGATGCAGGCAAGCTCGTTTTCAACAAGGCAGCTCCATTCGTGGGTGGGACACGCCCTGTGGCTTGGGAGCTTGATGTCGACGGCCGCAAAGTCGATCCAGTCGATCAGCCTCGAGAAGCGACTTCGAGAAAAGCCGTTCGTCTCGAGGTATACGGGCAGGTTCTCCTCGGAGCAGCTCATGGCCAGGGCCTCCACGAACTGTGGTTGGCAGAGGGGCTCGCCCCCGGTTATTGAGACGCTGTGAGTGCCGATGGTCCAGAGGGCTAGAACCTGGTCCATCGTCCAGTTCAGATTTATCGGGTTTTTGGCCTGCCTGAGACGGCCCGGGACTGAAGGATCTTCTACCCCACAAAATTTGACGTCCCGGCGAAACTTCGGCGAATCGCAATAAGAGCAGTTCAGGTTGCAGCCTGCGGTCCTGACGAAGATCTGCCTTCTTCCTATCAGGGGGCCCTCGCCCTGAAATGAGGAGAATATCTCTCCTAGAAAGCCGATCTCATCTATACTCTGTGGGGTCAACCACGCCCGCCTCCAAAAATCCGTGCCTTCGGTGCTGACAGGCCTCGCACTCTCCGCAGTGAACCTCGCCTTCTCTGTAGCAGGACCAGGTCAGCTCCATGGGCGCTCCGAGCTCCGAGCCCAGCTTCACTATATCGGGTTTTAGGAGGTCGACGAGGGGAGCCTCGATCCTCGGTGGCCTGCTGAAGGAGGCGACCGACTTTTCCAGGAGAGAGTTGAACCTCGCAACGAACTCCGGCCTGTTGTCCGGGTAGGATCTCCCCTCCTCGGCGTTGAAGCCGACGAAGACGCATTCCGCCCCCATCGCCTCGGCGTAGGCCGCGGCCATGGAGCCGAAGACGAGGTTTCTGCAATAGACCCAGGTGGAAGGCGTGGACTTGGGACTCTCGATGTCCACCTCGTCCCCTGTCGGGATGGGGGCCTCGGCCGTCGTCAGGGGCGTCAGGTCGCAGAACAGATTGGTCCGGACGAACTTGACCTCGGCTGCGCCGAGGGATCTTCCGATCTCCTGGACGGCCCTTTTTTCCTTTCTCTCTGCCTTCTGGCCGTATTGGATGTGGATTAAGTGGATTTCAAAGCCTTCATGCACGGCCTTGGCCGCCGCCACCGTCGAGTCGAGACCTCCGGAAGAGAGACACACCGCCTCAGGCCTCATTCGGTCATAACCCACTTGTTCTTTCCCTCCCAGAGCTTCACTGATACGAGGCTTGCGGATCTGTCCAGAAGCTGGCTCTCAAGGCTGGCCTTTATGTGCTCTGCAATCCTCTCCGCGGTGGGGTTACTGAGAATCTCGTTCAGGTCCCGGTGATCCAGCTCCTCCAAAACAGATTTCAAGATCTGTTTCAGATCGTAAAAGTCCACCAGAAAGCCGTTTTCATCGTCCACAGGACCCTCCAAGACCACCTCCACGTCGTAGGTGTGGCCGTGGACCCTCGAGCACTTTCCGTCGTAGCCCGGAAGTCGGTGGGCCGCGTCGAACTCCAGGGATAGCCCCATCCTCATTCCTCGCCTCCCTCCTTCAGCCTTCCCTGGCGGCGGTCGATCTCGTCGAGCTGGTCCAACATCTTCCTCAGGGCCGTTCTGACCGCGTCGGAGAAGTTTACGAACTTACCGTCGTCTCCGACGTGGCGGTTTACGTCATCGATGATGTGTTGGGGAATCTCCACCGATATCTTGGGCACTATAATCCTCCAGTATTCCTGGGAGAATATCTAGAGATTATTAAAGCTTTCCCGGTCAGGGTTCTGCCGTCTCCTGGATCTCCTTAGGGGCCCCAGCCAAGGCCACCAGCCCCTCGGCCTCCATAAAGTGGAGCTTCGCCGGCACTACGAGGATGTGGAGGGGCCCCCCCAGGTCGCACTCTGCAAGCCTCGGGAGCCAGTCGGCCAATACTTTGGCGTCCTCGGATCCGGCCCTGGCCACGCCAACGCCGAGGGAGAAAGCCAGTCGATCCCTACCGGCACTTCGCTCCATCTCCAGTAGTAGAGCCGCCCCCTCGCCGGCGGTCATGAATCTATCCGTCTGGATGTCAAGGAAGAGGAGGGTGTGAAGGTTCCGCTCGAGGTTATCGACGACGACCTCGTAGGGGCTCTGAGCGACGATCCTCTTTCCTCCTGCTAAGTAGGGGTAGGGTATCGAGGTGGACCTTCCGAATCGATAGTTCTGAAGGCCGGTGGTCCCCGAGACGGCGGTTACGATGGAGGAGGAGTGGACTATCCGGGTAGTGATCCCCATCTTTAGGGCTCGGAGACGAAGGTCCAGATGGGTCGTCGAGATCATGGGGTCACCCCCCACGAGGAATGCGACCTTCTTATCCAGGGCGTTGCTCATCCACTCATCGGGGCTCACCTCCACCTCCTCCCGGCTGAGAAGACGAACTTCTTTGCCGTAGAACTCTCGGAGCTGTTCATGCGAGGAGCCCATCAGCCTCGAGGTGTAGAACTCAGCATAGACCATATCGGCTTCTCTGATCGTCTCGAGCCCTCTCACGGAGACATCCTTCTCATCGTAGAGGCCCAGGCCAACAAAAGAGAGCATGCCATCACATCTGGCGCCATGGGGCTTAAAGGACGCGGACGGATCCGAAAAACGGCTGGCAAAGGCTAATATGCGTTAGACTCCGAACTATTCTCATGATCGGCAGGACTACCCAGGTTGTGGATTGCCGAGAGAGCATGGGGCTCGCCAAGGGCGGTGGCCTCGCCCAGCGCGGAACCCTCTCCGAGGCCTCCAGACCAGATGTAATCGCCATCGCCATGTCTCCGGGGCGAAGGCACATAACCAAGCCCGTTTGCGAGATCACCTACGGCCTCCGGCGGGAGGGAATCCAGACGAGCGTCCTCGTCCTGGAGTCGGGAGCAGGGGTTCCCGATAACTTCCCATCGGCATCTCGGGGATTTGGCCCGACCTTCGGCCTCTCTCCCAAGGAGATCGAGCAGATCGAGAGGCACAAGATCGCCGTCATCCACCTCGGGAATATCAGGTCTCACGTCGTCTACAAGGCGAAGGACGTTTTGGCCCTGGCGGACGTACCGGCGGTGGTCGTATGTCAGAGCCCCGTCGACTTCGAGGACTTCGCGAAGGTGGGGGTCAAGACGAGGCTCGTGACGCCGCCGAAGAACAAGGTCGAGACTCTGGGAACCGTCGTCGACATCGTCTACGGCGTCACCAGGGGAGCTACATGTCAGAGGGAGAAGCTGAACCGGCTCGCCAAGGTCCTCAACCACCACCTAGCCAGGATGGAGATGGAGGAGAAGAGAAGAAGGGAAGAGGAGGAGTTGCCCGAGGCCGAGCGGAAGGCCAGGGCGAAGAAGAAGGCGAAAGAGGCGATGGCAGAATCTGGGATGAGCACCTTCTTCGTGTGAGGGGAATCGAGAAGGTGAAAGCAACGACATTGCCAAAAGTCGCGATATACAACCTCTCGAGCCTTGATGGCCGGCTGGACAGGGTCTCCGATTCCCCCGATGCGATGTTCTTGTACTATGAGCTCTCCTACAGCTGGAAGGCTGACGCCATCCTCATGGGGAGCGAGACGATCATCGTTTTGGGTGGGCACGAGCCCGAAGAGGCGGCCGTGGAAGCGCCCGACCCACCCCAGAAGCTTCCCCCGCCTGGAACGGAAGATCTGATTTATGAGCCGCGCCCCCTCCTCGTCGTTCCGGACAGTCGCGGCAGGATTCACAATTGGCGGCTCCTTCAACAGGAGCCGTGGTGGAGAAAGATAGTGGTGCTCTGTTCAGAGGCTACGCCGACTTCGTATCTGGATTATCTCGGGAAGAGACATCTGGAATACATCATCGTCGGCGACGATCACGTGGATCTCCGGCGGGCGCTCGAAGAGCTCAACGCCCGATACGGCGTAAAGTCTGTGCGCACAGACTGTGGGGGGACGCTCAACGGCGTTCTTCTGCGAGAGGGTCTGGCCGACGAGGTGAGCGTTCTCATCTGCCCCACCCTCGTAGGAGGGCGGAGAGGGACAAGCCTTTTTGACGAAGGAGACGTCGAATCCGCCAACGGATTCATCCAGCTCAGGCTGACGCATATGGAGAGGGTCAGGGGCGACGCCATATGGTTGCGTTATGAGGTGGCCGGAAGAGAGCTGCCACTGGAAAAGACTTGAGAAGGCCGGCACCAACAGGATGTAGAGATAGGTGAGCAAGCGGGCGCTGTTGAACCGCGCGCTGCCACGTATAAAGATGGACGCGAAGGCAAGACGCACAAGGCGAAAAGTATCGAAGGCCGAAGAGGTTTGGGAGGTAGAATGAAGCTTGTGATACTTCTGGGAGACGGGATGGCAGACCATCCCATCGATGCGCTGGACGGAAAGACGCCTCTTGAGGCGGCACAGACCCCCAACATGGACAGGATCGCTCGCGGGGGGCGAGGCGGGCTTGCCACAAACGTCCCCGTCGGCATGCCGCCGGGAAGCGACGTTGCGAACCTCTCGGTGATGGGATACGACCCGAAGAGGTACTACAGCGGCCGCGCTCCTCTGGAGGCGGCGGCGATGGGCGTGGCCCTGGGTCCCGAGGACGTCGCCTTCCGGTGCAACCTCGTGAACGTTGACGTCGAGAAGCGGATAATGGTCGACTACAGCGCAGGTCACATCTCCTCAGAGGAGGGGCGCGAGCTGATCGCAGCCCTCACAAAAGCAGATCCCAAAGCCAAGCTCTATCCGGGCGTTAGCTATCGAAACCTCCTGGTCGAGGAGGAGAACGATGGCCTTTTGGCAGACTGCACCCCGCCCCACGACATCTCTGGCCAGCTCATCGACGACCACCTCCCGAAGGGCGAGGGCGCAGCCCAGTTGCGCGAGATGATGCTGGCGTCAGTCCCGATCCTCACAGAACATCCGGTCAACCTGCGGCGCGAGAGGGAGGGGAAGCGGCCCGCCAACATGATCTGGCTCTGGGGGCAGGGGAAGGCCCCTTCGATGCCGAAGTTCCGCGAGATCTGGGGCATAGAGGGCGCCGTCATCTCCGCCGTCGACCTCCTCAAGGGGATGGGGGTCTACGCGGGGCTTGAGGTGATCGATGTCCCCGGCGCCACCGGAGTTTTGGACACAAACTATGAGGGAAAAGTAGCCGCCTGCCTCGATGCCCTCGACCGGGTCGACTTCGTCTATCTCCACGTCGAGGCCCCCGACGAGATGGGCCACGACGGCGATCTCGACAAGAAGATCGAGGCGATCCGCCGCTTCGACGCGAGGGTCGTCGGCCCTGTCCTCGATGGGCTCGAAAAGTCGGGCTTCAACTGGCGCGTCATGGTCCTGCCCGACCACCCGACCCCCATCGCCCTTCGGACCCACACCGCAGAGCCCGTCCCCTTCGCGGTGATGGGCTCGGGGATCGAGCTCGACGAGATGGAGGCCTTCAGCGAGCGGGAGGCGGCGCGCGGCGGCTACGGCAAGGTCGAGGGGTGGAGGCTGATGGGGATGGTGGTGGATGAGTAAAAATTCAGTAAGTATCTGTACTCTTTTTGGGGCAATTATTAATGAGAATTCATGATAAGGAGATCTTTGCAGTAGCGCCGGTAACTTGCATCTGTAGAGACCATAATAGTCGAGAACATCCGATAGGCGAGGCGACTGGATTCTTTTATAAACATAGAGATAAAATATATTTTATCACAAATCGACATGTAGTTATCGACGAAGAAGAGGGCTATTATCCAGAACGACTCGATTTGAAATTGCATATAGATCGAAAGGATCTTAGTGAAAACAGACTTTACAAAATACGACTCTACAATGATGATAAGAATGACACAAAAAAGCCTTTATTGCTAGAACATTCGAATAATTTTGGTTATAATCACAAAGAGATTATTGATGTTGTTGCTATTTTATTGGGAGATGATATATCAGAATACACAGTAGAACCATTCAGTTCTAGCGATTTGATTCCTGATCGATCGACATTAGATATTAATGCTGCAGAAGATGCTTTCCTCCATCAATCACCTGCCCCAATAAATCCCGTACCACTTGAAATATTAAAATTTGGGGACACCGTTCTTGTAATTGGATGTCCACCGAGATATAGCGATACATACCATAATTTGCCTATTGCCCGTAACGCAACAATAGCATCAGTATATTCCGTTCCATTTATGAGAAGACCAAAAATACTCGTCGATTCACATCTTCACAAAGGAACAAGTGGTAGTCCGGTTCTTACCAAACCAATCGTTCGTCCAAGTTCGAATATCAGTTATGAAGATCTGATGAATATCAAAAAATATTTAATAGGAATCTACTCAGGAGAGTTTGATAACGAGAGCCCTCAGTTGGGCCTTTACAATGTTTGGCTTGCAAACCTTATTCCAGATATAATTGAACAAAATAGTAATTATTTCAATTCACTCGGATGCGAACTCGGTGATTGGTGATCCCTAATGGTGAAAGTATCCTCCAAAAACCATTCACCGTTTCATCTTGACACTCAGAAATCGCCCAGGTGGGTGCCATCCCGAGGGTTTCGCGCCGCCCGGCCCGCTCGCAGCTCGATCCCGGCCGCCACCACCCCAGACGGCGCAAAACCCGCACGCCCTCTGGGCTGTCAATGGCGGTCTTCTCATGGACCTCCAGGACCTCTTGGGCCGCCCAGTCGACGTAGTGACGGAGAAGGGGCTCCGTCCGCGATTCGAGACCGAGCTTTGAAGGAAGCTGTTGCCTTATGAGGGATGATCGGGAACGGCTTCTCGATATCATCAAAGCGATCGAGCGAATAGAAAAATACGCATCTGAAGGCAAAGAGGGCTTTGAGAACGACGAGCTTATTCAAAATTGGGTCGTTCATCATCTTCAGGTCATTGACGAAGCCTGGCATGCGTCACGCTCTGGTACACCGCTATTTCGAGATGGATACCAACCTGGTCTGGTCTGTTGTAGAAAGTGACCTTCCAGAGCTTAAGCGAAAGATAGCCGCGATTCTGGAGGAGCTTTAGAAAAACCGATGTGCATCATCACAGTCGACATTGCAGGCACAAAGCTCGCGGGAACAAAAATCGGGATTAAGAAAAAGTTCGAGCAGAGACAAATTCGGCATAAGTCTCTGCCCTCACCTTTCTCTAACACCTGGGATTGAACGATGTCTTCGAGAGTCTATTCGGTAGTCTCAGGTGGGAAGACGATATCACCGAGGGTGTCGTTTGTCTCGGTCGTCTCAGGTGGGAAGACGATATCACCGAGGGTATCGTTTGTCTCGGTCGTCTCAGGTATGACGATGTCGCCGAGGGTATCGTTTGTCTCGGTCGTCTCAGGTATGACGATATCGCCGAGGATGTCGCCAGTCGTCTCAACGGGCGTCGCAGCTTCTGTCGTCTCTTCTGGGATCTCCAGAACCGCATCGATGACCTGGATTACGCCGTTGCTACAGACCACATCTTCTTCGATCACCATGGCGCCACCTATCTTTATGCCCTCATCGGTGACTTCGATGGCGAGGTCTGAGCCCTCGAGGGTTGCGACTGTGGACATGGTGGCCAGGTCTGCGGCCATGTATTCGCCAAGGGCGACATGATAGGTCAGAATCTCGGTCAGAGCTTCGGTGTCATTCATGTCGAGATCTGTCACCATTGCAAAGGCGTCATCCGTGGGCGCGAAGACGGTGAAGGGTCCATCGCCACTCAGGATCTCCGCAAGATCTGCTGCTTCAACTGCCATCACCAGGGTGTTGAGATTGCCGGCTCCAGATGCCGTCTCGACTATATTCATGAGATCCTCAGCCACAGGTTCCTCAGCCACAGGTTCCTCAGCCACAGGTTCCTCAGCCACAGGTTCCTCAGCCACAGGTTCCTCAGCCACAGGTTCCTCAGCCGCAGGTTCCTCAGCCACAGGTTCCTCAGCCGCAGGTTCCTTGATGGTAGCAGGGGCCGTAACTTCGCAAGATCCTATACTCGCTGCGGGGGTTCCCATTCCGATGGTGTAAGGTTGGAGCGCGGTTGATCCCATGGTGTACTCGTAGGGACTTCCTGAGCCGATGGTGTAGGTCTGGAGAGCGCTGGGATCAATTGTGTACTGATAGGGCGTTCCAGAGCCGATGGTATAGGCCAGGAGGCCGTTGGATCCCGCAGTGTACTGGTAGGGCGTTCCAGAGCCGATGGTATAGGCCTGACGAGCGCTGGGATCAATCGTGTACTGATAGGGCGTTCCAGAACCGATGGTGTATGATGGATTTGCTGAACTGCAAATGGTATATGCCATTGCTGGCGATAATATGATGGCGGCCACCATAAACGCCGCCGAAACCGCCAAAAATCCTCTTGTCATGTAATCCTTCCTCCGATTCCTCTCTAAACATATTCACATACTGAGCTCAAATATTCTCCCCTCTGACAAGAACCGCCTGCTGACCGGCTCTCAAAGAACTCAGTATTCTTCACATATATAGACTTTCGTGGCCGTATTCTCGGGAAAATGGGCCCTCCTCGACTTTTATTTTGAACTTGAAAAGAAGATTATATAATAATTCATTATAGTCCCTGTGGGAAAGGGCTCTACGCCTTTGAGATTTAATCGGTCACAGCATTCCAAGGGATCCCTCGATCCGTCAGATAGGATTTAAGAGTCCGGCATCTGAGATATAACCACGTCCCACCGGCTCGTAGAACCAGGGGCATAAGGTCCGCCAAGATCGCGCAGTAGCAATCCTCTAAAACCACGATCCAACGACCTTTTGAGCAGCTCCTTAGCTTTCTTTTGTTCGTCCGAAACCAGCTCCTCTGCCAGGAATACTTTGGAGCATAGGGGCTTTCCTGCCACATCCTTCAGGGTCCTGCTCAATAGTCGTCTCCTTTCCGAGTAGCTCTTATCGACCAGCGCCTCCCCGTCGAGGTAGAGAAGATCTGATGCCGAGAGGGACGGAATCGCCGCGTCTCTTGGCCTGCCTTTGAGGTTGATCCTGCCGACCATCTCCGATTGGGGCAGGATCCTGCCCTCACGGACCAGGAGAAACTCTCCCTCCAGGACGAAGTTTCCCTTGATCCTCATCACCTCCTCTGCCAGATCTTGTAGAGAAGGGGTGAGGTCTCGAAGCTGGCTTGAATAGATGAAAACCTGATCGTTGAATTTATGCACCTGCACCCTCAGCCCACCATACCTGACAACGAAAGCCGCAGTGCCTGCCCTCTCGATCGCATCACCGGCTCTCTTCTCCCGCCCAAAGATCATGGGCCTGACGGGATTTGGGGGTGCTAATCCCACTTCCATTATCTCTCCTCTGAGGGCGTTGAGGGCCACCATCCCAAAGTCCGGCAGAAGGGCATACGCCCTCTTCACCAGGGCTTCGTCCACTGAGAAGGTCAACCCGATGGCCGCTGACATCGAGGATGGACCCAAACCCACCATTGTTCTTCCCAGGACGGTCCTTGCTATATACTTGGCCTCGATGGGGCGAGCGTTCAGAAAAAGCCCCTTCAGGAAGGATTTCTTTCTGAAAAGAGACCCTCTGCCCTTTTGAGCCGAGATCTGCCGAAGGGAGTCATAAACCTGCAGAGCATCCATAGTCGACGTGGTGAGGGTCTGCTGAGGCCGCTTCAAAACCAGCATTTCAGCCAGATCTCCCATGTCGGTCAGTTTCGTTTCGGGCGTTATGCTTTGGCCTGAGAGCTCTTCCAAAGCTGCCCTAAGGATCTCGGGTCCTATCCCCATCTCCCGCGATTCCCAGGGGGGCCAGAGCCTGCCCGATAGAAGTCTGACTGTAGGTCGGAGCATTTCTGGGGGAAGTCCTTTGAGGAGAGATGCCACAATTTGGGCCTTATCGTCTCTTCGTTCCTCTCTGGAGACTGCCTCCAGAGTTCTTGCGATCTCTATGTAGAGGGGCATTGGATACTACCGCTCGATCTTGACTTCCTTCAGCCCTTTGACCATTTCCTGAAGCTGGTCTATTTCCAAGTCCAGATCTCTCAGAAATGTCTCGGTACGTTCTGTGGTGACCGCTCCCGGCGCCGAGGCGGCGATGAGCCCCACCTGCTCCAACACCCGCAACGAGTATCGGACCTTGTGGCTGGGTATTCCCGTCTCTTCTGCCACCTTGAGTATGCCGATCGGCTCGTTTTCCACGACGTATTTCAGGACTATCAGGTGCCTTTTAAGCATCTCAAGCTCTCGTTTCACCTTCTCTGTCACCATAATTTCACATGCCAATAAATTGGCGGTCATCTAAGCTTTCGCCACAGACTGTAGCCCCAGTCTGAGAATGTTTATGGCTGCATTATGATCTCTATCCAGAGTCAGACCATAAAAAGGACATCTGTGTACTCTCTCGGATAGATCTTTTTGAACCAGCTGGCCGCAGCGAGAGCATATTTGGGATGTATTTGAAGGATTCACCAGTTCAACACGTTTACCGGCCCATTCTGCCTTGTAAGACGTGGCAGTTATCAGTTTGTTCCAAGCAGCATCCGTTATATACTTTGTAAGACAATGATTCTTGACCATGCCCTTGATAGAACCAATAAGAACCTTCCTTCGATACTTTGTTGACCATACGAAGTGGTAATACACGTTATAGACGCATCCTCTTGCGCTTATCCAATGCTCTTGTTTGGTCATCCCGACCTACATATATGTGGCGACCATGTATATAAATGCCTATCGATAGGTACGGGCTATATCCCGCCTTTGAAACGGCAGGGATTAGCCCTGCGTTCGTCCTAATTGGCTCCTCGCTGATTTGTGTGGGTGGATTTAAGTGATATCGAATCCTGTGGCCTGGTCTTTATAACTTCATGACTGCAGGGAATTGGATTGATCATGAGATGTATCGCTACCTGTTGACTCTGAAGGGAAATCATGGCAGGTATTTGCATGATCGAGTCCGCTTATCGCTATCCTGAAGTTGCTCGCAGGAAAACAACGAGGAGCCCGGTACTATCTCATGGGAGTGCCTATAGGAGGTATTCCCTTGATTAAAGTTCGTATTCCATGTATTCCCCCCCAGTGAATCAAATTTTATGCGCATTCTGCCGACGGTCCAGGTCATCAGCCCAGCCTACCACCACCGGAAACCGTGAATACCCCTGCCGACCATCCCTCCCCTGGAGTCCATAGCTCATGATCACAAAAGTCTACATCACCCACTCTGAGGAGGACGAGCCCCTGGCCCGGGAGCTGGCCGACGCCCTCTGGCGGGTGGGCCTGGAGAGCTTCGTCGCCATCTATCGGCGCGCCCGGGGGATCTCGCCGGGAGAGAGGGTTAGGTTTGCCATCCGCCACTCCGACTGCGTCATCGCGCTGCTTACTTTGGACGGGGTTGTCTCGCCGAGGGTCAACCAGGAGATCGGCTTCGCTTCCGGGATCGACCAATTGGTGATACCCCTCCTGGAGACGGGGGTGGAGATGCCGGCCCTCATAAGGCACCTCAAGCCGATTACGTTCAGCCGGGAGACCTACTCCGACGCCCTGGGAGAGGTGATACTAACTATAAGGGACCTCACGAGCCTTGAGTGGCTGAAGATAAAGTGCCCCCTCTGTGGCGAGGAGATGACCCAGTACCTCCCGCCCTTGGAGGTGGTGGAGAGGGCGGTTTTGGCCGAGACGGGCCTGGAGACGATCTGCTCCTACTGCGAGACGCCCCTCACCCTCGACCCTCGGACCTTTAAGCCCGTCCCCTGACGAGAGATATAATATAGGGGTGGAGGCGTGAGGTTTGGGGCGAGGCGAGCAACTCATGTTATCAGACGATGACGGGCCGAAAGATCCGGTCCTCGAAGGGGCTTTTGGACGAGCCTGGAATCGGGCCTATAAACGGGCCGGCGACCGGGCCTGCGAAGGGGCCTTTGGATCGACCTCTTTTTCTCCTCCAAACCTTTTTATATCAAGAATAGGTCTTGGGGGTAAGATCCGATGATCGGTGGCAGCGAGACGACCATCTTGATCCCGTCCTCCACAACGATGGAGTCGCGGGACGAGCGGATACGCACCCTCAAGGTGGGCACGATCGCGCGGGCTGCTGCGGTATTTCGGGTGGACAGGATCGTCATCTACCAAGATCCGGAGTTCGACGATTCAAGGTTTATATCCCGGGTCCTGCAGTACGCAGAGACGCCCCAGTACCTCCGTAAAAGGCTCTTCCCTCGGGAAAGAGCCCTGAGGTACGTCGGCATTCTGCCCCCGCTGCGCACCCCTCATCATCCCACAAGCTCAAAGGTTTCAACGCTCAAGGTCGGCGAGTATCGAGTAGGTTTAGTAGTCGATGAAGTGGGATCTGACAACGGCGCATGGGTGGAGATAGGTGTTGAGCGCCCATTGCCCCTCAAGACCGCATCGCGGTACAGAGCAGGGCAGCGCCTGAACGTCAGAGTCTTTTCGCTGAAACCCCTCGCCGCGGAGCCGGTAGACCGATCGGAGATACCTCACTACTGGGGCTACGAGACAGAGGTCATCCCGAACCTGGACGAACACGTCCGCTCTAGCGACGGGCTAGTGGTGGTCACGTCCAGGCGTGGTAAGCCAGCAACCCTAGACCTTCTGGCCCAGACGGTGCGTCAGGGCCAACGGCGTGGTCTGGAGGTGGTCTTCGGCTCGCCCGCACGCGGCGTTGATGCGTTCTTGAGCAGCGAAACGATGGAAGGATGTTGCGTGATTAACACCATACCGCATCAGGGAACCGAGACGGTGAGGCTTGAAGAGGCGATAGTGGCCACCTTATCCCAGGTCAACCTGATGCGATCACTGGAGGGCTAAATGGCAACCATACACCGACCAAGACGAGGTTCGCTGGCCTTCAGCCCCCGAAAACGGGCTAAGAGCCAGGTCCCCAGGACAAGATACTGGGCCGCTGGCGAGGAGAGAGCCAGAATGGACGGTTTTGCCGGGTACAAGGCCGGTATGACCCATCTCATAATGATCGACGACAAGCCCAACAGCCTCACGGAGGGCATGGAGATCAGCGTGCCTGTGACCATTCTGGAGACACCACCCCTGAGTATAGCCGCCCTTCGCGTCTACGAGAAGTACAACGGCGGCATAAGGGCTGCGGGAGAGGCCTGGTCAGAGAAGCTGGACCCATACCTCGCAAGGTCGATCGCCGTCCCCAAGAACAACAGGGGCGCACCTCTCGATGAGATCGAATCTCAAATAGACAAGATGGCTGAGCTGCGTCTGATCGCTTATACCAACCCCAAGCTTCTGACGGGCGTTCCCAAGAAGAACCCCGATCTGATGGAGATCCAGGTGAACGGCAGCAATATCGCGGATCAGTTCGAGCTGGCAAAAGGCCTCCTCGGCTCCTCGGTGCCCATATCCAGCGTCTTCGGCACCGGCTCGATCATCGACGTCTCCGCCATCACCAAGGGGAAGGGAACCCAGGGCCCCGTCAAGCGTTGGGGCATAATGCTTCAAAAGAGGAAACATTCCCGAGGCGGCAAGCGTCGCCACATAGGCAACCTCGGCCCCTGGAACCCCCACCACGTGAGGTGGACGGTTCCCCTCCTGGGCCAGATGGGCTACCACCAGAGAACCGAGTTCAACAAAAGAATTCTGGCCATGGGATCCGATGGCGGCGAGATCACTCCCGAAGGCGGATTCCTGGGATACGGCGTCGTCCGAGGGGAGTACGCCATCATCAGCGGCAGCGTCCCCGGCCCCGCGAAGAGGCTGGTCAGGATGAGAAACGCAGTCAGAGCAAAGGACGCAGTGGCCAAGACGCCCCAGGTCCTCTACGTCAGCACAGACTCAAAGCAGGGATTGTGATGAAGGCTAAGGTTATCGATCTATCAGGCAGTGAGGTCGGAGAAGTAGACCTTCCAACGGTCTTCGACGAGGAGTTCCGGCCGGACCTCATAAAGAGGGCGGTTCTGGCGGCCCAGGCCAACCGGCTCCAGCCCTACGGTCCCAGCAACCTCTCGGGGCTCAAGACTTCTGCCCAATCCTGGGGAACCTGCCGAGGAGTCTCTCGTGTTCCAAGGATCATGAACGGAAGACGAGCTGCTCGGGTCCCCCAGGCCAAGGGCGGCCGCAGGGCCCACCCGCCAAAGCCCGAGGCGGACAGGACCGAGAAGGTGAACGCCAAAGAGCGGAGAAAGGCGATCCGTTCGGCGATAGCCGCCACAGCGAACGCAGATCTGGTGAGGGCGAGGGGCCACGTATTCCCAGGCGAACCCGTAGTCGTCGCAAAAGACGACCTGGAAGCTGTCGAGAAGACGGTCGAGGTCCGAAATTTCCTGGCGGCATGCGGCCTCTGGGAAGACGTATTGAGGGCAAAAAACGGCAGGACGGTCCGGGCAGGCCGGGGCAAGATGCGAGGCAGAAAGTACAAGCAGCCAAAAAGCCTGCTGATTGTGGCGGGAAAAGATGGCGGGCTGACCAAGGCCTCCAGAAACCTTCCGGGCGTCGACATCACCACAGTGGACAGGCTGAACGCCGAGCTTCTGGCTCCCGGAACCCAGGCAGGAAGGCTCACCGTCTGGACTGAATCCTCTTTGAGATGGCTGGGTGAGACCTATGGTCATTAAGAGTCCCTTCATCACGGAGAAGGTCACGAACATGATTGACTCCGACAATACCATGGAATTTTTGGTGGACATCAAAGCCAACAAGACTGAGATCAAGAAGGAGCTGGAAGAGCTTTACGGCGTCGATGTAGTCTCAGTAAGGACGATGATCACCTCCAAGGGCGAGAAGAAAGCGGCCGTGAAGCTGGCCGTAGACGGCAGCGCCAATGAGCTGGCCACCACGCTGGGACTATTGTGAGGTGAGGTTATGGGGCACAGATTAATACAACAGAACCGAGGTCGGGGAACCCCGACTTATCGGGCTCCCTCTCACAAGTTCAGGGCGGAGCTGAAGCACGTGAAGTTGGACGGCGGCGAGACTGTAAGAGGCCTCGTGAAGGATATCGTCCACGACCCTGCCCGGTCCGCCCCCGTGGCGAGGGTGGTCCTCGACAACGATGAAGAGCGGTACATCCTGGTCCCCGAGGGCGTCTATGTCGGCCAGGAGATAGCCTGCGGCGCCTCAGCCGAGATAAAGCCGGGCAACTCTCTCCCTCTGGCGGAGATCCCCGAGGGGATCCCCATCTGCAACATCGAGTCGAGCCCGAGATCAGGCGGCCAGTTCGCCAGGTCCAGCGGGGTCTACGGCATCCTCATAGCCCACGACGTGGGAAAGACCGTCGTCCAGCTCCCCAGCGGAGAGATGAAGTGGCTGAGCCCCCAGTGCATGGCGACGATAGGCGTCGTCGCCGGTGGCGGCAGGACCGACAAGCCCTTCGTAAAGGCTGGAAAGAAGTACCACAAGATGAAGTCCAAGGCTGGCAAGTATCCCAGGGTCAGAGGCGTGGCCATGAATGTGGTGGACCACCCCTTCGGTGGCGGCGGATGGCAGCATCCAGGAAGGCCCAAGACCGTCAGTAGGAACACACCCCCCGGTCGTAAGGTTGGATCTATTGCGGCCAGAAGGACCGGAAAGCGTTAAAGAGGGATTGTTTTGGCGAGGAAATCAGGATCAAGGCTTCCGAAGAGGAAAGAAGAGTTCACCTACCGCGGCCTCAAGGTCGAGGAGCTGAAGAAGCTCAGCACCGATGAGCTTATGGCGCTTCTCCCCGCAAGGCAGCGAAGACGGCTGAAGAGGGGCCTGACCAAGGATCACAGAAGGCTGCTCTCCAGGGTCAAGGATCGAGACGTGGTGAGAACTCACCTTCGGGACATGATAGTTCTTCCCGAGATGGTGGGAAAGACGATCGAGATTTATAACGGCAAGATGTTCAACCGGGTCGAGATCATGCCGGAGATGGTCGGCCATTACTTTGGCGAGTATTCCCTGACCAGGGGACGAGTATCTCACGGAAGCGCTGGCGTGGGAGCCACCCGATCGAGCAAGTTTGTGCCGTTGAAGTGAGGTGTGAATTTTGGGACGACTGAAATATTCCATCACCCCTGAAAAGAATGAGAAATCTTCCAGGGCGATGGGCACAGAACATCACATCTCGCCCAAGCATGCTCTGGAGATCTGCAGCACCATCCGGGGAATGAAGGCCGAGGTCGCGAAAGAGTACCTCGAAGACGTGATCGCCCTTAAAAGGCCCGTTCCCTTCAAGCGGCACAACAAGAAGATCCCCCACAGGCGGGGCCTCGTGGGTTGGGATGCTGGCAGGTACCCCCAGAAGGCGGCGAAGGCCGTTTTGAGCGTTTTGATAAACGCCACCAGCAACGCGGAGTACAAGGGGCTCGACCCCGCTGAGATGAAGATCACCCACGTCTCCACCAAGCAGGGCAGAACCCTGAGGGGCTGGATGCCGAGAGCTATGGGCAGAGCCACCCCCAAAGACACAGAGACCGTCTCTATAGAGATGGTACTGACCGAGGTGAGCTAACTTGGGCGTAGAGAAGAAATTTGTAGAGGACGGCTTCACCAAAGCCCTGGTCCACGAGTATCTGTCCAAGGAGCTCAGTCGGGCCGGGTACGGCGGCATGATGATGAACAGGACCCCTATGGGGATCCAGATCACCGTCTATGCCGAAAAGCCTGGAATGGTCATCGGGAAGGGCGGCAAATTGATCAGAAAGCTCACCCGAGATCTGGACCGAACCTTCCGGCTGGACAACCCCCAGATCGACGTTCAGGATGTGGGCAAGGCCGAGCTGAACGCCCAGGTCGTGGCCAGCAGGCTGGCTACCTCCCTGGAGCGGGGCTGGTACTTCCGAAAGGCTGGCCAGACCACCCTTAGGAGGGTGATGGAAAGCGGAGCTCTCGGCTGCGAGATCATCCTCAGCGGCAAGCTGACGGGACCTCGATCCAGGGTCGAGAAGTTTTTGGCCGGTTACGTAAAGCATTCGGGCAAACCTTCCCAGGAGATTGTGGATCACGGATACGCCGTGGCGGTGAAGAAGCTCGGGACCATAGGGTGCCAGGTGAGGATCGTACCTCCCGACGCCATACCTCCCGACAGGTTCGAGATAGCTCCGCCCTCTAAAGAGGCTCCCGAGGAGATGGCTCCCGCCGAAGAGAAGAAGGACGAGCTGGAGGAGCTTCTGGAGTCTGAGACTGAGGGGCCCGTCGAAGAGATAGTCGTCGAGGATCTGACCGTCGAGATCACCGAAGAAGAGGTTCCTTCTGAATCGGCCGCCGAAGAGCCGATCGTCGAAGAGACGGCAGTTGAGGAGTCTCCCGCAGAGGGAGCCGCCGAGGAGCAGCCTGAAGCTTTAGAGGAGACTTCATCTGAATCGGCCGCCGAAGAGCCGATCGCCGAAGAGACGGCAGTCGAGGAGTCTCCCGCAGAGGGAGCCGCCGAGGAGCAGCCTGAAGCTTTGGAGGAGACTTCATCTGAATCGGCCGCCGAAGAGCCGATCGCCGAAGAGACGGCAGTCGAGGAGTCTCCCGCAGAGGGCGTATCCGAGGAAGAGCCGAAGAGCGAAGTGTGAGACGAGAGAGTGACTTGACATGGCGATATTCAGGGTCGATGAACTGAGGAATATGAGCCCCGAAGAGCTGGGCGAGGAGCTTGAAAAGCTCAAGAGCGAGCTGATCCGGGAGAGGGGGCTCGTCGTCTCTGGCGGCGCCCCGGAGAACCCCGGCAGGATAAGGGAGATAAAGAGGTCCGTAGCCAGGATCAAGACGATACAGAGGGAGCGTGCGACGGCGTGATGATAACTCCTGAGAATCTCGTCAGACATGAGCTGATAGGCCTCTTTGTGGAGGTGGTCGAGAGCAGAAACCCTTCCATGGAGGGGATATCAGGCCGGGTCGTCGACGAAACCCGGAACACCTTTCTGATCGAGACCAGGAGTGGAGACAAACGCGTTCCCAAGTCCTGCAACTGCTTCCTTTTTACCCTGTCCCAGGGCCTGAAGGTGAAGGCAGTGGGCTCAGTTTTAGTCTCACAACCCGAAAACAGGATTAACAAAAAAATACGGAGATCGAGGTGGAAATTATGAGGGATGTCGGACTGGGCGTCAAGTCACCTGAGAAGGCCTGTGACGATCCAAAATGTCCCTTTCATGGAGAACTTTCCGTTCGAGGTCAAGTTTTTGACGGAACGGTGGTCAGCGACAAGATGACCGATACTGTGGTGGTCCTGCGCGAGTTCGAAAGGAAGATAGCAAAGTACGATAGGTATGAAAAGAGGCGCTCGAAGCTCCACGCTCACAACCCGCCCTGCCTGAAGGCGAAGGTCGGTGACGTGGTCAAGGTCGCGGAGTGCAGGCCTCTCAGCAAGACGAAGTCCTTCGTCGTGGTGGAGGTAGTGCGATGAAGGGGCTGAAGGCCAACATCTCGAGGCCCATCAACGCCGGAGCTCGGCTCGAATGCGCCGACAACACCGGCGCCAGGGTGCTCGAGATCATATCGGTGAAGAGGTACAGGGGCGTTAAAAACAGGATGCCCTGTGCAGGAATCGGCGACATGATCGTAGTATCTGTAAAGAAGGGGACTCCGGAGATGAGAAAGCAGATCCTGACAGCGGTGATCATCCGCCAGAAGAAGGAGTTCCGCAGGCCCGACGGCCTGAGGGTCAAGTTCGAGGACAACGCGGCGGTCATCACCGATCTTGCCGGAATTCCCAAGGGATCGGAGATAAAGGGGCCAGTGGCCAGAGAGGTGGCTGAGCGTTACGGAAAGATCGCATCAGCCGCGTCGATAATAGTGTGATAATCATGAAGAGCAAACAGCCACGCAAACAGCGAAAAGAGAGGTTCTCCGCACCCCTTCACAAACGGCAGAAGTACCTCCACGCCGCCCTCTCCAAGGAGCTTCGCGAGGAGATGAAGACTCGCAGCGCCCAGGTGAAAGTGGGCGATACCGTCAAGGTGATGCGCGGCGACCATGCGGGAACCGAGGGCGAAGTAGAGAAGACAGACCTGAAGAGCGGCGCCATCCACGTAGCCGGTGTGAGCGTATTCCGGGCCGATGGAACCGAGGTGCCAAGGCCAGTCCAGCCCTCTAATGTCGTCATCACCAATATGGAGATGGACGACGAAGAAAGGAAGAAGATCTTTTCCAGGTGATTTAGGTGAGCAGACATCAGAAGAGGGTTGCGAGTCCCAGAAGCTGGCCGATCGCAAGGAAGACCCACATGTGGGTGGCCAAGAGCAAACCAGGCCCCCACTCTGAGAAGGGGAGCATCCCCCTCGTCGTCGTGGTCAGGGATCTTCTGGGGCTGGTCGACAACTCTAGAGAGGCAAAACGCGTCCTCCACGAGGGCGGAGTTCTCATCGATGGAACGGCGAGAAAGGACCTCAAGTTCCCCGTGGGGATCTTCGACGTGATATCGGTCCCGGCTCTGGACAAGAAGTACAGGCTTCTTCAGGACGCTAAGGGGAGGTTCAACCTCCACGAGCTGGAGAAGGGAGAAGCTCGAAAGCTTTGCAGGATAGAGAAGAAGACGACTCTCAAAGGCGGCAAAATGCAGCTGAACCTCAACGACGGGACGAACATCCTCGCAGAGGGCGATTATACGACTCGAAGCTCGGTCATCCTCTCGATACCCGATAAGGAGATCGCAGACGTCATCGAGTTCAAAGAGGGAAACCTCGCCATGGTCGTCGGGGGCTCTCACTCCGGCGAGGTCGGGACGATCAAGGAGATCGAGGTCGTCAGAAGCTCTCGGCCCAATAGGGTGATCATCTCCGGCAAGGAGGATTTCGAGACGACCGTTGATCACGTCTTCATGATCGGCAAAGACAAGCCTGCCATTAAGCTGGGGGCTGAGATATGAACGCGATGTTGGAGCCGCGGGTCGACAAGGTGACCGTCCACATAGGCACCGGTGAGAGCGGCCAGAGGCTGGTCAACGCCGAGACGATCCTCGGCGCAATAACGAATCGGACCCCCGTCAGGTCCGTCGCCAAAAAGACCCTTCCGGGCTTTGGGATTAAGAAAAGCGAGCCGATCGGGTGCAGGCTGACCCTGAGAGGCGATGAGGCTGAAGAGTTCCTGAAAGTGGCCCTGGAGGTGGCGGGCGGCGCCCTCCGACGTGGCCAGTTCGACGACACAGGCAACTTCTCCTTCGGAGTCGAGGAGCATACCGACTTTCCGGGGATGAAGTACGATCCCGACATAGGGATCTTCGGCATGGACGTCTCCGTGGCCCTAAAAAGGCCCGGATATCGGGTGGCCCGAAGGCGCATAGCTCGAGGGAAGATAGCTTCCAGGCACAGAGTCACCAAAGATGACGCCGTGGAGTACGTCAAAAATAAGTACGGCGTAGAGATCGTGGAGGCGGCATGAAGACCGATACCAAGAGCTTCGGCAGAGGCGCAAATTCCTGCAAGAGGTGCGGCAGAAGGCCGGGGCTCATTCGAAAATACGGAATCTATCTCTGCAGACAGTGTTTCAGAGAAATAGCCCAGGATATGGGTTTTGAGAAGTACTCGTAGGTGATGACAAATGGTACTGTTAGATCCGCTTGCCGATGCCATGTCCGTCATAAAGAACGCAGAAGACGTCGGCAAAAGTGAATGTGTCATCCAGCCCGCTTCCAAGCTCATCGGCAACACCCTGAAAGTTATGGCAGATCTTGGATATATCGGCGAGTTCGAATTCGTAGACGACGGTAAGTCCGGCATGTTCAAGGTCAACTTACAAGGAAAGATCAATAGGTGCGGCGTGATCAAGCCTCGGTTCTCTACCCAGGTTTTGGACCTGGAGAAGTGGGAGAAGAGATTCCTTCCCTCTCGGAACTTCGGCGTGCTCATCATGAGCACGAGCCAAGGGGTCGTATCTCACGTCGATGCCAGAGAGCGGGGGATCGGCGGCCAGCTTTTGGCTTACGTTTATTAGGTGGTCACGATGGTCAAAGAGTTGGCACGACGCATAGAAGTTCCAGAGGGCGTCGAGGTGGAAATAAGCGACGACGCCGTGGTGACGGTGACCGGCCCCCTGGGGACGGTCTCGAGACGCCTCTGGTATCCTGGTATAGAGATCAGAAAAGACGAATCCGGCCTGGTAGTGGACGCCGATATCACCAGGAAGCGGCATCGGTCCATGGTCGGAACTCTGGCCGCCCACCTGAACAACATGATCAAAGGGGTGAACGAGGGCTTCGAGTACAAGATGAAAGCCGTGTACTCTCACTTCCCGATACAGCTGAAGGCTGCCAAGGGGGAGCTATTGATCAGCAACTTCCTGGGCGAGAGGAAGCCCCGGTCCGCTCGAATTATGGGCGACTCCAAGGTGGAGGTCAAGGGCGACACTGTGATCGTCACCGGAATTGATAAGGAGCTTGTGGGCCAGACGATGGCCAACATCGAGCAAGCGACCAAGGTCAGAGGGTTCGACATCAGAGTGTTCCAGGACGGGATATACCTGGTGGAGAAGAGGTGACGGATTTTGACTTCCGAAACTGAGAGGTTGATGAAAGTTCGGGCGAGGCAGAAGAAGAAGAAGCCCGAGTTCAACCGTTGCGATCATCATAAAAAGACTAAGCTCTCGCCCAGCTGGAGACGTCCCCGGGGGCTGCACAACAAGCTGAGACAGCATATAGCGGCCAAAGGAAAGCTCGTCAAGGCCGGCTATGGGAGCCCGAAAGGCGTCAAGGGGTATCATCCCTGCGGCATGAAGGAGGTTCTCGTGCGAAATCCCAAGGATCTGCTGGAGGCCGAGGGGTGTGCCGTCCGGATCGCCGGGACCGTGGGGATGAAGAAGAGAGACGAGATCGAGGCCGTGGCCCGGGAGATGAACCTGAAGGTTCTCAACCCCACCTCCGGAGGCGACTGAGTTGCCGAACTTTTCAACACAGAAGAGGCTTGCGGCATCAGTCCTCGAGGTAGGAGAGAGCAGGGTCTGGATCAACCCCGATCCCGACGCCGCCGGCGATATAGCCGACGCCATAACGAGAGATGACATCAGGTCTCAGATCGAGGCCGGAAATATCAAGGCGAAGCCTAAGAAGGGGAACAGTCGCGCTCGATACAGGGCTCGGGCCGCCAAAAGGGCCTACGGCCACAAGAAAGGGCCGGGCAGGAGAAAGGGGGCGAAGGGTTCCCGGTCTCCGAAGAAGGAGATGTGGATGACCAAGATCCGGGCTCTTCGCCGGACGCTGAAGGAGCTGAGGGAAGAGGGCGATATCGACCGTCATACCTATCGGATGCTCTATCGGAAGGCCAAGGGCGGCGAGTACCGCAGCACAGCTCATCTCAACGCATACATCAAAGCAAAAGGTCTAACGAGGAGTGACTGATGGCAACCGGACCGCGATACAAAGTGCCCTTCAGAAGGCGGAGAGAGGGCAGGACCGATTATCACTTCAGATACAAGCTGATCCTTTCACGAAAGCCGAGGCTTGTGATCAGAAAGGGAAACAAGAACATCAACCTGCAGCTGATCGTTGCAGAGCCCTCTGGCGACAGAACGCTCCTCACCGTCAACTCCCGGGAGCTGAAGAAGTTCGGCTATGAACAGAACACCGGAAACGTCCCCGCATCATACCTCGCGGGCCTTCTCTTCGGCAAGAGGATGAAGGATATGGGCGAGACGGAGGCGATCTTGGACATGGGGATTCACGCCAACACCAAGGGCAACAGGATATACTCAGCCCTGAAGGGCGTGGTGGACGCCGGAATAGACGTGCCCCACAGCCCGGAGATCTTTCCGGAGGATGAACGGATCCGCGGCGGGAGTATAGAGGCCTACCGGGGCGTGGAGTTCACAGCTCAGTTCGAGGCCGTCCGCGAGAAGATACTGGGGTGAGCTTTTGAGGATGGAATATAGAGAGGAATGGGTCCCCAAGACCAAGCTGGGCAAGCTCGTTTATGAGGGGCAAGTCACGACCTTCGATGAGGCGCTCAAATCGCGGCTCCCGATCAAAGAGCCGGGGATAGTCGACGCCCTGCTCCCCGGTCTTGAGGATGAGGTTCTGGACATAAACATGGTCCAGAGGATGACCGACTCGGGACGGAGGGTCAAGTTCAGGGCCACCGTCATCGTCGGAAACAAGGACGGTTACATCGGCATCGGCCAGGGCAGAGATAACCAGGTCGGACCCGCCATCAGAAAGGGGATAGATGTGGCCAAGCTGAACATCATAAAGGTACAGCGCGGCTGTGGAAGCTGGGAATGCGGCTGCGGTGCAGGTCATACCGTCCCCTTCGAGGTGATGGGAAAAGCTGGGTCCGTCTCGATCACCCTGATCCCTGCACCTAGGGGCCTGGGGATTGCAGCGGGCGGGACCGCGAAAAAGGTGATGGAGATGGCCGGGATCCAGGACGTCTGGACCAAGTCATCGGGAAACACCAGGACCACCCTCAACTTCGCAAAGGCCACCTACAACGCGCTCAAGAATACCGTCACCATGAGGGTTTGACGATGTATGCGATAGTGCGACTTCGGGGGAGCGTTAAAACCAAGCCCGAGATCAAGGATACCCTCAAGATGCTTCGACTTCACAGGATCAATCACTGCGTCGTGGTGCCAGACAGCCCCCACTATCGGGGGATGATCCAGAAGGTGAAGGATTACGTAGCTTGGGGCGAGATCGACGAGGACTCTCTGGCGTCGATGCTCGAGATGCGCGGAAGGTTGAGCGGCAATATACGGCTGACTGACCAGTTCATAAAGGAGAACACCTCCTACGGAACGATAAAGGAGTTCGCCTCGGCGGTCTCCGGAGGGGCTGCAAACCTCAAGGACGCCGGGATCAAGCCGGTATTCAGGCTTCATCCGCCGAGAAAGGGTCACCGCGGCACCAAGAAGACCGTCAAAGAGGGCGGAGAGCTCGGCTACCACGAGTCGATCTCGGATCTTATCTGGAAGATGAGGTAGGACCATGCCTAAAAGCAATCTGAAGAAGTTTCGGGGCAGCCGGACCCATGGCGGCGGCACTCACAAAAACCGCAGAGGCGGGGGGTCGAGGGGCGGCCGCGGCAATGCCGGTGGGTGCAAGCATCACTTCCAAAGAGAGATGATGCGAGGCCGGGCGATGGGCAAGCACGGATTTTACAAGCACAACGCCAAGGAAGTCGACGTTGTCAACGTCGGCGAGCTGGATTCGATGGTCGACGAGGATGGCCGGATCGATCTCGGCAAGGTGAAGGTCCTGGGCAAGGGCAATATCTCAAGGCCCGTCGCCGTCAGCGCAAAAACCTTCTCCGCTGCCGCCAGGGAGAAGATCGAAGAGGCCGGCGGTGAAGTAGTGGTATCATGAATCAGCACAGCTTCTTCTACGCGATCGAGCCTTTGGTGAGGAGGCTGCCGGCGGTGGAGAGGCCCGAAGGTCACGTCCACTTCAAGAAGAAGCTCAGCTGGACTGTGGGCATTCTCATCCTCTACTTCGCCCTCTCCAACGTCTCCCTCTTCGGCCTCTCTCCAGCATCCATAGACCTCTTCGGGATGTACCGAGCCTTCTTCGCCGGATCCTTCGGCTCCATCATGCTCCTGGGCATAGGGCCCATAGTCACCGCCTCCATCGTCCTCCAGCTCTTGGTGGGGGCAGATATCATCAAGCTGAACCTGAGAGACCCGCGGGACCAGGCGATCTTCCAGGGAACTCAAAAGCTTCTGGTCTTCGTCATGATCATCGTGGAGGCGCTACCCCAGGTGATGGGCGGTTATCTCCTCCCAGACCAGGGACTCGCCTCGGCGTTAGGCGTATCCCTCGGCGTGATATCGTTCTTGATATTCGTCCAGATCTGCATCGGCGGAGTTCTCATCCTCTTCATGGACGAGGTGGTGAGCAAGTGGGGTATCGGGTCTGGCGTCGGCCTATTCATCGTCGCCGGGGTCAGCCAGTCGCTCATCACCGGTCTCTTCAACTGGACGATCGGGGACAAGGGGTTGCCCATAGGGATAATCCCGAAATGGATATTCATATTCACAAACGACGTTCTGGGGCTGGAGGACGTCTTCACCACCTCCGGCCTTGAGCGGATCTTCATAGACGGCGGCCTTTTGGCTCTGATGTCCACCATAGCGATCATCCTCTTCGTCGTTCTGGTGGAGAGCACGAGGGTCGAGATACCCCTCGCCCACAGCGCCGTTAGGGGCGCCAGAGGCAGGTTCCCGGTCAAGCTCGTCTACGCCAGCGTCCTTCCCATGATCCTGGTGAGGGCCCTTCAGGCGAACATACAGATGATGGGGACCCTCCTCGCGGGGAAGATCGGGACGGTTACCACGGCCAGCACCACCGATACAGCGGCGGGGCTGAACATCGTCTACACCGCTTATTCGAGCATCATCGGCACCTTCACCTCGACATCTCAATACGACATGGTGACCGGGGAGCTGGTGGGCGCCACGTCGCCCCAGCCGATATCCGGCCTCATGTACTACCTCTCACCGATCAACAACGGTCCCATCGACTGGGTACCCGGTCTCGTCTCCAGCAGCAATCCAGGGATGGAGCTTCTGGGCCTCTCGCCGATAGCGAGCTGGCAGATCTGGCTTCACGTCTTCACTGACGCCTTCGTTCTGGTCGTAGGCGGCGTGATCTTCGCCATATTCTGGATAGAGACGACGGGGATGGGAGCGAAGAGCGTTGCTGCCAAGATCCACGCTTCGGGTCTTCAGGTTCCGGGCCACAGAAGAAATGCGGTCAGCATTGAGAAGCTCCTCGGCAGGTACATACCCAAGGTGACGGTGATCGGCGGGGTCATCATCGGCCTTCTAACTCTCATCGCCGGTCTCATGGGAACTCTGGGCGGCGCTGGCGGCACGGGTCTCCTCCTGGCCGTCAGTATCACCTATCGGCTCTACGAGCAGATCGCCAGCGAACAGATCCAGGAGATGTACCCGATGATGCGTAAGTTCTTCGGTGAGTCGGCATGAAGAACGGCGGCCTCATAAAGTCCCTCGACGCCCTGCTCCTGGGCATCGGAACCGCCCTGATGGTGGGAATAATGGTGAGCGCGGAGTTCAGGCACACTGTGGGAGAGGTGATGGATGCGGTTATCGGGTGGCTCCCCGAGATCCTCCCCTTCCACATGGTACTCTTCGCCCTCGCCGCCATAACCGGCCTTTATGCGAGCCTCATCCAGAAGTACACCATGGACTGGGATTACCTCAAACGGCAGCAGGAGACGATGAGGAGCTTCCAAAGGGAGCTTCGGGAGGCTCAGCTCGCCGGGGACAAGGCCCGCCAGCAGCAGCTTCAGGTCCAGCAGAGGGAGATGCTCGGCGACCAGAGCAAGATGATGAAGATGCAGCTGAAGCCTATGGCCTACATCGGGATCGTATCAATACCCCTCTTCATGTGGGCTTACCTCTATATCGACCAGAACTCTCTCTATCTCAACTTCCCCTTCTGGGGGAGGCATGAGATCGCCGAGACGGTGAAGGGTCCCATATTCTACTGGTTCTACTGGTACTTCATCTGCTCGATACCGATATCTCAGATCATAAGAAAAGCCCTGGACATTGGCGGTACAGGATGATAATCACAGTCAGCGGGTCTCCCGGTACTGGGACGAGCACCCTCTCCCGGATCCTCTCAAAAGAGCTCGGCCTCCGCTGGGTCAACTCGGGGGAGCTCTTTCGAAAGATCGCCAGCGATCGAGGGATATCCTTGAAGGAGCTGGGCCGGATCGCTGAAGAGAGCCCTGAGGTTGACTATCTGATAGATGACGCCCAGAGGGCGATGGCAAAAGAGGCCGGAGGCGTCTTCGAGGGGAGGATCTCAGGCCACGTCCTCGACGCCGACCTGAAGATACTCCTCAAGGCCGAACGGAGGGTTCGGGCAGAGAGGATAGCGGCCCGAGAGGAGAAGCTGGTTGAGGATGCCCTTTGGGAGTCAAGGATCCGGGAGGAGTGTGAGGCGAGACGGTACGAAAAGTACTACAACATAGACGTGGACGACTTCTCCGTCTACGATCTGGTCATAGATACCGGTACCTGGAACGAGAAGGGGGTTGTCGCAATCGCCTTGGCCGCAGTGAGGTCTCTTGAAGATGGTGGGAAGTCTCCCCTCTGATCGGGTCCGGGAGGTTCTCGTCCGGAGAGTGGGGAGGACTGACCCAAGGTACGGCTTTTCGCCAGCGGAGCGGCCCCTGGACCTCCACATGCGGCTCGGCTGCATAAACCTCGACAAGCCTCCGGGACCCACCAGCCATGAGGTGGTGGCCTGGGTGAAGAGGATTCTGGAGATAGAGAGCGCAGGCCACAGCGGCACCCTCGACCCCAAGGTGACGGGGATCCTCCCGACGATGCTCGGCGACTCCACCAGGGTCGTCGAGACCCTTCTGGCCGCCGGGAAGGAGTACGTCTGCCTGATGCGGGTTCACGCGACAATCCCTCGAAAGAGGATTCTGGAGGTTTGCGGCGAATTCCAGGGCGTCATATACCAGCGGCCTCCCCTCAAGTCCAGCGTCAAAAGGGCGCTTCGGACGAGGGAGGTCTACTACCTGGACGTCCTGGAGATCGAGGGGCCAAGGGTCCTATTCCGGGCGGGCTGCGAGGCGGGAACCTACATCCGGAAGCTCTGCCACGACATCGGCCTCGCCCTGGGGACGGGGGCCCACATGGAGGAGCTCCGGAGGACTAAGAGCGGCCCCTTTCGTGAAGACGGGACTCTGGTGACCCTCCACGACCTCAAGGACGCGAAGGAGATCTGGCGAGAGACGGGGGACGAATCCCTCCTCCGCCGGGCGATCCTGCCGGTGGAGGAGGCATTGAGGCACATGCCGTCTCTCGTCGTGAGCGACGGGGCCGTCGACGCCATCTGTCACGGGGCACCCCTGGCGGCGCCCGGACTCCTCAGCCTCGAATCAGGGATCAAGGCGGAGGAGAAGGTAGTTATTTATACCCTGAAAGGAGAGGCAGTTGCCGTGGCCCAGGCCGCCATGAATAGCGAAGAGATGATGGCCTCCTCCAATGGGATTGTGGCGAAGACCTCGCGGGTCGTCATGGCCCCGGGGACGTATCCGCGGCTTTGGTCCAAAAAGTCTTAATCGTGCCGAGGTAGTCTAGTGGTAAGGCGCAAGCCTGGAATTCTGTACTGAAAGCTTGTGATTCGCAAGGGTCGCGGGAGTTCGAATCTCCCCCTCGGCGCTCTTTTACCAACCCTTGATCATCCCCGTAAAAATTTGAGATTTCAATTTCACGTCCCATGTGATATCGCTATCAGCCGTAAACTAGCCCGAAATTCGATCGGGCCGGAGAAGGCTTGACCCCCCCGGCCTTGCAGATGGGATCCGATGGATATTTAGCTTGTACTTACATAGTTACATGCCAGGTACACGTAGTTATAGGGAGTTGAGCAAATATGAGATCTATAGTTTTGTTGATCCTGGCGGCGATGGCCCTCTCATCGGTGGCTGACGGCTGCTGTGGTGGAGGGGGTCTGGACGGCGTCGGGGGACCGAAGATGATCAGGGACCTCTGCCCCATCGGCGAGATCATTCGAGGACCCCATATGACCTACGCGGAGGACGGCCGTTTTGGGGTGGCGCTAGTGATAGATCCCACGGGAACGTCCAGCATGGCGTTTACAAGAGGTGGAGACGCTTGCGGGCTTGATGGACCGTGCCCGGTTGAACCGTCCCCGATTGAAGCCGCGGAACCTCTTCAGTTCGGCCAGTTGGTGACGGCCCATCTGGACGATGTCCTGGTGGATTTCGATGCCCGTCGAGATATGTGGGCGGCCAAATAGAGGCTGGAGGTCTGCCCAGGAAAAGATCCTGGCAGACCCGACCTCCGAAGAATGATGACGTGGAGTCTAAATATCATAAGTGCTTCGCATTTTATATATTATGAAAAACCTCATGAGATACAGGCAGCGGCTCCGCAAGGCGTTGATCATCTTCTCCTTTGTATTGATGCCCATCACCTTTGTCTATATCTCCTGCCCGATAATAACTCAGGGCGCCTCGGAGGGGATCATCACCGGCGGCCTGATAGTCTTCGCCCTAATATTCATCAGCTCGCTATTTTTTGGGCGGCTCTGGTGCGGCTGGCTCTGTCCCGCAGGGGGCCTGCAGGAGATTTATTTTGCGATTAATGATACGTGGACCAATAACATGCGGCTGAACTGGCTCAAATACATGATATTTATCATAGTCTTCGCTCCCCTCGTCCTCGCAGTTCACTCCGCCGGAGGGTTTACAACCATCGATCCCCTTTATCACACCGAAGATGGCATATCGATCGCGAAAGAAGGAGCATATACCATATTCTATGGTCAGATCACCTTTATCACCATATTCGCCATATTGGCCGGGAGACGCGGCTTCTGTCATTACTTCTGCCCCATCGCGATCATCATGATCATCGGCAGGAAGATCCGAAATCTCGTCGGCTGGCCGGCGCTCCGCCTCTCGGCTGATGGGAGCCGATGCACCGACTGTGGAAGGTGTTCGACAAGCTGCCCCATGAGCCTCGATGTGAGCGATATGGTCCGGCGGGGGAGGATGGAGGATGCTGAGTGCATCCTCTGCGGCAGCTGCGTCGACGCCTGCCCGAAAGGGGCGATCCGCTATGAGTTGAAGTGAAAACGCAGCTCATAAATGATATAATCTGATCAGAATCACAGGTGATCATTTCATACTTGCTCGAAACGTCCCCCTGGCAGTTTCATCAACCCGTAAAATTCTATAGGAGCCCATACGCGAATCTTCTGGCAGCTCTCAGCTCCCCATGATCAAACCTACCCAGCATCCCCGGACAGAAGTTATCATCATCCGTCCGAGCTATCGTCGAACGTTGAGGCGTCATCTTTAAGGAATAAGGCGAAGACATAGAATGGAAAATAGAAAGAATTTATAGAATTGTATTGTATTGAGAATTTATTGCTCATATATGTTTCAGCCTTTTGTTGCAGATTACGAGATCCGACTGATGACGAGGTTTAAGAAGGCATGATCAAAAATCGGGAATCCGGAGGCATTCCGACATCATACGAGCCGTTTCTCGTTTTGCTGGTGGAGGACAACAGCTCCCATGCAATGCTGATAATGAGGACCTTCGAACGCCTGGGATTTGCCGGGAAGATCGATTGGGTCAGAGACGGAAGGGCTGCCCTGGAATACCTCCACGCGCGCGAGATGGCGAGGCTTCCGGAACTGGTGATGCTCGACCTGCGGCTTCCCAAGCTCGACGGCCACCAGGTCCTCCGGGAGATGAAGAGCTCCAAGCGGCTGAAGATGATCCCCGTCGTCGTCCTCACCACCTCCACCAGCGATGAAGATCTCAAGAAGGCCTATTCCTGCCACGTCAACAGCTACCTCACAAAGCCCCTCAACTTCGACGATCTCCAGAAGACGGTCGAAGAAATCAAAAAGTACTGGTTTGAGTGGAATCGATATCCTAGAACCACATGATCCCAGTACGGGTAGTGCCCGAGGCCGTCAAATGACGTTACGCAGAAGCGTCTTGCTCTTCACCGGTGGGATGATCCTCATCATGGGCCTGATCTCCAGCGCCTTCATGTGGCAGCTGATGACGGACGCTCTATCGGATTTAGAGGAGGCTTACGTCCACCAAGAGGTTGAAGCTACCCTCTTCTACATCCGGGAGGATCTAGCATCTCTGAAGCGGGTCGGGGGGGATTGGGCTCCCTGGGATGATACCCGAGATTTCATGATGGGCGAAGACGAGGATTACGTCCGGAATAACCTGGACGACTGGACCTTCTCCAACCTCGGAACTGATTTTATGGTATTTTACGACGGCTCTGGCGACTTATTTTATTCCAGGGCCTTCGATCCGACCAACAGGGAGGTGGTTTCAGCCCCAGAGTTTCTTCTGAACCTGGCGAAGGACGACCCCCTTCTCGCCCATTCCTCGCCAGAAGATGCCATGACCGGCATAATCGCCGGTCCGGAGGGGCTTTTGATGGTCAGCTCCCATCCCATCACAAAAAGCCAGTGGAGGGATCCGATCTCTGAGACTGTTATCTCTGGGACTCTCATCGTCGGCCATCACCTGGATGAGGCGAGGGTCGAGGAGCTGGGCAGTCTTACAGGCCTCGCTCTGAGGATGGAGCCCCTAGCCCCGGCACGAGAGATGAGGGATCTCACTCGACAGATTCCTTCCCTCCTGATCGAGACGGCAGACGAGGAGACGATCATCGCCTCCAAGGTCATCGAGGACATATATGGGAAACCCACTATCCTTTTTGAAGCGTCTCTCCCGAGGGATATCCACCAGAGCGGAATGGAGATCGTCCACCGCATGGAGCTGGCGCTAGTCCTCTTCAGCCTCTTCTTTGGGGGCTTCATTCTCTTTTTTTTGGAGCGGATCCTCCTCGAACCTCTGACGGCCATCACCAGCTCCGTAGAGGCGATCGGAAGGACGGAGGACCCCCAGGGGGTACATGTTCCGATGGTGGGACGGGGAGAGCTGTTGATCCTCGTGGAGTCGATCAACGAGATGCTGAACCATCTGGACGCCTATAATCAGCAGCTGAAGATGAGCGAAAGGAGGTTCAGGGCGGTCTTTGAGACTGCCCAGGACTGCATCTTCATAAAAGACCGAGAGGGCAGGTACGTCCAGGCCAACCCTGTGATGGAGAGGATCTTCGGGATGCCGGTTTCGGCGGTCCTTGGAAATAAAGATGAGGTCCTATTCAACCCCGAGACGGTGGCTCAGATCCGAGAGCAAGACGCCCAGGTCCTCTCTGGAGATCCGTTCGTGGGGGAGGTCTCTACCGATACCCGCGGCGGATCTTCGGTCACCTTCCACGTGGCCAAGGTCCCTCTAAGGAACAACCGAGGCCAGGTCACGGGGATATGTGGGATCGCGAGGGACATCACATATATTAAGGACGCCGAGATCGAACTCCAGAAGAGGGACCGGCTCCTCTCAGCCTCCGCTGTCGCCTCCTACACCCTCCTTGTCAATTACGATATCGACCGAATAATCATCGACGTTCTCCAGATCCTGGGGGGGGCGGTGGAGGTGGACCGGGCCTACATCTTCGAGAACCTGACCGCAGACGGGGAGGTCTTCATGAGCCAGCACTACGAGTGGACGAAGGGGGATCTGGAGCCCCAGATAAATAACCCCGACCTCCAGAGGCTCCCATACCACCCCGATTCATCCAATTTTTATGATGCGATATCGGGGGGGAGATCTTACGGCGGTCTCGTCAAGGACCTCCCCCAATCGGAGAGGGCTCACCTCGAGCCCCAGGGGATCATCTCCATCCTGATCGTCCCGATCTTCGTCGAGGATCGGCTATGGGGGTTTATCGGCTTCGACGACTGCCACCTGGAGAGGTTCTGGAGCGACGGCGAGATATCAGTCATCCAGATGGCGGCGGGGTCCATAGGCGGGGCCATAATCCGTTCTCGGACCAGAAAAGACCTGGTCGGGGCTCGAGACGAGCTTGAGAGGAAGATCGACGAGGTGGAGGCGAAGAACGCCGAGATGGAGCGGTTCGTCTACACCGTATCCCACGACCTCAAGTCCCCTCTGGTGACGGTTCAGGGCTTCGTCGGCTTCCTGCGAGAGGACATCTCAGAGGGCGACGTTGACAGGGTCGAGACCGACCTTGCGATGATCGAGGAGGCGGTAGTCAACATGGATCACCTTCTCAAAGACACCCTGGAGCTCTCTCGGATCGGGAGAGTGACAAGCCCGCCGGAGGACGTCTCCTTCGGCGATATCGTCCGTGAGACCTTGGACCGTTTCTCTGCGGAGATCGGATCGAGGGGAGTTGAAGTCGTCCTCGCCGAGAGCTGGCCAAAAGTCCGGGTGGACCGGCTGAGAATCCAGGAGGTTCTGATGAACCTCATCGAGAACGGCTTGAAGTATATGGGAGACGAAGCAAATCCCAAAATAGAGATCGGGTGGCTGCGACGGGATGGGGACGAGACCATCTTCTTCATCCGGGACAATGGGATCGGTATCGAGGCCGACCAGCAAGAGAAGGTCTTCGACCTCTTTTACCAGCTAGACCCTGACACTGAGGGAAGCGGTGTAGGCCTCGCAATCGTAAAGCGGATAATAGAAGTTCACAATGGTCGGATATGGATAGAGTCTGAGGTGGGAAGTGGGACGACCGTCTTCTTCACCCTCCCCACCGTCGAGGCTAAATCTTGAGCTTCCTTTTCTGGCCGGATTCTGTTTCGCCGAGATTCTGGTCGCCCTCTGGAGGCTTTTGTCGCATATCCTCGTCCCACTTGCGAAGAGCCTCTTTTGCCATCTCCGGAAGCTTACGCATGCTCTCTGCGTCCTTCACCACGTAATCCATGGCACCGGACTTGAAGGCTTGAACTGCTATCTTCTCCGAGCCGAAACCGGTGAGGATTATCAGGGGGAAACCCACCTCCTGAGGTTTCTGTGCATCCCCTGCCAGATCAAGGCCACGACCGTCGGGAAGGAGGTAGTCTGCGATGACCAGAAACGATCCGCCTTTGTTCTCCTCGATCCGCCTCAAACCATCTCGAAGGTTGATGGCGTGATGGAAGTTCCATATCGAGCCGTTTTCCTCGAAGAGCCTGTTTATAAAGGCGGCGTGGCCCACGTTATCCTCGATGAGCATGATGGTCTTGGCCTCTTCAGGTGGAGATCCTCGCCCTTCATCCGATCGCCCACCATCGAGGGCGGAACGTCTGAAGGATGAATAAACTTCCAAGAGATCAGCCTCGCCGACGTCGGAGGACGCGTCGAATAAATATTTGAAGGCCCGCATGCCCCAGGTGACGGCAGAATCTCCGATGTAGATCGTCCCGGACCCCACATCGTACACCCCGTCATGTCTCCAGAGCCCCATGAAAACGAAGGACTCGGTGACGATGAGCACCAGTTTCGCGTCGCTGGATGTCATGCGTAGCTTGAAATTCTCGAACTTGAGAGCCTGCCTAAATTCTGTTGATAGGGCCCCTTCCTCATCGAAGAGGGTCTCTACCACTTTGTCTGTTATTAAAAGGTCTACTCGACTTCCTCTTTGGAGGGAGCTCAAAAATATGTCTGAATTTTTAGGAAATATCAAGACCGGCAAAATAGCGCAAATCTTCTTCGACCTGGCCAACATCGATACCAATTTATCATGGCACTTCAGGGGCGTCGAAGAGTCGGGAAATATGATCTCCGACTGAAAGAGCATCCCAAGCCCATCCAAAAAATCTGGGGGTATGCAGCTTATGTCGTGGCTCAGCCAGAAATCGGGGTTCGTCTCCAGGTTCTCGAAGATCCTCATGACGTATTCCAGAGCGCTCGTTTTGATTTGGCCGATATTGGTCAATCGGTATCCATATCGGCCTTTAATGACCAGATCGGAGTCTATCATACCCTTGATCGCGTGAAGAATGGTGGTGTTCCTGCCTCCAAGCGCTTTCTGCAAGTCATTTACATCTCTCTCTCCATTTTTTAAACAGAGCAAAATGTTCATTCTCAGCTCTGAGCTTGCGAACGCCCTGACCTGCTTCACCAGATCTCTTTCGTCCATGCTGATGCTTCCTGTTCTATTGCCGACTGTCGACTTTTAGGAGCGGTTAACGCCTGATGGCAAAATCAAAATCAACAGGCCAGCTTCCTTGTGCGATCGAATTTATGGCCAGAATGGACGGCCCACCCACCTCCATTGTGGCCTAATTCCCCTTTTTAACCATCTGCATTTAAGTAATTTGCTGTGAAATGGTGATCGTTCAGAAGTCTTTGAACCCTCTTACGGCCTTCAGTTTGGCTCCTCGATGGAGCTATGGGTCCGGGACAGAAGCTGTCTTCGGTTTTGCCGTCCTCAACTAGCCCCTCCTTTTTAAGATGGGAAACGTATATCAGCAAGTTTGGGCATAGCCTCGCCAGGTGTTCTGATTTGACCTCACCCGAGCTTCCCATACTTGTAACCTGCGGACTCCCCTACGCCAACGGCCCCTGCCACATCGGCCACCTCAGAACCTACGTCCCCGCCGACATATACGTCAGGGGCCTCAAGAAGCTGGGAAAAGACCCCATCTTCATCTGCGGCTCTGACTCGCATGGGACCCCCATCGTCGTCAACGCCGAGGAGAGGGGGACGACCCCGACGGAGCTTGTCACCCGGTACCACGACCACTTCGACGACGTATTTCGGCGGATGGGTGTGGAATTCGACTACTTCGGAAACACCGAAGACCCCTCCAACCACATCAGGACCCAATCTATCGTCAGAACCCTGATGGATGAGGGTCACGTCTACCCTCAGGAGATCCGGCTGGCCTATTGCTCCTCCTGCGATCGGTTCCTTCCCGACCGATACGTCGAGGGTACCTGCCCATACTGTAAGTCACCCGCTCGGGGCGACGAGTGCGACCAGGGATGTGGCCGCCACCTGGAGCCCGGAGAGATCGAGGAGCCGGTCTGCAAGGTCTGTGGGAGCGAGGCGGAGTACCGGACTCAGAAGCACTACTTTTTCAGGCTCTCCGCCTTCAGCGACTTTCTCATCGGCTACCTGGAGGGGCTGGGTGGAACATCGAACGCCAGAAACTACGCCCTCGAGTGGGTCAAGCAGGAGCTGAAAGACTGGTGCATCACCAGAAACCTCGACTGGGGGGTCAAGTTCCCCGGCTCCGAGGATCTCGTCGTCTACGTCTGGGTGGACGCGCCGATAGGCTACATCTCCTTCACTGAGGAGTGGGCCCGCCGGGCGAACGGTGACTGGGAAAGGTACTGGAGAAAACCATCAAGAATCGTCCATTTCATCGGAGGCGACATCGTATACCACCACTGCATCTTCTGGCCAGCGATGCTGAAAGGGGCGGGCTACACCCTCCCCAGTGCCGTCGTCGCCAGCGGGATGTTGAAGATCGACAACAAGACCTTCTCCAAGAGCAGAGGATACGTCGTCTGGGTGATCGACGACTACCTGGAGAAGGGTCTTCACCCCGACCTTCTCCGGTACTACCTCGCCTCCTACACCTCCCACACCAAAGAGCTGAACTTCTCCTGGAGCGTCTTCGGAGAGAAGGTGAACGGCGAGCTTGTAGGGGCCCTAGGCAACTTCGTCAATCGGGCCGTCACCTTCACCACCAAAAACTTCGACCGGTCTGTCCCCGACGGTGATATCGATCCTGAGGTGACGACTAAGATCGAGGCGACCCTGGTCGAGGTGAAGGAGGCCCTGGCAGAGTACGAGTTCAAGAAGATGGTCGACGGAGCCATGTCTCTTGCGGACTACGGTAACACCTACTTCCAGTCTAACGAGCCCTGGAAGCTGGCCAAATCCGACCGGGCCCGGTGCGGTGCCGTCTTGAGAAACTGCCTTTTGATCGCAAAGGCCCTCGCGATCGTCCTCCAGCCGGTGATGCCGGAGAAGATGGAGTCTGCCTGGAGACAGCTGGGGCTTCCAGGTACCGCCGCAGAGGCGCTATTCGAAGACGGACTCGTCGCCATCGAGGCGGGAAGGAAGCTCGGCGCCCCTGAGCACATATTCAGCAAGATGGACGAATCGATGGTGTCGGACCTCGACGAGATATTCAGGGCGAGGATAGCCGCCATCGAAGAGAAGAAAGGAAAGAAGAAGGGTGAAGAGAAGATGAGCACCATAACGTTTGAAGAGTTCAAGCGTCTTGACATAAGAATTGGTGAGGTGTTGACGGCAGAGAGGATCAAGGGCTCCGATAAGCTCCTCCGGCTGATCGTCGACATAGGGTCTGAAGAGAGGCAGATAGTGGCGGGGATCGCCATGACCCATAGCCCCGAGGATCTGGTGGGCAGGCGCATCGTCGTCCTCGCAAACCTCGAACCCGCCAAGCTCTTCGGCGTCGAGTCCCAGGGGATGCTTCTCGCAGCGGATCTGGACGACTCCGCCGTCCTCCTCGGACCGGAGAAGGCCGTCCCCCAGGGGACGAGGATCCGCTGAAGCCCGGTCGGTGAGATCCGGGGCGGCCCCGACTTGGGGCGCCCGACCGATCAACGGATTCCAGTCCACCAAAAAATTTACGTCAAATTCCGGATTTGCAGAGATTAAGATATGAGGAGGTTTTGATGTTGCTCAAAGTCGAGAACTTATCCAAAGTCTATCAGCTAAAAGATCGCCGAGTGGAGGCGCTGAAGGAGGTGAGCTTCACCGCCAGAGAGGGAGAGATCCTGGGGATTGTGGGAAGGAGCGGCAGCGGCAAGAGCACGCTATTGAAGATCCTCCGAGGGGTAGAGACCTTCGACTCCGGCAAAGTCGAGATCGACGGCCTCGAGATCATGCCCGATTCGGATCCTGAGACGGTCCAAAGACAGAGGCTGGTCACCGCCATCCACCTCCAGAGGGACTTCGGCCTCTGGACCGAGCCCGCCTTGAACAACGTGGCAAAGCGGGTCTATTCTCGGAAGACCGGCTACGAGACTATCCCCACGGAGTACGACCTCGAATACGAGGATGTCATGTCCGAGGCGATGGAGTATCTGAAGCTCGTCGGCCTTGAGAAGAAGGCGAAGCAGCTTGCTACTATCCTGAGCGGCGGCGAGAAGCAGAGGCTCCTGATCGCAAGGCAGCTCGCCAAAAAACCGAAGCTGCTCCTCCTGGACGAGCCCGCCACCATGGCCTGTCCCGCGACAAAACAGGAGGTTCTCGACACCATCAAGAACGTCAACAGAAAGCTCGGGATCACCACCGTCGTCGTATCCCACCTCCCCGAGGTCCACAGGTACCTGGCCGACAGAATGATCTGGCTCGACAAGGGCGAGATCCGGGACGAGGGAGTGCCGGAAGAGGTCCTGGAGAGGTTCTTATCCCTCCTCGGCGAGGCCGCCCCCCTCACCCCTCGGCCCGATGCCCCGCCCGCCATCAGGGTGGTGGGACTCTACAAGAGAAACTACCTCGTCGGCACAGGGGAGGTCCTCAGGATCGATGACCTGAACCTGGATATCAGAGACGGGGAGATCACCTCCCTCATCGGGTCGAGCGGCGCGGGGAAGACCACCCTCCTCAAGATCATCCAGGGGATCGCCCGGCCCGATGAGGGCTCCGTCCTCTATAAGCTCGGCGACTCGTGGGTGGACATGGTGGAGTACTCCCGGGAGAGGATGGAGGTCCGCAGGAATATCGGCATAATGTATCAGGAGTTCGCCCTCTCCCCCCGGGAGACGGTCCTGGAGCAGATCGGCTACAAGCTCGGAGTCAAGGGGCAGGACGTCATAGAGCACGCTCGGAAGGTGGCCTTTGACCTCGACATCAGCGACAAGGTACTGGACGTCATCTACACTCTCACCGACATGATGGAGGAGGAGGCAAAGGCCGTCCTGGAAAAGCTAGGCCTCACCACCGAGGTCTTCGAAGAACTCTTCCCGAGGTTTCCGGCGACGGAGGCGAAGAAGTACGCAGAACCGGTCTTCAAAGTGCTGGACTTGGATCTCTCGATCCTGGAAAAATACCCCCACCAGCTCAGCGGCGGCGAGAAGGTGAGGGTCTCTCTCGCCCTCCTCATGGCATCAAACCCCAAGACCCTCGTCCTCGACGAGCCCTTCGGGGATATCGACCCCATAACCCTCCGGGGGGTCTCCAACGCCATAAAGCGGATCAACGCCGAGTTTGAGACCACCATACTTCTCGTCAGCCATCACGTCGACTTCGTCCGGGAGATCTCCCATCGGGCGGTATTGATCGAAGACGGAGGGGTCTTGATGGACGGCGACCCTGACGGCGTCTGCGACGTCTTCGTCTCCCGGTGCGACGCATCCTACCTAAAGCGCCCCCCCGGGACGATGGCCCCTCTCGGGAAGGCCTGAAGGTGGAGACCATGGACCAGGAGATCGGCGAGATCTACGACCAGATATCTGGCCAGATCTCCCCCGAGGAGTTCGAGGGGAGGGTGGAGGAGAAGGTCCAGCTGATGGGAGAGCTCTGCGACCGGAGGACGGCGGCGATGCTCGTCGCCCGGGAGTTCGGGGAGGTGGAGCTGAAGATCGACCGGATCAGGCCCGAGACCGGGAAGGTCACCTTCGTCGGCAAGATCATATCCATCTCCGAGGTCCACGAGTTTCCTCGAAGCGACGGATCTTCCGGCAGGGTGGCAAACCTCACCGTCGGCGACGAGAGCGGGACTGTCAGGGTCGTCCTCTGGGACGAGCTCGTCGAGCCGGTATCCACAGGCGAGCTGGCCGTCGATCAGACCTTCAGGATACGAGGGTTCACTCGAGAGGGTTACTTCGGGACCGAGGTGACCGTCGATCGGGGCGGCCTTGAGGAGGTGGAGGCCGAGATCCAGACCAGGGTAGAGGCCTTCAAGATCTCGGAGATCCGGGCCGATATGGGGGATATCACCCTCCTTGCAAAGGTTGTCGACCCCGGGGAGGTGAGGGACTTCACGCGTCGTGACGGCTCTGTAGGCCGAGTTCGGTCCATCACCCTGGGGGACGCCTCCGGCAAGATCAGGCTAACTCTCTGGAATGATAAGGCGGAGATGGAGATTGAGGAAGGAGATGCCCTGGAGGTGATCAACGCCATCTCCCGGGAGAGGTACGGTCAGGTTGAGATTCAGGCGGGGGGGTACTCGGTGGTGAGAAAAAGCGACGTTCCCATCGAGTACGAAGAGAAGATAACCTCCATCTCAGAGCTTCTTCCCGGATCGATCTACAGCATCTCCGGATTTGTCACAGGCCTCGGAGAGATCCGGGAGTTCGAACGGGACGACGGGACAAAAGGAAGGGTCACGAACATCTACGTCTCCGACGAGACCGGACGGGTGAGGGTCGCCCTCTGGAACGATCACGTCCGCATGATCGAGAGCCTCGACCTAGGCTCTAGAATCGAGCTCGTCGACTGCCAGGCGAGGGAAGGCTGGAACGGCGAGCTGGAGGTGAGCTGCGGGTGGAGCACCAAGGTTACTTTCGCCCCGCCCGAGTAAAGGGGTTAAAGTCGAGAAGCGTCTTTTTGTCCTTCAGGATTGATGAAATATGGCTGAAATATTGCTCGAAGATCTCTCTGGTGTGGGTCCTGCCACGGCGGAGAAGCTGAGGGAGGCGGGCTTCAACAGTGTCGAGGCCCTGGCGGTGGCCTCACCGGCGCAGCTCGCGGCCTGCGCCGACGTCGGCGAGTCGACGGCGGCCAAGATCATAGCCTCCGCCCGGGCGGCCGCAGACATTGGGGGGTTTGAGACCGGCGACCAGGTGATGGAGAGGAGAAAGCTCGTAGGGAAGGTGACGACCGGCAGCGAGACCTTTGACGCTCTTATGGGCGGAGGGTTTGAGACTCAGTCGATAGTGGAGCTCTATGGAGAGTTCGGGTCAGGCAAGACCCAGGTGGCCCACCAGGTGGCGGTGAAGGTCCAGCTCCCCCCTGAGATGGGAGGGCTCGACGGCTCTGTGATAATAATCGATACCGAGAACACCTTCAGACCCGAGAGGATCGTCCAGATGGTGGAGGGGCTTCCTCCTTCCGAGGATCCCGACCATCCCTGGGACCCCGAGGAGTTCTTGAAGAACATCCATGTGGCGAGGGCCTATAACTCCAACCACCAGATCCTCCTCGCTGAGTCCGCCCTCGAACTCGCAGAGAAGATGAAGAAGTCCGGAAAGCCCGTGAGGCTCCTCATAGTCGACTCCCTGACCGCCCACTTCCGGGCCGAGTACGTCGGTCGTGGGACCCTCGCTGATCGACAGCAGAAGCTGAACAAGCATCTTCACGCCCTGATGCGGTTTGCGGACCTGAACAACGCCGTGGTCCTGGTGACAAACCAGGTGATGGCAAAGCCCGACGCCTTCTTCGGAGACCCCACAAAGCCGGTGGGGGGGCACATCGTCGGTCACACCGCCACCTTCAGGATCTACCTCCGAAAGTCCAAGGGCGAGAAGAGGATCGCAAGGCTGGTGGACTCGCCGAACCTCCCTGACGGCGAGGCGGTCTTCTCGGTGACTACAGCGGGGTTAATGGATTGATCCGGGCCGTAGCCCTCGACATCGACGGGACCCTCACCGACGAGAAGAGGCTATTGTACCCAGAAGCGGTGGAGGCGGTCCAGCGTCTCTCCTCCCGGGCCCGGGTGATCCTGGCCACGGGAAACGTCCACTGCTTCACGCGGGCCGCGGCGGTCCTCCTGGGGACGGGCAGGACCTTCATCGCCGAGAACGGCGGCGTCATATCCTGGGGGGAGGGGGATCTGGAGATCTTATCCGACCCCTCCATCTGCCAGGAGGCTTACCGGCGGCTCAGGGAGGTCTACCCCCTCTCTCGGATGGACTCTAAGTATCGGATTACTGACCTCGTCGTCGAGTCGAACTTCAACGTTTCGGAGGCCGCATCCCTCCTGGAGGCCTGGGGGCTCGACGCCGACCTGGTCGACAGCGGCTTTGCCGTCCACATAAAAGATAGAAAGGTGGACAAGGGCAGGGCCCTCGCGAAAATGGTGGACCGGCTCGGACTCCGTCGGGAGGAGGTCGCCGCTGTGGGCGATAGCATAAGCGACCTTCCCATGTTCAAGGTTGCGGGGTTCCGGGCGTCGGTGGCCAACGCCGTGCCGGAGCTGAAGGCGGAGTCGGACTACGTCTCGAAGAGGGAGTTCGGGGAGGGGTTCTCTGAGATTGTGGTTCAGATGTTCGATAGAGAGATCCTCTGACCTCTCGATCGACTTAGTTCAGAGCCAGCCCAGCCCACATGCCGCGCCCAGCCCCACCAGAAGTCCTCCAGCCGCGACCTTAGCTCCGCGCTCCCAGTTGCGGCGATACTCGCGACCGAGCCGCATCCCCACCCAGGTGAAGAGCACCGAGAAGAACGCGATGGTTCCCGCCACAGCCAGCGGATGGGCCCGCCCCAGGCCGAGGCTGAAACCCACCACCAGATTGTCGGCGCTCAATCCCGCCGCCAACAATACCAGCCCGTGACGGTGAGTCACCCGCCTCGCCAACTTTTCATCCTTGGAAAGCACCTCATCCTCGCTTTGACGACGGAGACCGCCGATCCCCGCCAGCAGACCCAACCCCACCAGGAGCACCGCGCCCACCATGTTCGTATGAAGGCCGAACATCTCTGCGGTGGTCGAGCCGAGCCATATGCCGAGGAGAGGCACGAAGAACTCGAAGAGGCCGAAGACGAGCATCACCCGAAAGCGACGATGCGCCTGCCCCAGCGCCCCCAGGGCCAGAGCCACCGCAAGGTTGTTGGAACCGATTACCGCTCCGAGAATCAGAAAATCGATGAGCGACACAAGACCTCCCTCGCTCCGATCAACCTTCCATATCCCTCAGAATCCGGGCCCAGTTCGCCTCGCAGACGATCCACCAGCCCAGGGTCTCCTTGACGAACTCCCTCGCCGCGGGGCAGAAGGCGTCGACGGCGAGGTGGTAGGGCATCTCCTTCAGGGCTGGGTGGAGGGGGTAGCGGGTGCAGGTTAGGGGCCTTGCTGGGTAGATGGTGCACCCTTTCTCGGGATCGTAGAAGGGGCAGGGCTGCTTCAGGGACCAGGCTCCCAGGACCTCGTCATATCGGCAGAGGCTCAAAAGCCTCTTTTTCGACCAGCCGAGGTGGCGGCAGATCCGCTCCATGTCCCCTTCGTCCAGGTGGAGGCCCGCCCCGGGGGTGTAGCAGCACCTGCCGCACTTCTTGCATCGGAACCTCTCCCAGAAGAGGTCGACTCCCCAGGAGGTTCCCTCAGGGTCGCTTCGGTCTTTGGCAGGGAGGGGTATGGCGATATCGAAGGGCTCGGTCTCGCCCCTGTCGATGATCCTGAACTGTTCCTCCTGCTTAAGATCCGACCAGTGGGGCCTCATCTCCAGAAGCTTCAAGTGAAGGCCAGCTCGCTTCTGGTCGACGCAGCTTCTGGCGCAGTGGACATGGCAGAGTCTCTTCGTCTCGACCAGTCTCTCTTCTGGGGAGGGGTTTCGCCCGGTTTTTTTGGGGGACTTCTTGGAGATGGGATCGCCGCCTCTCGTTGGGATCCTCACTTCTTCCACGCGATCTTATCGCCCTTGATCTTGATGACGCCCTCTTTCTTCAGCGTCCGGGCGATCTCCTCAGCCACGGCAGTTCCGTCCACCACCATGGTGAAATCCTCCATATCCTCTTCGAATACGAGAAGGCCCCTGAACTCTTCGAGATCGATCTTTTTCGAATCAATCGGAGGATATAGGACCCTCTCGATCGTCATGCCGATGGAAGAGATCATGTAGTACTCTTCGGCGTGCTCGTCCAGAAACTCCTCATCGACATTCTTGGCCAGAGGCGTCGTCATCTCGTCCAGCCGGACTTCGACCCGCTTATCGAGGTGGACCGCCAGGACCGATCTCAAAAGCTCATCTTCAGGGTCACAGTCATCGGGGTCGATCGGGATCCTGAGCAACGGATCATCCCCCAGCTCGCTCCTGGGATCGCCCTCCACCTCGATCTCGTTCAACTCGAGGGCAGCATCTAAGAACTGGAGGGCAGAGAGCTTCTCCAAAATGTCGGCTGTTCTTTCCATCATCTCCTCGGGCGATGCGGACTCTTCCAAGGCGATCGATCTGCCTTCCAAAAACCCTAACGTCTCCTCCTTTTTCTTCTTCCAGAGCGGGTCCAGGTTGGAAAGGTATCGATATAGGAAATCATCAGCATCCTCGGCCTCGGCGAGGGCCGTCTTCAAAGCTTCGATATATCGATCATAAACCCCGAAATCCTCAACCCGTTCCCGCAGCTCTTTTGACCTCCCCTCCAGGTAGACGGCGCTCTCCATGGAGGCAGAGATCGACGGCTTGAGTTCAACCCTCACCCCGGCATCTTTGAGATAGGCTGCGATATCTGCCGCCTCAACCTCTTCATACTCTCCGAGCTTGAACATCAAAGGAGATTACGCCAGGGTTTTATTTAACATGTATGGCAGAGACCAAGAAAAGAGATGACCGGGAAAACGGGCAGTCTCCCTGTTTTGGGTTGATGCAATTAGGAACTACGACAGTCCTCATAAGCTCTTCAATCGTCCATATCCGGAAGGTGCTGATGGAGGGAATCGATATCGACCGGATCCTGGAGATCGCCGTTGAGGCTCAGCCCCTGGTGGCGCTTGAGCCTGACCTCTATATGCCTAATCGCCACGGCGACGTCTGATTGGGAAGGGGCAGAGGGACCTGCAACAACCATTTTTTTTGATTTCGTCGTCGTTCAAGGAGGAGATCTTCAGAGTTATTCATCCATCTTTGCCGCATCCCGGGCGCGCCTCATGAAGACCCCTTTGATGGCGCACTCAAGCCCCACATCGCCTCTCATGCTGAAAGAGTAAGCGGGACAAGACCCGCCGCAGAGCCAGAAATCGGGGCATCTTCGGCATGGGAGATGAGGCTCGATGATATCTATGGCATGCTCCAGCCCACTTCGCAGATATTCTCCGAGGAAGTGGCCCATAATATCGCCCAGTCGGAGCTCAGGACGTAGCAGAGACGGACAAGGATAAACCTCCCCCGCTGGCGTAACCACGAGGGATTGGCATGCGTCGAAGTAACAGTGGTGACGTCGCCCTTGTCCAGTGGAGAGCGTGTGTCTCATGCGTTCGAGCTCCCGGAACTTAATCCGGTTCCCGCCCATCTGGCAAATCATCTCTGCCCGATCGATGGCTGCGTCCAGATACCCTGCCGTCAGAACGGGATCAGGCAACAGATCTTGGCCAGCTCGCCCAACGGGCCTTACGAGGTCCAGAGTAATGCCGTCCACGTTGCCGAGGTAGCTTGCCAGGTCGACGAGAGCAGGCAGCCCTCTGATGCTCAATTTGGTAAGAACGCAGGTCACACCGACCCTGATGCCGGCATCACCCAGATTTCTTATGCCTTGTACCGCAGTCCTGAGAGATTCGTTTCCGTCGGCAAAGGGACGGAGCTCGTGGTCAGAACCTTGCGGACCGTCGAGGCTCACCCCCACGCCTATCCCCAGGCCTTTGAGCCGGTCGGCCATCTCGGCGGTGATGAGCGTGCCGTTGGTCTGGACCTGACAGAGCGCATCAACGCCCTCCTCCTCCAGATGATGGAGGACCTTCTCGATGAGGTCCAGGTTCAAGAGCGGCTCTCCCCCGGTGAACTGGATCTTGAACTTCTCAGATCCTTCCGTCATCAGGTCCACGGCGCGCCTCGCCACCACCTCGCTCATATACGCCTTCTCCTCCCCGCCGCGGGCAGAGCAGTATCTGCATCGGAGGTTGCAATCGGCGGTGACCCCGAGCACCAGCAGCCTCGGGCCTTTTCCGCCGCCGTCTTCACCGTCGCATCGATAGCTCGACATGGCCGCCACCTCAAACCCGGAACCAAATCCTCCTAGATGCTGGCCCTCTTCAAGACCAAGTTGCATCCGACAAAGAATACAAGCCAGAAAGATCCAATGGCGAAAAGCGACTCCCAGGGGAAGGGCTGGCCGAGGGCTGCCGCCCGCAGACAGGTGCTCGAATGGGTGAGGGGAAGGGCGTAGAGAGCGAACTTCAGCGCGGCGGGAACCTGGCTCACCGAGAAGAAAGTACCGCCGAGGAAAGTCATCGGCAGAAGGATCAGGCTCCCAAAGGTGGCCATATCCTCGTGGGACTTGGCGAGGAGGGCCGCCAATACCCCCAAGAAGGCGAAGGCCAAACATGTGACCAGAAGGCTGACCAGGAAGAGAGGCTCCACGGAGAACGCGGGAGCGATCAGAAGGGCGACGATCATGAAGGCGGTGGAGCTAATAAGCCCCCGCACGACGCCGATCATCGCCTTGCCCAGGAGGAGAGAGAGGGGGCTGATGGGAGCCATGAGACATTCGTCGAAACTCTTGAAGAAGAGCCTGTCCACGTTCAACCTCGTTCCAGCGCCGTTGAAGCTGCTGTTCATCGCAGTGAGGGCGATTATCCCCGGAACCACGAACTCGAAGTAGCTTGCACCATCGACTGAGATCCCGCGACCGAGACCCCACCCAAAGGCCACCAGGTAGAGGAGGGGGCTGATCAGGGTGGTGACGAGATATCTCGCCATCCTGCGCTTCAGGACCATCAGATCCGCCCAGAGGATCGAGTATGCGTCAACGGCCATCATTCGGTGACCCTCCGGCCGGTGAGCTCCACGAAGACGTCCTCCAGGTTCGACTCTCTCATGACGATACTCTCTGCGCTGGACGGCATCGACTGGACGTATTCTGTCGCAGAGCCTCTGTCTGGGAAGTAGCGGTACTCGGTATCGTCGCCGCTTCTCCTCCGCTCCACGACGGCCATGCCCAGACGCTTTCGGAGCTCCAGGGGGCTGTCCAGGGATATTATACGGCCTTGATGAATTATTCCCACCCGATCGCAGAGAGCCTCCGCCTCCTCTATGTAATGGGTGGTCAGAAATACCGTGGTCCCGTCCGAGTTCATCCTGCGGATGAGGTCCCAAATTCGTCGGCGGGTCTGGGCGTCCAGCCCCACAGTGGGCTCGTCCAGGATGAGGAGTTTTGGCCGGTGAATAAGGGCCCGGGCGATCATCACCCTCCGCTTCATCCCTCCCGAGATCCTATCGATCAGATGATCTGAATACGCCGCCAGGTCCACGTAATCGAGGAGCTCGTCGATTCTCTCCTTCCGTTCGGCCTTGTCGATGTGGTGGAGCCGCGCATGAAGATCCAGGTTCTCTCGGACGGAAAGCTCCCTGTTGAGGCTGAGGTGCTGTTGGACTATCCCGAACTCTCGCTTCACCTTCGTGGGCTCCTTCACCCCATCGAAGCCGTTGATCCAGACGCGGCCGAAGGTCGGCTTGGTGAGGGTGGTGAGCATACGGATCGTCGTCGTCTTGCCAGCGCCGTTCGGGCCGAGAAAGCCAAAGGTCTCTTGGAGGTTCACCTGGAGGTCGAGATCGTCGACCACTTTCTTGCCGCCGTACTCCTTCGAAAGATGCTCAGTTTTGATCATTATTTGCATAAGGACTCCTGGTTTTGAAATCCACAGGCACTGGCGGAGCCGTGCAGATCGATGCGAGAATGAATCTCTGCGGCTCCGCCCAGAACAATAACAGACGGATCAGCCATATGACTTCATATCATCATGTTACCGACGAGCGCTTTACGGCACTCATATCTCAGGATAGGCCCAAGTCCCCTCCATATCCATCCCGTAGAACTTCCGGAGCATTTCTTGCTCCACCGCCGCTGGATCGACGTCCTCGAATAGATCGGGATGGAACCATTTTCCCATATAAAGAAGGTATCCGACCAGTCGAGGCCCTCTCCTCAAGAACGGATGATAGACGTAGACCTCTCCGTTCTGGACGGCGGCTGTCTCCTTCAGGCCGGGCCGCGAGAGGATCTCGTCCCTCTTAGCTTTTAGCACCTCTTCGGTAGCGAGGTCTGTGCCTGATACCCTGGTGATGATTATCTCCGGGTCGTTCTCCAGCACCCACTCTGCGCTGACGATAGGCCTCTCCACGGACTCGTCGTGGGCGATATTTATGCCGCCGGCTAGGTTGATGTGCTCGTCCTTGGGTGTGCCTGCCGCGTTGGACTTGTACTCCCGGCACTCGTGATAGACCAGGGGCTTCTCGTCATCGTCGAGGTTCTCGGTCCTCTCCTGGATCAGGTCCACGTACCCCTGTATGAACTCGGTGAGTTCTTCGGCCTTCACCCGGTCGTCCATCATCTTGCCGACCACCCGGATGTTGTACATGATAGAATCAAGCTGGCAGTTCATCCCCACGATCACCACGGGGACGCCGGCCTCTTCGATCTGTTCGATCGTCTCCGGGAGCATGCTGGTATCAGATATCACCACGTCGGGGTTCAGATCCAGTGCCAGCTCCACATTGGTGGTTTTGCTGTAGCTCCCGACTACAGGTATATCCTCGAGACCTGGCGGGAACGTGGAGTATTCATCCCGGCCAACGATATCGTCCATGTCGCCGAAGATACAGATCAGCTCCGACGCCGAGGCGGTGGTGGAGACTATCCGCTCCGGCTGACAGGGCACTTCCACAGATCTGTTCATGCCATCGATGATGGTGATCGTCTCTGTACCCTCGACGATCCCCGAGCAGCTCAAAAGCATGAGGACCAAGAGGACACCTCCAGATATTTTCCTGTTCATCTTTTCGACTCCTTAAATTGATCTTCATATTTCAGGATAGGCCCAACTTCCCTCCAGATTGATCCCGTAGAACTTCCGGAGCATCTCTCTCTCCACCGCTGCAGGATCGATGTCCATGAAGAGTTCAGGATGGAACCATCGAGCCAGATAGAGAAGGTATCCGACCAATCGGGGCCCCCGCCTCAGGGAGAGATGAGATACGTAGACCTTTTGTTTCCTCACGGCATCGGTCTTTTTCAGCTCAGGCCGTGATAGGATCTCCCTGGCGTCCATCATCTCGCCCAACGAACGAACGTTTTTTATGAGCGATTCCGTCTCGCAGCTCGTCCCGACGACGACCACGGGTACGCCTGCAGACTCTATCTTCTCAAAGGTCTCCGGTTGGATGTGCCTTCCGGCCACCACCACGTCTGGGTCGAGATCCAGCACCTCCTCGACCCTGATCGTCCTGCGAACTCCGCTCCCCAAAGGCGGCTTCTCATCGAGGCCGGGAGGAAAACTTGAATGATCATCTCGTCCTACTATCTTATCCATGCCGCCCAATATGCAGATCAGCTCTGATGCTGATGGCGTCAAAGAGACTATCCTGTCTGGTGGACGGGATACCTCTCTGCTGGTGGCCAAATTATCTTTATTCATCATCGTTCCTCTTCTGATTTTGACGAAAACGCAAAAACCGTCTTCGGGCTAGTGGGCTCTTTTCCTCTCATCGATCGGGTGCGCTGTCATCCTCCAGCATCCCCTCCACATCCAGGTATATCCCCCTCAGCTCCTCCCTCATCTCCTCGGAGGCGTCCCACATTTCCCGATCGATCGCCTCAAGCAGCCTCTCAGCGATGTTCATGAGGGCGTGAGGGTTCACATCCTTCAGCCACTCCTGCATCTTCTCGTCCAGAGCGTACTTATTGGCGAGAGCCTCATACATCCAGTCCTCCAAGACCTCGGCGGTGGCGTCCCAGCCGAAGGCTATGTCCACCATCCTCGAGATGTCCCCCGCGCCCTTGTAGCCGTGCCGCTGCATGCTCTCGATCCACTTGGGGTTGAGGATGCGAGCCCGGAAGATGTGCTTCGTCTCTTCGACAGCGCTCCTGGTCTTCACCCGATCCGGATCGGAGCTGTCGCCGCAGTACGATCTTGGCAGCTCTCCCTTGAGGGCCTTGACGGCGGCGATCATGCCTCCATGGTAAGAGTAGAAGTCGTCGCCGTCCAGCATGTCGTACTCGCGGGTGTCCTCGTTTTTGACAGTCAGGTCGAGCCGGCTCAGCCGTCTCTTAAAATCGTCTGGGACCGTGATCCCGTAGTTTCGCCTGCCGTAGGCGTAGCCGCCCCATTTGATGTAGATCTCGGCGAGGTCATGCTCGTCCTTCCAGTTCTTGGCGTCTATGGCATCGGAAACCCCGGCACCATAAGCGCCGGGACGACAGCCGAATATCCGATAGCAGGCCTCCTCCTTCGCCTGGAGAGGATCGAGCCCCTCGGCGATCTTCTCTTTCACATCCTCGGCCACGTGCATGGCGAGATAGTTCAACTCATGAGGCTCGTCGAGATCCGCCACCATCTCCACCGCCTCGTTGATGAGGGCGACTATGTTGGAGAAGGCGTCCCGGAAGAGCCCGCTTATGCGAAGGGTCACATCGATTCTGGGGCGGCCCAGCTCTTCTGTAGGGATCAGCTCGATCCCCTCCACCCTTCCGCTCTGGGCCTCCCACACCGGCCTTACCCCCATCAGATAGAGGACCTCGGCGACGTCGTCCCCTTTCGTCCTCATGGTGCCGGTCCCCCAGATCACCATGCCGACGCTCTCTGGATACTTGCCCTCGTCTTTTTTGTACCGCTCGATGAGGGCGTCGCCCTGGGCCGTGCCCACCTTCCATGCAGCGGGGGACGGTATCGCCTGGGGGTCGACGGAGTAGAAGTTCCTCCCGGTGGGCAGGATATCGGCCATGCCTCGGGTGGGCGCCCCCGAGGGGCCTGGCGGGACGAAGCAGCCCCGAGAAGCGGAGAGGACGGCAGTCAGCTCATCGGTGGTCGCTCTTATCCTCGGGACAAGAGATCTCCCCATATAATCGAGGACCAGCTCCATCTTCTCGCTTCTTTTCCCCAGCACCTCGTCCTCTAAGGCCTCTATCACGTCAGGGCGGAAGTTTTCCTGGTGAAAACGTTCTACAAGCTTGAGGGAGAGGTCGTGAACCTCTTCGATGATGTGGCCGCCTTTCTGTCCCCTGGTTCTCAGAAGCTCGTCATAATCGTAGCCCAAAAGCTCTGCCATCGACTCTCTCATCGAGGGGACGTTGCCGTTGGATAGCCTTGTGAGGGCGACGAGAAACTCGTCGAGCCTAGATCCCTCAGGTGGCTCTCCAAAAATGTGAAGCCCGTCTCTTATCTGGGTGTCTGCCATCTCGTGGATGTAATCGTGGAGCCGGTCGAGGAAGCTGTCGAAATCTGAGAAGGCGGCCACCTCGTCCACCATGAGGTCGTGATCGAGCTTCGCCTCAGAGACCTTCTCCCAGATCCGTCTCTCTACGTCCGGCGTCTTTCCAGGGTCCTCCGAGACGACGTGCTGGTAGTCGTGAAAGAGCACCTCCAGCTCCGCCATCTCCTCATAGGTGTCGGCGTTGTGCATCACTGGAACCAGATGATCTATGATGCAGCAGTAGCTTCTCCTCTTCGCCTGGGTCCCCTCACCGGGGTTGTTGATGATGTAAGGATAGATGTTGGGAAGATCCGATATGGCTATATCAGGAAAGCAAGAGGAGCTGAGGCCAGCTCCTTTCCCTGGAAGCCACTCCAGGGATCCGTGCTTTCCTATATGCATCACCAGATTTGCGCCGAAGACGTCTCTTATCCATCGGTAGTAGGCATAGTAATGGTGAGGGATGGGATGATCGGGACTGTGATAGATGGCTGCCGGATCCTCCAAAAATCCCCGAGGGGGCTGAAGGCCGATGAAGACGTTGCCGTTTATTATGCCTGGGATGATCAACCTGTCCTCGTGAACGAAGAGATCTCCTGGAGGCGGACCCCAGGCCTCCGTCATCTTGTTCTGTACTTCGGCTGGAAGCTCACAGAACCACTTCCGGTACAGATCTCCAGAGACAGTATCTACGGCCCTCGTGGCCATCTCGACGGGGCTAGACCACTGCCTGTTATTGGTAACGCCGTCTCTCACCTCCTCGATGAGCGTCCGACCATCTTCGGGCAGCCGATCGAGCCGATACCCCTCCGCCTCCATATCCCGCAAGATGTTCCACACCGATACGGGCGAATCCAGGCCGAAGGCGCTGCCGATCCGATCGTCTCGTGGCGGATAGTTGTGAAATATTATGGCAACCCTCTTCTCTTCGCTGGGGATGTGCCTTAGCCTCGCCCAGTTCAGGCTCAGCCGGACGATCTTACCGACCCTCTCCTCAATCGGCATGTAAATGGTCGCTTTGGCCCCTGTCAGTGGATCCCTCTCAGTGCGCTCTCTCGCTGCCACAGGCACGGTGATCAGAAGTCCATCGAACTCGGGAAGGGCTATGCTCGTGGTGACGTCCATGGGGCTAAGCCCCTGGATCGACTCCGTCCACTCCTTCTCGGTTTTGTGGGTCATGATCCCCTTGATGACCGGCACGCCGAGCTTCGTCAGAAAGACCTCTTTTTCGCTGGCTTTTGCCTCATCGGTTGCGTTTTCTCCGGCAAGGCCCTCCTCGTCGTCGCCTGAAGCCCACATGGATAACGAGAACATCAGCAAGCTGATCAAAACATCCACAATCGGCTGGCCGTCCTTCATGAAGTAGTTCTCCATCACCCATTCGGCACCGTGGGTTCCCAGCTCGACGTCCTTCAGGCTGTACATGAAGACGGGGATGACGTTTGCCCCCTGCCCCTCGATCTCGGCTATCAGCCTGCCCATAAATGCGGTATTTCCCGACTGCCAGAGGCCGTTATAAAACCAGATGCCCACGGTGGGCCGGCCTTCCGCGTGTCTCTGCTCGAGATATTCATCAAGGGTGGGAACGTGATCAAAATCCGGATGGTATATGCCGTCCCAGATCGGCCTCTCTGGTTCTGGCACAGCGCAATCAAAGCCTCCAAACCGATGGGCCAAGTAAAGCAAGAGCCCTTTGAAGTTCTCCTTTCCACCGTAGTTGAGGTACCTGGTTATGCTCCTGTAATCTTCTTTATCGACGGTGGATCGCTTATAGAGCTCGGTGTCCTGTTCGGATGCTGTTGCCTGTGCATGGATGGGAACCCCCGCCGCCTCAAGTTCTGAGACGAGATCATCGAAGCAGGCGAGGCTCTTCTTGCCTCCGTGGAGATGAAGTATGACGAGATGAGATTTTGAGGCGATCCGGACAAACTCCTCGATCTGGCCAGCCATCATCAGATCTTCGCCAGATCTCAGCTGCAGTTCAGCGACGTCGCCAACATCGTCGATGATCTCTCTAAAGGCTAATATCAGCGGAAATAGATCGGTCGGATGAGTGCTGGCATATGCTATCTTCACTTTTTCCACGCCAATTAAACCCCCTGCGTTTATTATTTAGTATATATTCAAAACTCGGTATAGCATTTCGATCTCGACGGGGCTGTGATGAATAAGGTCATACGGGCTCGATCGGCATGATGTAGGGCATGCCTTTGCTGTCTTTTATCACCTCAGCCCTGACGCCGTAGACCAGTTCGATGTTCTCGGAGATGAGGATCGATCTGGGATCGCCAACCTTGAAGACCTTTTTATCCTTTAGCATCACTATGCGGTCTGAGAACCTCGATGCCAGGTTCAGGTCGTGCATGGCCATGACGGCAGATATATTTCTCTCACAGACGAGCTTCTTTACGATATTCATAACCTCGAGCTGGTGCTTTATGTCGAGGTTGCTGGTGGGCTCGTCCAGAAGAAGCACCTCTGGTTCCTGGGCCAGCGCCCTCGCCATGGCGATCTTCTGTTTCTCTCCGCCGGAGAGCTCGTCAAAGTATCTCGATGCGAACTCCTCGATCCCCATAAACCTGAGCGTTCGCGAGACGATTTTTACATCGTTTCCAGTGACCCGCCAACCTATGTGAGGCCTTCGTCCCATGAGCACTATATCAAAAACCGTGTAGGGAAAGACCTCCGTCGTGCTCTGAGGGACATATCCCATCATTTTCGAGAAGTCCTTGGAGCTCAGCTGAGCTGCCTCTTTTCCATCGATGTAGACGGTGCCCCTTTGAGGTTTCAGTATCCTGTCTATGCACTTGATCAGGGTGCTCTTCCCCGCCCCGTTTGGTCCCACGAGGCTTACAATATCTCCCTTCTCGATCTCCAGGGAGATGCCGTCAAGGGTGGTCTTTCCATCATAGCCGAAAGTTAAATCGCTGACCGTCAGTTTCACTGCCACCACCGCCTCTTTCTCCTCACCAGAAGGTAGAGGAAGAAGGGAACTCCTATGAAGGATGTGACGATGCCCACCGGTATCTCGGTGGGGGAGATCATAGTTCTGCAGGCTGTATCTGAGGCCAGAAGGAGGAGAGCGCCGATCAGACCCGAGCAGGGGATGAGGTACCGGTGGTCGTTTCCTATCAACAGTCTGCAGACATGAGGCGAGACCAGTCCGATGAATCCTATTACGCCGGTGAAGGCGATAACGCTGGCTGTGAGGATCGTGGTGAGGGTCAGGCAGGTCACCCTGACCCTGTTGACGTTGATCCCCAGGCTCACTGCCACCTCTTCTCCCGCGCTCATGGCGTTCAGGTCCCAGGAGTAACGCATCAGGAGGACGGTCAAGAAGAAGACCGCAGGGATCAGGATGATCACGTTCTCCCATCTGGCCGTATAGAGGCCGCCCATCAACCAAAATACGACCTCTCTCAGCTCTTCGTGACCTGACGTATATTTGAGGAGGGATATTACGGCCGAGAAGAGGTAGCCCATGGCCACCCCCGCCAGGATCAGTGTTTCGACCGAGGTGCCTTTTATCCGGGATATACCGTAGACGACGGCCATGGTGAGGAGGCTGAAGAAGAAGGCGTTTATGACGATGATATATCGTCCCGTTCCCAATAGGCCGACTCCCAGAACGATAGCTATGGCGGCTCCGCAGGCCGCCCCCGATGAGAGGCCCAGGGTGTAAGGAGAGACGAGGGGGTTTCGAAGGACCCCTTGCATCACAGCGCCGGCGACGCCGAGGCTGATCCCGGTGATGATTGCCATCAGTATCCGAGGCAGCCTCAGCTGGAGGACTACCACCTGGGCGAAGGTGCTCACCTCCTCTACAGGCATGAACTCGGCCAGGACGACGCGGAAGCACTCGCCCATTCCCAGGGATGCTGCGCCCATGGATATTGCGAAGACTGCTAGGAGAGCGACTGCCACAAAAAGGACGAGGGTGAAAAGGGTCTTCTTCCAGGAAGCTCTGGCGTAGACCTCCTCGGCATCAAACACTTCATCTTCGCTCATGGATAGACATACACCCCCTCCAGCTTCTGGCCGAAGAGCTCCTGGATCAGCTCTTCATGAACCTCCTCAGGATCGATGTCTTCGAAGAGGTCGGGGTGGAACCATTTGGCGAGGTAAAACTCACCGACTATTGAGAGCACGCCGCTTCTAATGGCACTACAGAGGACGTAAACCCGATCATCCTCGACGGCCTTGACGCTGTTCAATCCTTGCCGTGAAAGTATCTCCTCCCTCGCTTCCTTTAGCATCTCCTCGGTTATGTCCTCCGCGGCAGAAAGGATTGAGATGATGATATCTGGATCTCTCTCGACGACCCACTCAGGGCTTGCGGTGGGATATCGTGTGGATTCCTCACGGGCGATATTTTTCCCACCTGAAACAGTTACGAGATTGTCGAGGGGTGTTCCAGAGGAGGAGGTGAAGTACGGCTTGTAGAACTCAAAGTATACTGCAGGCTTATTCGCCTCCTCAAGGGAAGCGATTCGTTCCTCGATGATGTATTGATATTGCTCGATGAAGCCTATGATCTCATATGCCCGTTCTTCTTTATCCAGCATCATCCCGAAATTTCGTACAACCTTGATCACTGTTGTGGCGTCCCAGGCAGACTCTACGATCACGGGTATGCCGGCTTCTTCGATCCTCTCACGCAGGTCATCAGATAGCATAGTGTCGGCGATCACCACATCAGGATCGAGCTCAAGGATGAGCTCTATATTTGGCGAAGCGGAGCTTCCTGCCACCACCGGAACGTCCCCGAGATGTGGTGCGACGAGTGAATAAGAGTCGCGTCCAACGATTCTATCACCAGCATCCAGGGCACAGATGACCTCTGAAGCAGCCGAGGTGATGGAGACTATCCGCTCCACAGGGCATGATATATCGACGGACCGTCCTGTGCTATCAACGATGGTAACTGTCTCAGACGGCAGAGTCGTCTCTTCAGCACACCCCGATAAAGACAACATGAGGAGACAGAGACAGAAGATCGATCCTGTTATTCCCCCCTTTTTATCCATAGCATCAACCCAGATCAAATCTATTTGTTATAACTACGAAGATGTTGATTACAAACATTATCTTGTATATAAGCGCTGCGGTTTTTAAGAAAAAAACGAAGGTGGTGAGGCCCCTATTCAAGCACATCTCGCACGGACCCCCACCTGTCTTGAATACGCCGATACATGATCAAAGACGCTAGCTTATGGGTAGACGTACACTCCTTCCAGCTCCAGGCCAAAGAACTCCTGGACCAGCTCTTCGTGGACCTCCTCCGGATCGATATCCCCGAAGAGGTTGGGATGGAACCACTTGGCGAAGTGCAGATCGCTGATGATGGAGGGAGCCCCGCCCATTACGCCAGAGGTAACCACGTAAACCCGGCCATCTTTGACGGCGTCGACGTCGCTCAATCCGGGCCGGGAGAGAATCTCGTCTCTCGTCTCCTCCAGCCCCTCCCGGGTGTGGTTCTTGCCGGATTTCTGGAATATTATTACGTTGGGTTTTCTCTCCGCCACCCATTCCGAGCTGACCACGACATACGTGCCTGGCGTTTCGTCGGCGGTGATGCAGATCCCTCCGGCGGCCGCGATCTTATCGCCGAAGCCCGTTCCGGGGGTGGCCGCATTCCAGGGGCTGGCCCACTCGCCGAGAACAACGGGTTTATCCTCTTCATCCAGATCTGCCGTCCGCTCCTCTACGATGGAGTGGTAACGATCTATAAAAGCGACCAGCTCCTCCGCCCGCTCGTTTCTGTCCAGTATGGTTCCCAGATCCCTTATGATGGTCATGGTCCTCTTTGGGTCACCAGAACGGATTACGATCACCGGTAAGCCTCCGCTTTCGATCTTCTCGCGGTTGTCATCGGAGAGCATGGTATCGGCGATTATCACATCCGGATCGAGCTCGAGAATTAGCTCTACGTTCGGACTATAGGAGCTCTGGCCCACTATCGTCACATCTTCAAGATCTGGCGGATAGATGGAATAGGAGTCACGTCCGACGATCTTATCTCCACCATCCAGGGCGCATAGGATCTCAGAGGCATAGGAGGAGAGACTGATCACCGTCTCCACGGGAGATGGTACCTCTACGGATTTTCCAGTGTAATCGACGATGGTAACCGTCCCTGACGATGCAGCTGCCGCCCCGCCACACCCCGTGAAGGATAGAACGGCGAGGAAGAAGAGACAGAAGATCCCTCTTGTTATTATTCGAGTTGTGATCACACAAATCACCGATTTAAATTGATCATATTCGCTTACGGTGCATTTCAGGGGTAGACGTACACCCCATCCAGCTCTAAGCCGAGAAATTTCTGGAGAAGTTCTCCATGTACAGACTCGGGTTCGACGTCTTCGAAGAGGTCGGGATGGAACCACTTGGCGAGGTAGAGATCCCCGATGACCGAGGGCGCTCCTCCCACTATGCCAGAAGTGATGATGTAAACCCGCTCATCTTTGACCGCTTTCACTTCGCTCAGGCCGGGCCGGGAGAGTATCTCGTCTCTCGTCTGCTCCAGCTCCTCCGCGGTTGGGGGAACCTTGCCGAAGACCTGGAAGACGATTATATCCGGGTTCCTCTCTGCCACCCACTCAGAGCTGACCACAACGTACTTGCCTGGAGTTTCGTCGGCAGCGATGCTCGTCCCCCCGGCAGCCATAATTTTGTTGCCGTAACTTGTTCCAGGAGTGGCCACCTTCCAGGGACTACCCCACTCGCAGAGGACCACCGGCTTATCCTCTTCCTCTAGATATGATATCCGCTCCTCTATGATGGAATGGTAGCTCTCAATAAAATCGGCAAGCTCTTCTGCCCGCTCCTCTTTGCCCAGAATAAGCCCCAGATTTCTTATATTGGCGATAGTTCTATCAGGATCGCTAAAGCGGTCCACTATCACCGGAATGCCTGCACTTTCTATCTTCTCACGACCGTCATCGGATAGCATGGTATCGGCGACCATCACATCTGGGTCTAACTCCAGGATCAGCTCTATATTTGGCGTATAGGAACTCTCGCCCACCACCGGCACATCTTCGAGATAAGGTGGAAAGGTGGAGGAGGCGCCACGCCCAATGATCTTATCCCCACCCTCCAGGGCACATAGGATCTCAGAGGCGTGAGAGGAGAGGCTGATCACCGTCTCCACAGGAGATGGTACCTCCATGGTTTTTCCGGTATAATCGACGATGGTGACCATCTCTTGTGATGATGGAACCGCCGCCTCAGCACCTCCTATCAAGGAGAGAAGCAGCGAAGCCATTAGCATCCGAGTCATTATCCGAGTTTCAATCATGCACTATGACCCCGAATCAGGTAATTTTGAGTTAACTCAATTTATCTTGATAAATAAACCTTGCGGCACGCCCAGTGCACCTGTGACGTTTGAGTTTTGTGAGGACCGAGGTACAATTCATTTTCAATGGCGGGCTGGACACCATGTAAACCGCAAATATTATTTATCAGGACAATTTGAGTTGCATCAAGTTAATCTGATCTAAAGTCTGTAAATACGATCAAATTAAACACAAGGAAGTGACCAGATGCACCACCTCAAGAGAAGAACCCTCCCCTTCACCTCCATTGTCGGTCAGGACGATATGAAATTTGCTCTCATCCTCAACGCCGTAAACCCCCGGA
>LDZT01005251.1_pt1 | contig 60200 bp, 60 predicted proteins | sample 615521 | NCBI WGS metagenome assembly LDZT01 (sample SAMN03408292, study PRJNA278302) | terrestrial metagenome | isolation source: oil reservoir sample SB1 | place: USA: Alaska, North Slope, Schrader Bluff formation | collected 2011-09 | reverse complement strand
TAATAAAAAAGGCCTCTCCCCAATTGATAAAAAACCAAGGAATTGGTGTGGAAGAAATTTTACTTTTTTACACCCAAAGGATTTCGCAGGAGTTTTAATCGAACTAATTGATTAACTCTTTGCTGCCCTATAAGTGCATTTGTCGTTAATTCATAGTCTAAAATGGCAAGGACTTCCACTATCGGAACCCTTGCCATTGCTGCTTTTTATGGTGGACCGTGAGGGCATCGAACCCCCAACCTGACGATTAAGAGTCGCCTGCTCTGCCAATTGAGCTAACGGTCCATAGTCAAAGTTGGTCGGGATGGAGGGATTTGAACCCCCGGCCTCTTGCGCCCAAGGCAAGCGCGCTAGCCAAGCTGCGCCACATCCCGCAAGAAGGCTTAAAATACAAAATTAGTATAGCACGTTAAAACAGGTATATCAAGAGCCACTTTGAAAAATGAAGATATACTTATTTCCATGTTTATCCTTACTTTTGAGGTTTCAAGCCTTCTTTTTTTTGTCGAAGCCTGCTATATTATGGAGATTTTCAGCGTTTCTTTTAGAGGAATATTTTTTTTTAGGTTGAATTAAATACTACAGCCTACTTTGGTAAAATTATCCCTCTTTTGTAACAGGAGTTTAACCATTGCAGATTACCTCAGAACAAATGCAAATGCTTCTGGAAACAAGCCGTTTTTTAAATTCCCAGCTTGAGCTTGAAAAACTTCTCGACTCGTGGGCCGGGCGGTTTGACGACGCGACAGGGTTTGTCACCCGTTCCCTTTTGTGTATACCTTTAAGAGGCCGGAAAGAAGTAATCGGATGCCTGCAGCTTCTGAATAAAGAAAGGGAGCAGTATTTCACGGAATCAGACTTGGATATCGTACTGGCTTTTGCCTGGCAGGCGGCAATCTCCTTGGAAAACAGCCGGCTTTATACCTGGCAGGGAATGCTCCTGAACAGCCTGATCAGGGTGCTCGCCTCATCTTTGGACGCCCGCGACCCTTATACACACGGCCATTCCGAGAGGGTCAGCCAATATTCCGTGATGATTGGAAAAGGACTCGGATTTTCGCCCGAGGAATTGGAATTACTGGAAAGGGCTGCCCTGCTGCACGATGTGGGCAAGATCGGTATTCGGGACAATGTTCTTCTTCTTCAGAGACCGCTCTCTTCCGAAGAGTGGAACATTATGAAAATGCACCCGGAAATCGGCACGCGTATCCTTGCCGATTTGGAACCCCGGCAGCTTGCCGAAGGGATTTATGAAGGAGCGATGTACCACCAGGAAAAATTCGACGGCAGCGGCTATCCTATCCTCAGGGGGTAAAAGGATACGATATTCCCCTTGTGGGCAGGATAATTGCCGTTGCGGATACTTTTGATGCAATTACCACCGACCGCCCTTACCGCAAGGGAGCCGGTTTCGACGAGGCTTTAAAGGAGATTTCCCGCTGTTCAGGCGCCCAGCTCGACCCGGAAATAGCGAATGTTTTTGTGGAAATAATGGAGAAGAAATAAAACTATTGCGTCCAAAATACCGTTATTTCGCTGTTTACAACCGGCTCGCCATTCTGATTTAAGGTTATCATCTCAAAAAACACATACTTGCGTTCCATTTTGACGAACTTGTTTTTCACGGTTACATTGGTTACAAGGTGATCCCCGGGAAATACCGGCCTGATAAATTTGAACTTCTGCCTTGCGTGGACCGCCGCGCCGGGGGGGATTTTGCCTTCCGACTGAAAAGCGGAAATGATATATATGGCAGCGCTTGTCGGGGGCGCTATAATACTGCCGTAAAAAGAGCTTTTACCGCTTTCCTCTTCGCGATAGAGCGGGTTATTATCAAAAACGGCTTCAGCGTATTTATAGATTGTTTCTTTGGTCATCGTGAACTCGTGAGGCTTAAATTTTTGCCCGACTTCAAATTCTTCAAAACTGATCATTTTTTCCTTCTCCAAAACTGATCCCTCCCGGCCAAAATAAAGAAATTACAGTTCCGCTAAAGCTGTTGCAGTTCCTGTAATGATGCTGGCGTTCTCCTGGTTTGTGCAGGCGACTTTGCAAGTTACAATGCCTCTGTCGCCCGAGGTTTTCTTTGTTTTAACTTTGCCCGACGCCGTGATTGTGTCACCGGGCCGTACGGGCGCATGAAAGCTTATTTCCATGGCGCTTCCCGAGTACCACCCGTCTTTAAAAAAGTTGGCCATCATTTCTGAAATATAGGCAATAGTAAGCAGTCCGTGGGCAATTGTACCTTTAAACACTGTTTGACCGGCAAACTCCGGATCAATATGCTGCGGATCCATATCACCGGAGGCATGGGCATACTTGTTGATGATCTCCTGCGTGACCTGTTTTTTAACCTCCGGAAGTTCCATTCCCAATTCAATCTCGGCAAACTTTTTTAGATTCGGGCGCCTGGTATTCATAAAACTTTCCCCCATGGTTTTTTATCTTGTTTTTCTTCACCCGGGCAGGTTTTTCCTGCCTTGGGCCTTTAAGTCAAATAAAAAATGCAAAGATGAGTTTTGGCCCGGCGAGAAGAAGATCTATAACGCGTAGTTGAAAAACTGTTTTAAATCGCGTGTCAAAGACAACAAGGTTAAAAACCGGCGTCACCCTCATTAGAGGAGGGCGGGAATTTCTCGATTTTATATAACGATATAAAGCAGTCAGTAAAAAGCCTTTTATTCCCCATAACCAGCCGGCTGCCAGGGCGGTGTAATACGCGTCGGGCGTGCCGATCCTGGTTTCCCAACTGACATGTTCCATTTTTGCCCGCCGTATTAAAAAGATAAATAAAGCTTTTAACGTTTGTATTTTGCGGGCGGAAAAGTTTTTGCTTTTCTTAAAATCAGGCCAGTTTTTACCCAGGGGGAAGGCGCTTTCTTTTTTATATAGAGTGATAGGCAGGGCATTGATCTTTATTTCCAGCGTACACTCAGTTCCCCGGCAGGAAAAACAGATCAAAAAAGTAACGGGAACCATCAGGATAATGGAAACTAAGATTAAAAAAGCGGCAATCAGCCACCCGGGCCAGGCCATACCACACCTCCTTCACAAGTAATATTTTCCTCCAGCCAGCGCTAGTCTATGCGTTTTTGCGGCGAGCTTTTATTATTGCGTTAAAAAGCCTGGTTTGCTATAATTTGTTGTAAAGTTTTTTACATTCAAATATCAGATACTGGGAGCCTTTGTATCTAATAAAGGGAGGTTAGGTTCGAATAATGAAAGAAGTGGTAATTGTCAGCGGAGCAAGAACACCTATTGGTACTTTTGGCGTTACTTTGAAGGACGTGCCTGCGGTTAAACTGGGCGCTCTGGTAATCAGGGAATCGTTGAAGAAGGCGGGATTAAGGCCCAAGTCGGGTCCGGAACTGATGAGTTTTACGCCCGAGGCCTTGAAAGAAATGGGAATGCCCGATCTTGAGAAAAAAGCTTATGACTGGGATAACTCCCTGCCTGAAGTTCAGGTTGACGAGGTTATCATGGGTAATGTTCTCCAGGGAGGCCAGGGACAGAACCCTGCCCGGCAGGCGGCGATCTTCGGCGGCATTCCAAAGGAAACAAACGCTTTTACCGTCAACAAGGTATGCGCTTCAGGGATGAAGGCTATTGCTCTGGGAGCGCAGGCAATCATGACCGGCGACGCGGAAGTGGTTGTTGCCGGTGGGATGGAGAGCATGAGCTGCGCCCCCTATATTCTCCCTAAAGCCCGCTGGGGCTACCGGATGGATGTTACATCCAAGGGAGAAATGCTTGACATGATGGTTTTGGACGGGGTCTGGGAAATATTCTACGGTTATCATATGGGTAACACTGCGGAAAACATTGCCGCAAAGTACGGTATTACCCGCTTGGAGCAGGATGAACTGGGCCTTTTAAGCCACCAGCGTGCCCGGAAAGCCATCAAGGAAGGCCTTTTTAAAGAGGAGATAGTCCCTGTGATTATTCCCCAGAAAAAGGGTGACCCGATTGTATTCGATACAGATGAAAGGCCTATGGAAACCACCCTGGAGAAAATGGCTAAGATAGGCCCGGCTTTCCGTAAGGACGGTACTGTTACGGCAGGAAACGCTTCCGGTGTAAATGACGCCGCCGCCGCTGTGCTGATGATGTCGGCGGATAAAGCCAGGGAGTTGGGACTGCAGCCGCTGGCCACATTCAGAGGCTTTGCGGGAGGCGGTGTTGATCCTGCTTATATGGGCCTCGGTCCTGTTCCGGCTGTAAAGAAAGTTCTCAGCAAGACCGGCCTTTCTCTTACAGATATGGATGTAATCGAGCTAAATGAGGCCTTTGCCTCACAGGCAATCGGCTGCATACGGGAACTTGGTATAAGCCTTGACAACACCAACCTGCTCGGCAGCGGCATATCCCTGGGGCATCCAATCGGATGTGCGGGCGCAAGGCTGGTTGTTACTATGATCCACGAAATGAAGCGCAATAACCGGAAGTTTGGCCTGGCGACGATGTGCATCGGCGGCGGCCAGGGCGCGGCGATAATTTTTGAAAGAAAGTAACTGACTGAATAAAAAACAAGACAAGATGGACCTGGAAAGACTTTTGACAGTTTTTCCAGGTTCTTTTAAATACAAGGGAGCTCTTGTATTTGATGTCGAAATTTGAGTTATTTTAGTATTAAGTAAGAGCTATTTTTTGTTAGGGATTTTAAATGATATAATGATGGCGCCATAAAAATATTAAGGGGTGGATACAGCATTGGAGGGGCAGGATACCCAGATTTTAGCAAGGTATGCGACTATTGCGGTTGATATTGCGACACGCATCGTAAGGGGTGAGTACAGGGAGGGCCAGAAGGTGTTCGGGAGGTCTACCCTGGCAGGAAAGTACAGTGTATCACCTGAAACGATCCGCCGGGCTTTGACTCTTCTTCAGGAAACCGGTATTGTCGACGTTGTTCCCGGGGTTGGAGTTGTCGTTCAGTCCCAAAAAGCTGCCGAGGCTTTTTTAACCGAGTACGGTCACAGGAAAGTGCTGCGGGCCATGCAGGAAAAGCTGCACGGTCTGCTTAAAGAAAGAGAAATCATCGACCAGGAAATCGAAAAACTGATGAATGAACTGCTGGATTATACTTTAAAAATGGCCGGCAATCTGCAGCGTGTAGAAGAAATAAGGGTATCGCCCAGTTCGGCTCTTGTCGGTAAAACACTGGCCGAGGCGGAGTTCAGGATAAAAACCGGAGCAACGGTACTATCTGTATACCGGGGCGGGGAAGAAATCCTTTCACCGCAGGCCGATACTGTCATTTATAGCGGAGACGTTTTAATCCTTATTACTCCCCCGGAAGTAAGGGACAAAGTATACGGCCTTGTAATCAATGCCCCGCCGGACAGCGCAAGTGAGAATCTCTAAATTCGTCGAATTGTTGACATCCGCTTGAGATTGGCTTTATAATATTTATAAAAATAACACCTTCGGGGACGGGTGGAATTCCCTATCGGCGGTAAGAAGCGACTAGGTTTTGAGCCCGCTAGCCTTTATGGCTGATCTGGTGAAAATCCAGGGCCGACAGTAACAGTCTGGATGGGAGAAGGTTTTAAGGCTTTAGCTCCTTATAATTTTTATAAGGATGAGTAAAGTTATACTTTTGCCCCGGAGGTTTTGACGGGGCTTTTATTATTTATGGATGATCAAGACAGGTTTTATATGGGCAGGGCTTTGGAACTGGCGAGGCTGGGCAGGGGAAAAACAAGCCCCAACCCTATGGTTGGGGCGGTGGTTGTCAATGACGGTAAGGTGGCCGGGGAAGGTTACCACCATAAAGCCGGGAGCCCTCATGCCGAGATTATCGCTCTTGACAATGCAGGTGAAAAAGCAAAAGGCGCCACACTTTACGTAAATCTGGAACCCTGCTGTCATTACGGCCGGACCGGCCCCTGCGCAAATGCTGTTGTTGAGGCTGGAATAAGCAGGGTTGTCATAGCGATGAGTGATCCGAACCCGCTGGTCTGCGGCAAGGGAATTGCTTATCTTAAACAGCGCAATGTGGAAGTTACGACAGGGGTTTTGGAGGAAGAAGCCCTACTTTTAAATGAAATTTTTATCAAGTATATCACCACGGGCAGGCCTTTTGTAATGTTAAAGACAGCAATGAGCGTGGACGGTAAAATTGCTGCCCGTACAGGGGATTCGCGTTGGGTTACAGGACCCGAAGCCCGCAGCTGGGTTCATGTTTTGCGCAATCTGTACGATGCCGTTCTTGTGGGTATAAATACTGTGCTGGCTGATGACCCGCTTCTTACGGTCCGGCTGCCTGGTGAAAAAGGGAAAAATCCCGTACGGGTTGTAGTCGACAGCCTGGCCCGCACGCCGTTAAATTCCCAGGTGCTTTCGCAGTTGGCGGAAGCGCCGACAATTATTGCAACAACTGGGGGCGCCGGCGTACAGAAGATTGCCCGGCTGAAAGAAACGGGAGCGGAAGTGCTTGTCGTGCCGGGAGACGGGCCCCGTGTGGATTTAAAACGGTTGATGGCGGATTTGGCCGGGCGGGAAATTACCAGCGTGATGATTGAAGGAGGAGGAGAAATAAACGCTTCAGCTTTGGAAAGCGGCCTTGTGGATAAAGTAATCTGGTTTATCGCCCCCAAAATAGTCGGCGGGCGGCTGTCTCCAGGCCCGGTGGGGGGCCGGGGAATAACACTGATGGCGGATGCCGCGCAGATTGAAAACTTAACTGTAACAAGGTTTGGCGAGGATATTTGCCTGGAGGGTTACCTGAAGCAATTTCGTGATTAAAGATCGGGGTGTATTGAACTGTTTACTGGTCTGGTAGAGGAACTTGGTGAACTTATAACAATCATGCGGGGCCCGGCATCCGCAGCATTAAAAATTAAAGCCGGGCAGGTCATCAGACAGGCGCGCCAGGGGGATAGCATAGCTGTCAATGGTGTATGCCTTACGATTACAAGGCTTGGAGAAGGTTTCTTTACAGCAGATGTCATGGCTGAAACCCTGGCCAGTTCCAACTTGGGCAAACTGCGCCCCGGAGATGTATTGAATCTTGAGCGAGCGATGCGTTTGGACGGCCGCCTGGGTGGGCATTTGGTCAGTGGCCACATTGACGGAGTAGGTGTGATTTCAGGGAAAAAGATGGAAGATTTGGCTGTGGTATTTGATATTTCGGCCCCTGTTGAGGTAACGCGTTATTTAATTAAAAAAGGTTCGGTTGCTGTTGACGGCATAAGCCTTACCGTTGTAAATTTTAATGAGCGAAGTTTCCGGGTTTCAATTATTCCTCATACTGCCAGAAATACTACACTGGGTTATAAAGGCCCGGGGGATAATGTAAATCTTGAAGCGGATCTTATCGGAAAGTATATAGAAAAATTTTTATTAAACGGCCGCCCTGGTACCGGGGAGAAAAAGGATGGAATATCCTTGTCTTTCCTGGCTGATAAGGGATTTTTATAGAAAAAGGCCCGGTTAAAAATCTTCTGGAAAGGGAAAATGGCAATGGAATATAAGTTTAATACTATTGAGGAAGCTATCAAGGAAATACAACAGGGCAAAATGATTGTAGTTATTGACGACAAGGACCGGGAAAACGAGGGGGATCTGGTAATGGCCGCTGAAAAGGCCACACCGGAGGCAATTAATTTCATGGTTACATACGGGAAGGGGCTTCTGTGCATGCCTTTAGCGGCCGAGCGGCTGGACGAGCTGAATTTGCCGCCTATGGTGATCAATAACACCGACCCTCACGGCACTGCTTTTACTGTCTCTGTCGACCACAGGGAAACTACTACAGGCATATCGGCTTTTGAGAGAGCTTTCACAGTTAAGGCGATACTGGACCCGACGACTTCAGCAGAAGATTTGAGGCGTCCCGGCCATGTTTTTCCTTTAAGGGCCAAGGAAGGCGGCGTTCTCCGCCGGGCCGGCCATACCGAAGCTTCAGTGGACCTGGCCAGGCTGGCAGGGTGCTTTCCGGCCGGGGTTATTTGCGAAATAATGAGAGAAGACGGGAAAATGGCCCGCGTGGATGACCTGATGAAATTCTGCAGCCTTCACGGACTAATGATTATTACCGTGGCTGATCTTATTCAATACAGGAGGCGTACGGAAAAACTCATCAGAAAGGTTGATGAGGCGAAGCTTCCCACCAGGTATGGCGATTTCATCGCGGCAGCTTATGAAAGTACCCTTGACGGAAAGGGGCATCTTGCGCTGGTAAAAGGCGATCTAAGCGCCGTCGAAGCCCCGCTGGTCAGGGTTCACTCGGAGTGCCTGACAGGGGATGTTTTTGGGTCGTTGCGCTGCGACTGCGGTGATCAGGTCACCAGGGCGCTGGAAATGATCGAAAAGGAAGGCGCCGGCGTGTTTTTATACATGCGCCAGGAAGGGCGGGGAATTGGCCTTTTAAATAAAATCAGGGCTTACAAGCTTCAGGACGAGGGAAGGGATACAGTCGAGGCTAACGAAGAACTCGGCTTTCCGCCTGACTTGAGGGATTATGGTATTGGAGCTCAAATTCTGGCGGACCTCGGTCTGGAAAAAATACGCCTGATGACCAATAACCCCAGAAAAATCGTCGGTCTTGAGGGATACGGTCTGAAAGTTATCAGAAGAGTTCCCATTGAAATTTCTCCGGGAGTTGACAACCGTTTTTATTTATCTACCAAAAAGAACAAGTTAGGACATTTATTAAAAATAGACGGTTAATATTTTTTAGTTTTGATTAAAAAAGGAGGAGGAAAAATTGAAGGTTTACGAAGGTAATTTAATAGGCCAGGGTTTAAAATTCGGGGTGGTGGTCGGACGTTTCAATGAGTTCATTACCAACCGTCTTTTAAGCGGCGCTCTGGATACGCTGAAGCGCCATGGGGTTGCCGACGATGACATAGAAGTGGCCTGGGTTCCGGGCGCCTTTGAAATACCTGCGGTAGCCCGCCAAATGATCGGCCTTGGGCGTTTTGACGCTGTTGTTTGCCTCGGCGCTGTAATTCGCGGCGCGACCCCGCATTTCGAACATGTGGCGGCCCAGGTATCCAGAGGCGTGGCCAGGATCAGCCTGGACAGCGGAGTACCTGTTACGTTTGGGGTTATCCTTGCCGACAGTATCGAACAGGCTATTGAACGTGCGGGAACCAAAGCGGGGAATAAAGGCGGAAGCGCTGCTGAAATGGCCATCGAGATGGCCAATTTGCTTAAGGCAATTTCCGGCGGAAAGGAAGAATAGTTTGTGGGACGGTTCCAAACGGTGCGGAGCTTAAAGGAAATTGGAGAGCTCACCATATCACCTGACAGGCTTCTTTTTTCCGCCAGCGAGCAGGAAATAAAAGAGGGCTGGACTACAGATATCTACTTTGTAAAGGCCAGGGAAATTTTAAAAGAAACCGGGCTGGATCAGGTTCCGGTTACAGCGGAAATTTTTGCGCGGCATGCGGGTATATTAGCGGGCGTTCCCGAAGTTAAAAGCCTGTTGCAGGATACGGGTGTTGAGCTTTGGTCCCTTCAGGAGGGTGAGTCTTTCCGGGAAAAAGAGATTGTTATGCGCATCAGCGGCCTCTATGATAGTTTCGGAATCTTTGAAACTGCCTTACTGGGCATCTTAGCCAGTTCAAGCGGTTGGGCAACGGCAGCCAGACAGTGCAAGGATGCCGCCGGCGCGAAAAAGGTTGTTTGCTTTGGCGCCCGCCACGTACATCCCGCCGTTGCGCCCGTTATGGAAAGGGCTGCTATTATCGGCGGCGCGGACGGAGCAAGCTGTATTCTGGGGGCAAAACTGGCCGGCCGGGAACCAACCGGAACAATGCCTCATGCTGTAATTCTTATCCTGGGCGATACGGTAAAGGTTGCGGATATCTACAGGCGGATTATGCCCGAGGGGGCGCCAGTAATCATACTGGTCGATACTTTCAAGGATGAAGCCGAGGAAACCTTGAGGGTCGCCGAAGCCCTGAAGGAAAGGTTGAGTGGTGTCAGGATGGATACGCCCGGCGAAAGAGGCGGGGTTACACCTTCACTGGTCCGTGAAATAAGGGCGCGTCTTGACCTGGGGGGCTTTTCACATGTCCAAATTCTGGTTAGCGGGGGTATAACGCCTGAACGTATAGTTGTCCTTGACAGGGCAGGCGCGGATTCTTTCGGAGTAGGAAGCTATATATCATCCGCCCCGCCCATCGATATGACAATGGATCTGAAAGAAGTTGATGGAAAACCGGTTGCCAAGCGGGGGCGCATTCCGGGAATAACCCATTCGCCGCGTTTAAAGAGGTTTTAAGAAATTGCCGGTTAGAGCTTTAGATTGCTCTTTTTACTTTTCCGCTTCTTAAACAGCGCGTACAAACAAGAATTCTTTTCGGAGCGCCGTCAATTACCGCCTTAACCCGCTGCAGGTTTGCCGCCCAGGTTTTCTTTGTGCGAATGTGGGAGTGGCTTACCTTCATGCCGACTTCTATGCCCTTCCCGCAGATTGTACATTTTCTGGCCAATCAACACATCTCCCTTGAAGAATAGACTGTTGATTATTCTATCAAAAGTTGCAGGGTCATGCAAGTATGTTTTCCAGAACACATCGGGATCACCCCATAGATCAGAATATTCAGTACTTGAAGACAGTTGGCCCGAAAAGGGCGGCAGTCTTAAAAAGGCTGGGAATAGAAACTGTTCACGATCTGCTTTATTATTTCCCGCGGGATTACGAGGACAGGAGCCAGGTAAAGACGGCCTTTGAAACTGTTCACGGCGAAAAGGCCACTCTTATCGGGACGGTAACGGGAGTAAGGGAAACAAAACCACGGCCGGGCCTTGTTGTTACCAAACTGCTGCTTAAAGACGGCAGTGGTTTTTTTATGGGGGTTTGGTTTAACCAGCCTTATCTAAAAAAACAGTTTTCACCCGGGCAAAAAGTTGTCCTGACAGGTAAAATAGAGCGTTTAACCGGACAGGTTCAGGTATATGCAAGTGATTTTGAGTTAATCGAAGAAGGGGAGGAACTTTTGCAGGAGGGGCGAATCGTACCCGCTTATCCGCTTACTGAACAGCTCAGCCAGCGTCTGCTGCGCAGGATCATTAAAAAAGGGTTGGATGAATGGGCGCACAGGTTGAGGGAATTTATACCGCCGCATTTGGTTGAAGAGTATGCTCTGCCTGTTTTGCCGGCAGCCCTGAAGGAAGTTCATTTCCCCTCCAGTAACCTAAAAGCTCAAAAAGCAAAAGAACGTTTTATCTGGGAAGATTTTTTTTTATTTCAGGTTGCCCTTGGTTTACGGCGTTTGAAACTGACCAGGATAAGCAAACCCCATCACTACTTGCCTCACCCTGATATTCTGGAAGAATTCATCGAAAGACTCCCTTTTACTTTGACGGCAGGCCAAAACAGCGCCTGGCGGGAAATTAACCGTGATCTGGACAAGGCCGGTCCGATGTACCGTTTGCTGCAGGGCGACGTTGGATCAGGTAAAACTGTTGTCAGCCTGCTGTTTCTGCTGAAGGCGGTCGGCAGCGGTCTGCAGGGAGCGCTGATGGCGCCGACCGAGATTCTTGCAGAGCAGCACTACCTCAGCCTGCGGCGCCTCCTGAAAGATTCGGGGATCGAAATAGGGTTCATTTCAGGCGGTCTCAGGAAGAAAGAACGTTTATTGTTTCTTGAAAGGCTGCGCGGCGGCCAAATATCGATTATAGTAGGAACCCATGCTCTTATCCAGGACGATGTGGAATTCAAGAACCTTGCGGCGGTCGTGATTGATGAACAGCACCGTTTCGGTGTGCGGCAGAGAGCTCTTTTGCAGTCCAAGGGGCATTATCCTGATGTCCTGATCATGACTGCTACACCGATACCGCGCACTTTAGCCCTGACTTTTTACGGTGATCTTGAAATCAGCACGATCCGGGAACTTCCCCCTGGCCGCAAACCGGTCAAGACATACCTGTCAACAGACATGGGATCAGTTTACCGTTTTATCCGCAGGCAGGTGGATCTGGGCCGGCAGGCATATATAATTTGCCCTCTTATAGAGGAATCTGAGAGATTTGATGTGCAGGCGGCGGTTGAACTTGAAAAAGAGCTCTCTTCGGGAATTTTCTTTCGGGATTGCAGAGTTGCCCTTTTACACGGAAGATTAAAAACCAATGAGAAAGAAAGGGTTATGAAGTCTTTTTACAGCGGTGATGTGGATGTCTTGATCTCAACTACCGTAATCGAGGTGGGTGTAGATGTGCCGAACGCCAGCGTTATGGTGATTCTGGGAGCGGAGCGGTTTGGCCTCGCCCAGCTGCATCAGCTGCGCGGGCGTGTGGGGCGGGGCAGTCAGGAATCATACTGCATTCTTGCCTCGGACTCGCAATCTGAGGATGCGCGGGAACGTTTAAAAACCCTTACCAGGATCGCAGACGGTTTTTCCCTGGCCGAGGCAGACCTGTCTTTAAGGGGGCCGGGCGAATTGACGGGATTCCGCCAGTCCGGTTTGCCGGGATTTAAAGCAGCCGACCTGATCCGTGATCAGCGGCTAATCTTGCAGGTCAGGAGGGAGGCTTTTAAATTGCTGGAAACCGATCCGGAGCTTACCTGCCGCGATAATATGTTATTGAGGGAAGAATTACAGGCAAGGTCAATGCTAAATTGGGGAGGGGGTTGATTTTTGAACAATATTTTATAATTTCGTTACAATTTAAAGCGAAATAAAATTTAACTCTAATAGTTTTTAAATCCTTATTTTCAAGCTATTAACTGGGTAAAATGTTCTAGTTTAAAGCAATTTATTAATGCTCATAATAAACTTAAGCTGAAAATAAGGAGGTGAAAATTAAATGGCACAGGGACAGAAATCGAATAGGATTCTCATTAATCAGGCTTCCAACGCAATGGAGCAGTTCAAGTGGGAAACTGCTGCCGAGCTTGGTATTCAGGTTCCCCAGGGTGGTTACATGGGTGATATTCCTTCCCGTGTTAATGGCGCCATAGGCGGTAACATGGTCAAAAAGATGATCGCTGCTTATGAGACAAGCCTGGCTAGCGGCAACCAGCCTCCGACTCCTCAGGTTACCGCCGGCGGCCGTTAGTTCCTAAAGGGAGTTTTTCCTAGCTGAGATCCGAAGATGAGTAAAGGATATATTTTCTTTAAACTACTGTATTTAATTGAAAATGGATATGAGCCGGAAGGCCAGTTTAGGGTAAAAGCTTAACTGGTCTACCGGTTTTTTTCGGCAAATTTATGGCCATGCTAAAATAGACTGCAGCCGGAAAAACAGTTTTGAGGTTATCGGTTTTCTTGCCGCTGGAAAGTGTCCTTAATTGGTATTTAATGCATATAGAATGTGTAATCATCCTGGGTTAATTCCGGCTGTAAAGCGGATGTTATACCGGTCGCTATAATTTTTGCCGTGCTGTGTATTAAGGTGTCAATTTCTTTGGGGGTGACCGTAAGATTTCCCCCAAAGGGTTCAAGTACTTTATTGATTACCTGCTGCGAAAAGTTTGAGCCTGCTTGATTGTTTGTTTGCGCCTGTTTTAAATACTGTTCAATAGCGTCGCTGGCTATGACGGCCGCGTGAACCACTGTGGGCACACCGATTGCTATCACGGGCACGCCCATTGTTTCCTGGTTAATGACGGACCTTTGGTTTCCAATACCGGAACCGGGCTTTATTCCGGTGGTGGCTATTTGGATTGTTGTTGCGATGCGTGTTACACTGCGGGCAGCCAGTGAGTCGACGGTTATGATTAGTTCCGGATGGATCTTTTCCACAACGCCCTTGATGATTTCTGCAGTTTCTATGCCTGTAATCCCCAATACGCCGGGAGCCATGGCGCTGACGGATCGCATCCCTTGTTTCAATGTCTGGGGAGCGTAATTGAAAAGGTGGCGTGTAACAAGACTTTGCTCAACTACTTCAGGACCCAGGGCGTCAGGGGTTGCCCGCCAGTTTCCCAGCCCGACCAGTAAAATATTGGCGTATTCGGGGAGATTGACTAGTGTTTTAAGATAACGGGCCAGTATCTCGCTTATTTCCTTATGCGCCGGGGGATTGTTTTCCCTGATTACCGGCGCTTCAATGGTTATGTAAATACCAACCGGTTTTCCCATGATTTTTTCCGCGTATTGTTCCATAATATTGACTATAGTTACTTGGGCATGTTCGTAATTTTCCTGATCGACCTTTACACCCGGAATTTCCTGGCCGGTTTCCCCGCGGACAATTTCTCTGGCTTCTAAAGCAAGGTCTAAACTGATTCCAAAATTCTGGTAAACTTGACTTAACATAATAATCACCTTCTATGATTGCACAGATATAGCATTTCCCCATAATTTTTGTTTATGTGCGTAAATTCTAGGAAAATACTTAATTAATGCAAATTAGTTTAATCATTGTGTTAAGATTATGGTAAAATGTACGGAAGAAGGAAAGCTTGGCATGGTTAGGGTAATTTCCGGCATATACAGGGGCCGCCTGTTAAAAGTGCCCCGTGGTTGGAAAGGGCGTCCAACCGGTGACAGAGTTAAAGAGGCTCTTTTTGACATACTCGGCGGGAGAGTTCAGGAAAGCCGTTTTTTAGACCTTTATGCCGGAACCGGCAATGTGGGTATCGAGGCTATAAGCCGGGGCGCGCGGCAGGTTTGCTTCGTAGACCAAAACAGCAAAGCTGTGCAGGCTATATATGAAAACCTTCGTTTTTTGCCCGGGGATTTGTCAGCCCAAATTTATGTAATCAAGTTAAATGTTTTAAAAGCCCTTAAATTAATGGCAAACAGAAAAGAGCTTTATAATATTATCTTTCTTGATCCACCATATGAGCAGCGCCTGGAAAAGCCTACAATCGAAATGATCAGCAGCTGCGGTTTGCTCTTGCCGGATGGCGTTATTATTGTGGAAAGCAGTAAAAGAGAGGTGTTGCCGGCCAGGGTTGATGATTTAACGCTAACACGCCAACAAAGGTATGGGGATACGCTGTTGACTTTTTATAGTTTTCAAACCCGGACTGGCCGATAGTCCAAGCCCAAGTAAAAGGGAGGTTTATAAGTGGAGCTGTCAAATATTCTAAATGAACTTGAAGAACTGGTCGAGGAAAGTATGCGGGTTCCCCTGACAAGGAAAGTTTTAATCAATGAAGACCGGCTGCTGGATTGCCTTGACCGAATCCGCACTTCTATACCAGAAGAAATGCGTCAGGCGAAATGGTTGATCCAGGAGCGCGAAAAGGTGCTGGCCGATTCAAAAAGAGAGGCGTCAAGGATTATGGAAGATGCTAAAAAACAGGTAGACAGGCAGGCTGAGGAAAGTGAAATATCACGCCAGGCCAAAATAATAGCTGAGGAAACAATCCAGAAGGCGGAACAGATTGCCTTCGAAATTAAACAGGGGGCACGCGATTACGCTGATGATGTTTTAAGCGGGATTGAAAAAAATCTGGAAAAACTCTCGGAGCAGGTGAAAAAGGGCAGGGAAGAATTGAATGGTTTAAAACAGGCTGGTTAACGAATAAAAAGGGTCTTCCGGTTAGAAGACCCTTTTGTTAAAGGCTTGACTTTACAGGTTAATATTTGAATATTTTCTCCAAGGCCTGGCAGTTATCTTGTTCTCCAGTATCTCAAGAGCCTGACAGACGATTTTTCTTGTATCGTGAGGCATAATCACGTCGTCAACATAACCGCGTTCCGCGGGCTGGTAAGGATGTTCGTACATTGTCCGGTATTCATTGATTCTTTTTGCAGCTGTTTCAGCCGGGTTCGGAGAGTTCTTGATTTCCTTGGCAAAGATTACGCTTGCCGCAGTGTCGCCGCCGACGATGTTAATCTTGGCTGTCGGCCAGGCGTAACACAGGTCTGCGCCGATGCTCTTGTCCAGGATGGCGTAATGAGCGCCCGCATATGATTTGCCGATGATTACGGCAATAAGAGGCACAGTGGCGTCAGCCCAGGCATAAAGGGTTTTCGCCCCGTGACGTAAAATTCCCTTATGCTCTTCTTCGGAACCAATCCAGAATGCAGGGCAATCCACGAAGGTAACCACCGGGATATTAAACAGGTCGCATGTACGGACGAATCTGGCAAGTTTGTCGGAGGAGTCGCAGTTCATGGCGCCTGCCAGGTAGTCGGGGTTATTGGCGACAATGCCGACCGATCTCCCGTCGAAGCGTGCGAAGCCGACAATTAAATTTGGAGCAAAATCTTTGTGGATTTCAAAGAAGCTTCCCTTATCCACAACCATATCGATAAGCGGGTACATATCGTAAGGCGTCGACAGATTTTCATCAGGCAGGAAGTCATCCAGTTCAGGAATCTCTCTCATGGGGTCGTCGCCGACTTTTATAACCGGGGGCTTTTCCTTGTTGTTATTGGGCATATAGGATAAAAGTTTTTTGGCCATATCAATGCACTCAAAATCGTCTTCTCCCACGACATGCGTGTTCCCTGCCTTAATGGCATGGGGTTCCCAGCCGGAAAGATCTTCCAGGGAGATTTCTTCACCGGTCATGGTTTTTACAAAAGCGGGTCCGGCGATACCTAAAAAGCCGGTCTTTGCGCTCTGAATCAGGAAATCGTTCATAATCGGATGGTAGGCCTGGCCGCCAAGGCAGGGCCCTAAAAGAAGCGCTATCTGCGGGATGATGCCGGAAGCGCGGCACTGGGCTGCAAAGGTCCAGCCGTATGCCTCCAAGGTATCCATTCCTTCCTGAAGCCGTGCGCCGCCGGAGTCGTTTATGCCAATGAAAGGCCAACCTTTGTTCTGTGCAAATTCAAGAGCCCAGACGAACTTCTTTCCGTGATACTCTCCGAAAGTGCCGGCCATGGCTGTGAAGTCCTCTGATATAACAACTACATTACGGCCGTTTATTTTCCCGTATCCTGCCACAACACCTTCTGCAGGGACATATACTTTACTCATGCCGAATTCTGATTGACGGTGCTTCATAAAAGCGCCGACTTCCCAGAAAGAATGCGGATCCAAAAGCAGATCAAGTCTTTCGCGGGCGTTGGTTTGTCCCTTCGCCTTGCGCTTTTCTATAGCTGCTTCTCCTCCCATGGCAAGGGCGGCTTTCCGCCTTTTCATATAATCATCGTAAATATGATCAAATTTAGTAGCCATCACGCGCCTCCTATTTTAGTAATAATTCATAAGGGGTCAAAAAATAATGTTATAAATAATTATCTGGCTGGAAAAGATCCAACCTTAAAATTGCCTCTCCTTTTCCCCTTTCAAAGCTAAAAAATACCGCTTTTCCTGCCTATTTATTTGTATAAAACCAACACCCCCCATTATCCGGCTTTATCTGTGAAAGCAAAAAAGACAAAAGACGTGTATGCCGCGACAAAACCCGATGTAAGCAAATTACCAAAAGAATTATAACTTGGGGATGGTGAACTTGTCAACATTAACGGTTTTATGTATCTTGACTATGCATTTTTCTTGACATCGGGCAATACTGTGTTAAAATATAACATGTGGTTTGCTGGTGGTTTTAAAAACCGCCCTTATGTATTTATAGTTTGAACAGGATAAAGGAGAGTTGAACGGGTGTACGCAGTTATTGAAACTGGTGGCAGGCAGTACCGTGTACGGGAAAAGGAAACGCTTCTGGTAGATAAACTTCCCGTTGAAGCTGGTCAGGAAATTACCATTGACAAGGTGCTGGCCGTTTCGGACGGAGAAAATATAAAAATAGGAACACCTTTCGTAACGGGGGCAAAAGTTACTTTAAAAGCTGTGGACCACGGACGGGGCCGAAAAGTAATCGTATTTAAATATAAGGCAAAGAAGAATTACCGCCGCAAAAAAGGCGCCAGGCGAGCCTTTACGCAGGTGTTTGTAGAAAAGATCGAAGAGATTGTTTAGTAATCAGGAGGTGAATAACCATGGCTCATAAAAAGGGAGTAGGAAGTTCACGCAACGGGCGTGATTCACAGCCCAAAATGCTGGGTGTAAAACGTTATGACGGTCAAATAGTTTCTGCTGGCAGCATCCTTGTGCGGCAGAGAGGAACCAGGATTCATCCCGGAAATAATGTTGGCAAGGGCAGGGACGATACATTGTTTGCGCTTGTAGACGGCCTTGTTTCCTACCAGCGCAGGGGCCGTGACAAAAAACAGGTAAGTGTGGAACCAGTTCCTGTAGGATAGGTTTCCATCAACCCATATGAGAAAGAAAGGCCGGTACAAAAGCCGGCCTTTTTTATAATACCGTTGCATGAGAACCATCTTTAAGATATATGGGGGTCTTGTAATGGATACAGACATGTTTCTGGAAATACTACGTGTGCAAAGGCATGATTTTATAAACCACATTCAGGTTATTTCCGGATTTATACAGTTAAATAAAATAGAGCAGGCCAAAAAATATATTAATGAAGCAGTAATGCAGATTAACCGTTTTGGAGAAATCATTAATCTTAAACCGCCTGAAGTTGCGGCAGCATTATTAGAGGCCAGGAACCAGGCTGCAAAATATGGTGTTGAGATTGACCTGCGAATAGAGGGAAGTCCGGAATCGTGCCTGGCGCCGGGTAAAGATCTCGGTTCCGGCCTGCGCGAAATATTTAGTAAAGCACTGTCAGGTTTTTTGCCTGAGGTGGAAAACCGTAATTTAAAGGTCAGCTTTATGGAAGAACCGGGAAAGTTTATCTGCCGCCTTGGTTTTTCAATTTCGGCGTTTCGTGAAGGACTGAATGAAAGCGTTGAAGCCGTCAACCGGAGCATGAGCGCCTGGGGGGGCAATGTTGTTCTTACAGAAACAGAAAACCTGTGCGAAGTATCGTTTTGCCTGCCCAAAAAGGAAACTGGCTAAAAGTTATTCGTGATGGTGATATTTTGTTTTACGATAAAGTTAAAATTTACGTTAAGGCGGGCGACGGAGGCAACGGGTGCGTCGCTTTTCGCAGGGAAAAGTATGTTCCCGACGGCGGACCCTCGGGAGGAGACGGCGGACGGGGCGGCGATGTTATTTTCCGTGTTGATGGCGGGCGGGCTACTTTAATCGACTTCCGTTACAAAAGGCATTACAAATCGGAGCGGGGCCAGCACGGCATGGGCAAAGATATGCACGGCCGCGCGGGGAAAGATCTGTATCTGCGTATTCCCGCGGGTACTGTCGTACGAAACGAAGATACGGGGCAAATAATTGCCGATCTCGTCACAGAAGGCCAGGAATTCATCGTAGCTCACGGAGGGCGCGGCGGCAGGGGAAACGCGCGTTTTGCAGGCCCCCATAATAAAGCCCCGACGATAGCTGAAAAAGGGGAGCCCGGGGAGGAGCTCTGGCTGGAACTTGAGCTGAAGCTCCTGGCGGATGTGGGCCTTATCGGAGTTCCCAACGCCGGCAAATCGACATTGATTTCCCGGATTTCTGCAGCACGCCCCAAGATCGCTGACTACCCGTTTACGACTGTTGTTCCTAATCTTGGAGTTGTAAGAGTCGATGAATCTTTCAGCTTTGTGGTTGCCGACATTCCCGGTTTGATTGAAGGGGCGCATACAGGGGCGGGCCTTGGCCACCAGTTTTTACGGCACCTTGAGCGGACCAGGCTGCTTGTTCATGTCCTGGACATCAGTGGAATGCAGGGAAGGGACCCGCTTGATGACTTCTCGGTTATTAACAGGGAACTTTCTTTATATAATCCCACCCTTGCCCAGCGGCCCCAGCTGATTGCCGCAAATAAAATCGACCTGCCTGAGGCCGCGGAAAACCTTTCCCGCCTGCAAAAGCATCTTTCCGGGGAATATAAAATAATTCCGGTTTCAGCATTGACGGGCGAGGGGTTAAAAACCCTTATCCATAATATAGGACAAATGCTCCTTCAGATTTCCGTTCCGCAAACCGTTCCTGAATTCTCCAGGGTTACAGTCTTTAACGAAGAAGAGCCTTTTAAGGTGGTTCACAGGGAAGGGATTTACTATGTGGAAGGGGACAGGATTAAAAAAATTGTTGCCATGACTGATTTGGATAATTCCCAGTCAGTAAAACGGCTGCAGAAGATCTTCGACCGGATGGGGCTGGAAAAAGCGTTAAAGGATGCCGGCATAAAAGAAGGCGATACTGTCCAGGTAGGAAAGTACCAATTTGTCTTTTATCCGTAACTTTTAAAGAGCAAGGTTAAAGAGAAAGGTTAGTTATGCTATTCTTTCTTTTAGAAAGCATTTTAAATAGAGGTGACCTTTTTTGGAATCAAGGGATTTACCTTCATTTAAAAGAATTGTAGTTAAAATAGGTTCGAGTTCCCTGATTGGCAAAGAGGGCGATTTGAACATTTCCCAAATTGAAAGTCTGGCTGATCAGATTGCCGGCGTGCAGCGCGAAGGCGTTGAAGTTCTTTTAGTCAGTTCGGGGGCAATAGGTTTAGGCATACAAAGACTCGGTTTTGCACACCGTCCAAAGAGTATCCCGGAAAAACAGGCCTGCGCGTCAGTTGGTCAGGGAATGTTGATCAAATTTTATGAAAAAGTGTTTGCAAAACATGATATCACTGTCGGGCAAGTCCTTTTAACCCGTGAAGATTTTTCTGACCGCAAACGGTTTCTGAATGCGCGCAATACAATGTCCGCCTTGCTGCGTATGGGTGTAGTGCCGGTAATTAACGAAAATGACACAGTCGCGGTGGATGAGATAAGACTGGGAGACAATGATAACCTGGCTGCGCTGGTCAGCGTATTGGTTGACGCTGATTTGTTGATTTTATTGTCTGACATCGATGGGTTGTATACAGGAGACCCGCGCTTTTCATCATCGAAATTGATTGCCGAGGTTAAGGAGATAACAGCGGAGATAGAAAAAATAGCCACAGGTTCTAAGTCTGCCCTCGGCACCGGGGGAATGATTACGAAGCTTCAGGCTGCAAGGATTACCATGCATTCCGGAATAACAACGGTGCTTGCCGCAGCGGGGGAAAAGGAGGTAATCCGCCGTGTGCTGGCGGGCGAAACCCTGGGAACGATTTTTTGGCCTTTGTCACGTCTCGCCAACAGGAGAAGATGGATAGCTTACAACTCGACCGTTCAGGGGAGAATCTTTGTTGACGATGGCGCTGCGGCAGCCTTGCTGAACAAGGGAAAGAGCCTGCTGCCGTCAGGTATCCAACGTGTTGAAGGCAACTTTAAAATTGGACATACGGTAAGTGTTATAGAACCGGGAGGGCGCGAAATTGCCAGGGGAATTGTAAATTATTCTTCAGAAGATATAGAAATAATTAAAGGCACGAAGACTTGGGAAAGAGCAAGAACACCAGGACGCAAGGCGTATGATGAGGTGATCCACCGCAACAATCTGGTCATGAATGTTTAATTTTTTCTCAGTGACAATAAGTCGGACAGTTCTTAATGCAAAAACATGAAAGAACGTAAAAAGAGGAGACCGGTGTTGAAGAGAATTGGAATCATGGGAGGAACTTTCGACCCTGTTCATTACGGTCATTTGGTAGCCGCGGAAGGAGCCCGCTATCATTTTAATTTGGACAAGGTTATCTTTGTGCCCGCCGGCAACCCGCCGCATAAAATCCCCAAGCAAATCTCCGGCGCCCACCACCGTTTGGTGATGACCCACCTGGCTGTAAGCAGCAACCCTTTTTTTACTGTTTCGGCAATAGAAATAGAAAGAGAAGGAATGTCCTACACTATAGATACGGTAAGGGAAATTTCCGGCCTTTACCGGGATGCTGATATTTATTTCATAACCGGGGTAGATGCCGTCCTGGAAATTTTAAGCTGGAAAAATGTTTTGGAGCTTCTTTCCATGTGTTTTATTATTGCGGCTACACGTCCGGGGTACAAACTAGTCAGCCTGAAAGAAGGTTTGCCCGGCCTTTCTGACGATAAACTCGAAAAAATAATTGTCATGGAAGTGCCGGCTCTGGCCATTTCATCCACGGATATCCGGCAGCGTATCCCGGCCGGAAAGCCTATTAAATACCTGCTGCCTGAAAACGTGGAAAAATACATCAAAGAGCACAACCTTTACAAGGATTAATATTCTATTGAATCGAGTCAATTTCTTCTGGAAATAATATAATGACAAACTTATTCATACAGGAATGGGGTGCTTTAAAGAAGTGGCGCGCACATTATATGTGGGTAATCTTCCATGGGCGACGAGATCTGAAGATTTGGAAGAGGTTTTCTCGATGCATGGCGCAGTAATCAGCAGCCGGATAATCCGGGACAGGCAGACAGGCAGATCACGCGGTTTTGGTTTTGTGGAAGTTAAGGAAGAAGACGCTGATCTGATTATTGAAGCAATGAACGGCAAGGAAATGGAAGGCCGTGTATTAATTGTAAATCAGGCGAAAGTACGTGAAAAGTAACAAAAAAATGGAAAGGCGGTCAAACTGGAAGCAGGAAATTCAATTATTAGGGCGAATAATTAATAATAAATAATTATAAAGGATTTTTTCAGTAAGGGGGAGTATTTTTGACGTTAGATCCGGGTGTGTTGGCAGAAACTGCCGTACGCGCCGCTAGGTCTAAGAAAGCTTATGATATTGTTGTTTTGAATATAAGCACGTCTTCTATCATGGCGGATAATTTTCTTATCTGTACCGGGAGATCGACAATTCACGTCAAGAGTATTGCCGAGGGAATTATTGAAGAAATCGAAAAAGAAGCGGGACTTGTCCCCCGTCTGGAGGGTTGGCGTCAGGCAAAGTGGATTTTGATGGATTATGGAAGCCTGATCGTCCATGTTTTTCTGGAGGAGGACAGGAAGTTCTATAATCTTGAACGGCTTTGGGGCGATGCAGGCAAGCTTGGTCTGGCCAGGAACGAATGATGTTTTTATGTTTTCTTTGATTAATTGTCATTTTTATAAGACATGTTATAATAAAAAATGTTATAGATTTTAAATAAAAAATATCTCGGGAGAGGGGGTGGAGGTATGGTAAAAGGCCTGGTAACTGTTGTTCATATACTCGTTGCCCTGATATTGATTGCTGCGGTGTTACTGCAGTCGGGAAGGAGCGCGGGACTTTCCGGGGCCATTACCGGTGGCGCGGAAGCCCTTTTTGGTAAAAAGAAGGGATTGGACGAGTTGCTGGGCAAGGTTACGACAGTTGTGGCCGTTTTATTCGGGATCACCTCTCTTTTGCTGGGATTCTGGCAATAAGCGGGGAGAGAAAGTTTTTCAAACAGCCTCATTATTTTATTAATCAGTTCCATCCCATTGTATCCTTTTGCTAACAGGGTGGGTACTCGGCAGACCGGCAGGTTCCCAGCGGATGCAGGAAATCTCCGGCGCCATTCAGGAAGGCGCGATGGCTTATTTAAGCCGTCAGTACAGGACAATCGCCATAGTCGGCGTAATTGTGGCCGTTTTACTATGGATCGGTTTGGGTATGCAAACAGCTGTTGGATTTATTATAGGAGCTATCTTTTCAGGTTTATGCGGTTACGTTGGTATGATCGTCAGCACCCGCGCCAACACCCGTGTCGCGGAAGCCGCCAAATCCGGTATAGGCTATGCGCTGGTTGTCGCTTTCAGGGGCGGTTCGGTAACCGGCATGATCTGCGTGAGCCTTGCGTTACTGGGTATTTCAGGATTGTTCCTTATGTTTAATGATCCGGTTTCTTTAGTTGGAATGGGTTTTGGAGGCAGCTTGATCAGCGTGTTCGCACGTCTTGGCGGAGGTATTTATACCAAGAGCGCAGATGTGGGCGCCGACCTGGTCGGTAAAGTTGAAGCGGGCATTCCCGAGGACGATCCCCGGAACCCCGCTGTTATCGCTGACAACGTGGGAGACAACGTCGGCGACTGCGCCGGTATGGCCGCAGACTTATTTGAAACCTATGCTGTGACTGCAATAGGCGCAATGCTGCTGGGTCACCTCGTGTTCCCCGATAACCCTATCGCGGTGGCTTACCCGATCATCCTTGGCGCTGTAGCTATCATTGCCTCGATTATCGGGAGCTTTTTCGTTCGTATGGGCGGCAACCAGAATATCATGGGAGCTCTTTACAAGGGGCTCTGGGCGTCAGCTATTCTTGCACTGATTGGTTTCTGGTTTACTAAATCGTTCGCTCCTGCAGCTGGCTATTTCTGGCCTGCTCTGGTAGGGATAGTAATAACCATGCTGATGGTTTATATTACAGACTACTATACTTCTAAAGCCTTCCGTCCGGTTAAGTCAATTGCCGAAGCTTCGCAATCAGGGCACGGCACGAACATTATTACCGGACTTTCTGTTGCTATGGAGGCGAGTGTAATACCCGCTTTCGTAATTGTAATCGGTATTTTAGTATCTTACGGCGTTGGCGCCGGCGTAGGCGCCGGAGCAGGGGGCGGACTGTATGGTATCGCCATTGCTTCCATGGCCATGCTTTCCATGACCGGTATCGTAGTGGCCATTGATTCCTACGGTCCGATCACTGACAACGGCGGCGGCATTGCCGAGATGGCCGAGCTACCCCCGGAAATACGCGCAATTACTGATCCTCTCGACGCCGTTGGCAATACCACCAAGGCTGTAACCAAGGGTTACGCAATCGGTTCCGCAGGCTTGGCGGCCATCGTTCTCTTTGCCGATTATACCCATCAGTTGGCACAGTTATCCGGGCAGGAAGTCAGTTTCTCAATCAACAACCCGTATGTGCTTGCAGGCCTGCTGATCGGCGGCGCCCTGCCTTTCCTGTTCTCCGCATTTGCAATCGGCGCTGTTGGCCGTGCCGCAAGTGAAGTTGTTATTGAAGTGCGCCGCCAGTTCCGTGAGATAAAGGGATTGATGGAAGGCAAAGCGCGTCCCGAATACGGACGTTGCGTTGATATCGTTACCGCCAGGGCTTTGAAAGAAATGATCGTGCCCGCCCTTGTACCTATCCTGGCCCCGCTAATTGTAGGGTTTGCCCTTGGCAGGGAAGCCCTCGGCGGAATGCTTCTGGGCACAATCATCACCGGTTTGTTCCTGGCTATCTTCCAGACTGCGGGAGGCGGCGCCTGGGACAACGCCAAGAAGGCCATTGAAGATGGTTTATACGGCGGTAAAGGGTCTATGGCTCACGCTGCGGCGGTAACCGGCGACACAGTGGGCGACCCCTTGAAGGATACGGCAGGTCCGGCGATCAACCCGATGATTAAGGTTGTCAACATCGTTGCTTTACTGATCGTACCTTTGGTTTACAACATAACCCGTTAGATAATTTAAGCTAAACTAAAGTAAATTAACAGCCGGGGCAACCCGGCTGTTAAAATTTGTAAGGGTGAAGAAATGGAAGACCGGAGAAATAATTTATGCATTGCCTGCAGCTCTTCCAATCCGAATGGCTTTCACGTGGAATTCAAATTGCAGGACAATGTTTGCCGGGCTTATTTTACGGCGGGTGAAAATCACCAGGGGCGGAACGGTTTGATGCACGGCGGCTTGATTTCCACGCTTTTGGACGAGGCTATGGGCCAGCTGCTCTGGAGTCAAAATAAAATTGCCGTGACGGCGGAAATGAAAATCAGTTTCAGTCTGCCGGTTTCCATAGGTGAAAAACTTCTCATAGAGGCGCGGGAAACGGACAGCAGCAGAAGGCTTTGCAAACTTTCGGCCGCGATAACCTTGCCTGACGAAAAGCAGGCCGTTACTGCCGAGGGCAAGTTCCTCCCTGCAAAGCTGCAATAATTTGGGTTTTTTAGAAAAGGATTTCCGTATTTCATGTCGAATTATCTTTTAAGAAGTGTATTATTTATCAGTTAACATCATGGGGTGTGCGTAGTGGTTCGTTTTTATAACGTTACCAAGATATATAAGAATAATTCGGTAGCTTTAAACAATGTAACTCTCCATATAAAAAAAGGTGAATTTATTTTTCTTGTCGGCCCAAGCGGAGCAGGTAAAACTACCCTGACCAGGCTTATCTTTCGGGAAGATTTGCCAACCCGCGGGCAGATCGTCTTCAACGGGAAAAATGTTGTCCGCTTACGCCCGGGGGAAATCCCCTTCCACCGCAGAAAGATAGGTATGGTTTTTCAGGATTTCCGCCTGCTTCCCCAAAGGACCATCTATGATAATGTTGCTTTTGCATTACAGGTTACAGGCGCTTCAAATCACTGGATAAAGAAACTGGCGCCGGAAGCGCTGAAAGTAGTTGGTTTGGAGGGGAAAGCAAAAATGTATCCCGAGCAGCTTTCCGGAGGAGAGCAGCAGAGGGCATGCATAGCCCGTGCAATTGTCAATAACCCTTTGTTATTAATTGCTGATGAGCCCACCGGCAATTTAGATCCCGGTACTTCCCGCGAATTGATGAAGCTTTTTCAGGAAATAAATGGCCGGGGAACAACCATAATTATGGCCACGCATGCCTGGGATATAGTAGATTCAATGAAAAAAAGAGTGGTTGCCTTGTCCGGCGGCAAAGTAGTGAGGGACGAGGAAAGCGGGGTTTACGGTCATGGGGCATAGCGCCGCAGGTTATTATTTTAAAGAAGCCGTTAATTCCCTTGTCCGCAATAACTGGCTGTCACTTGCCTCGGTAGGCGTAGTGACGGTGTCTTTGTTTATCCTTGGCTGTTTCCTGCTGGCTGCCATAAATACCAGCGCATTTATAAATACCCTTGAGTCTATGCTTGAAATTAATGTCTTCCTGGAAAGCAACCTGAACAAGAGTGAAATCAACCATTTAAAAGAACAGCTAAAATTCCTGCCCGGGGTTTCTGAAGTAGAGTTTGTTTCCAGGGAAAAGGCTTTGGAAAATATGCTGACCAGTTTAGGCAACGAAAAAGATATTACGGAAAATTTAGATGAAAACCCGCTTCCCGATTCATTCAGGGTAAAAACTAAAAGTGTCGAGTTGGCGCCTCAGGTAGCTGCAAACATATATAAATTCAATGGTGTCAGCAATGTAATCTACGGCCAGGAGGTAGTGGAAAGACTGCTTATCGTAACACGCTGGATAAGAATAACGAGCCTGACAAGTGTCGTAGTTCTTGGGTTGGCGGCTGTATTTCTTATTTCTACAACGATTCGCGTTTCAGTTTTTTCCCGGAGAAAAGAGATTGGAATTATGAAATTTCTTGGTGCCACTAACTGGTTTGTACGTTTTCCATTTTTGCTGGAAGGAGTGGTTTTAGGGTTTTCCGGCGCCCTGCTGGCCTCGATAATCGTATATTTAGTGTATACGATTATTATCGATAAGATAGCCGTTACGATGCCTTTTCTTCCTATTGTAGGACAAATGGACAAGCTGGCGCCTGTTTATTTGGGATTGTTGGTTTTAGGACTGCTTATCGGCGCTGCGGGCAGTTCGATTTCCGTGCACAGGTTCTTGAAAGTTTAGCAGTTTTTATAGGAGATCCAAATGTTATCCAGAAAACTTGTTAAAAAGCTGGTTTTAATTCTCACAATGCTTTTTTTCGTAGGTTCTTTTGTGAGCTATGCAGAAGGGAAAAGCCTTGAAGAAATGCTGAAAGAGACAAGAGACAAGCTTTCAGTCAAAAAGCAGGAGGTAAAAGAGGAAAAGAAAGCAGTTAATAATTACGTAAGCCGTCTTTCTTCAATAAACAGGTCAATTAATAATAAAGAAGAACAAATCTCGGATTTAAACACCTCTTTGTCTATTGCTACGACCGATCTGACAAAAGCCGAAAAAGATTTAAAGAAAGCCGAAGAAAGCCTGGTCAGGAGCAAATCCCAACTGAGCGGCAGGCTGTATAATATTTACCTTTTCGGCCGGATTAGCTATCTCGAGGTACTGTTGGACTCAAAAAGTTTTGGGGATTTTATTGTCCGGTATGAACTGCTGAAAGCAATTGTGGGGCATGACGCTAAAATAGTGAGCGAGGTGCGGAATCAAAAAGAGGAAGTTCAAAACAGGAAGTCGGCTTTGGAGGATAAGCGCTTGCTGATAACTACTCTTTTGCAAAGACAGGTTGCCGCACGAAATGAGTTAAATAAGGATCAGCTTGCTCAAAGGGAATTGGTCGTCTCAGCGCGGTCGGAGTTAAGCCGCCATGAGGATGAGATTGACCGTCTGGAAGCTCAGGAAAGGGAAATTATCGAAAAGATCGCCCTGCAAAATTCAAAGGGCGGAGAGGCAAAGGGCAGCGGAAGTTTTACCTGGCCGCTTCCCGGATACACACGCGTTTCTTCGGGTTTCGGCAACCGTATGCACCCAATTTTACATGTCGTGCGTTTTCATGACGGAATAGATATTCCTGCTCCCAATGGTGTAAAAGTTGTGGCCACCCAGGACGGGACAGTAATCAATGTTGGCTCTATGAGCGGTTACGGCAAAATTGTCATGCTGGATCACGGTAATGGCGTTACTTCAATGTATGCTCACCTGTCCTCCCAGCTGGTCTCCACAGGCCAGAATGTTAAAAAAGGGCAGGCCATAGCAAGAGTAGGAAGCACGGGAATGTCAACGGGGCCGCATCTGCATTTTATTATTATGGTCAATGGAAAGCCGGTAAATCCTTTATCTTATGTGTAAGAGCGTAAATTGAATAAAAGGAATAAAAGTCAATTCAAGGCAGGAGATCATCTCCTGCAATTTTGTTTTTTTTGGGTTTTTAAATCCTGTCCGCAGGTATATTATAATAACATGTTTTTGAAAATTAATTTGCTGGAGGTTGTTTATGGGCCGATTATCTCAGAGGGATTATAATGACAACTGGTTTTCGCGGGGGTTGGTTATTTTTGCTTTTTTAATCCTGCTCTTTGCAGCCGGCGCCGTTGCTGTTGTTGTTGCGAATTACAACCATATGGGAAATCTGTTCAAGGTAATTTCACTTGTCGGCGCCCGTTATCTTGAACCTGTTAAAACAACGACTCTTGTTGATGGAGCAATACGCGGCCTTGTTGATTCTTTGGATGATCCATACTCGGTTTACCTTGATTCTGACATGCTTTCAAAGATCCTTCAGGAGCAAATAAAAGGGACAATAGACGGTCTGGGTATTCTTGTCGGTATGAAAGACGGCTATCTTGTAGTCGTGCGTTCATACACTGGGACGCCGGCCAGAAAAGCAGGCATTGTTGAAGGGGACATCATCACAAAAATTGGCGACCGTGACACAAAAAATATGGATCTGGAGACAGCCGTAGGCTTAATCAAGGGGCCGGTTAATACGAATGTTAAGCTTACTGTAAAAAGGGCAGGTGTTTTTGACGAAAGAGTATTTGAAATAACAAGAGGAAAAATTAATGTGCCTACCGCCGAAGGTTATCTGTTGCCTCAAACAAAAACAGGATATATCTCAATAGCCCAGTTTACCGAAGGTACGCCCCAGGAAGTAAAAAATATCCTGGAACGGCTGAAGAAGCAGGATATGAACGGTCTAATCCTGGATCTCAGGGATAATCCGGGAGGCGAACTCAGGTCTACAGTAAAGGTAGCTGAGTACTTTGTACCGAAGGGGCCGGTTGTTTATATTGACTACCGTTTTGGAAAAGATGAGACTTATTCTGTGGAAGGACATAACCTTAAAATGCCCATAGTAGTATTGGTTAACAAGATGAGCGCCAGCGCGGCGGAGATTCTGGCCGGAGCGATAAAAGACAGGAAAGCAGGGTTCCTGATCGGTGAAAAGACCTTTGGAAAAGGTGTTGTCCAGGAGATTTTTACACTTGGTGACGGCGCCGGTGTAAAGTTGACTACAGCCCGTTATCTGACACCTTCCAAACATGATATTGATAAAAAAGGAATCGTTCCCGATTTATACATTGAGCATAGTTCAAAGCTTGTTGGAAAAGACACGCAGCTTCAAAAAGCAGTCGAAATTCTGGAAGAGATGTTAAAAGAGGCGGCCTGATCTTAAGAAGAGTAAAAAATAACAAAGGCAGTGACAAGTTGTTTTTAATAAATAATCTATGGCAGATAATGGCTTCTTTAGCCAATGTTTTTACTGAGTGGGTTTTCTGGCTCGTCGTTGGCCTGGTAGCTTTGCAGTACAGGCACATGGCTGCGGCAAGGGACAGCTTGTTTGGCGTTGTTACAAAAAGGGTTTGGCCGGATATACTTACCGCAATGGCATATGGAATCATAGGCGGGCTGGTTGGCAGTATGCTGATTGTCACGGTTGGTTTAAGCCTTAATGGTTCCAGCCTTCTTTACCTGTGGCCGATTGCCGTCCTGTTAATGTTGATCAACCCCCGTTTTTTATGCTTTGCTTATGCAGGCGGAATACTTACCCTGGCTAACCTTATTTTTGGTTTTCCTTCCTTGAACATAGCCCAGGTTTTAGCCCTTGTCGCCGTTTTACACATGGTTGAAAGTGTGCTTATCCTGGTAAGCGGCCATCTCGGGGCTGTCCCCGCCTATTTCAGGACTCCGGACGGGCGTCTGGTCGGTGGATTTAATTTACAGAAAATATGGCCGATTCCTATAGCAGTGTTATCTATAGCAGGTAACCCGATCAGCTTTGACAGTATGCCTGGCTGGTGGCCCCTTCTGAAAACCTCTTTTTCAGGAGGACCGGGATATTTGGCTTATGGACTTATTCCTGTTGTAGCCTGCCTGGGATACGGAGATTTGGCCATCTCCCATAATCCGAATCAAAAGAGCAGATTATCAGCACTGTACCTGGGAATTTACAGTGTTATACTGTTGTTTTTGAGTTTTCTGTCTCAGGATATGCGGACGGCTGCCTTTATTGCTGCTTTGTTTTCTCCGTTAGGGCATGAGCTGGTTATTTTTCTTGGTAAGGAACTGGAGTTAAAGGGTAAGCCGCTTTACGTTCCAACTGATCAGGGCTTACGTGTGCTTGATGTTTTGGTAGATACGCCTGTTTGGAGAGCGGGTGTCCGTTCCGGTGATGTAATTTTAACAATAAACGGCCGGGAAGTTTCCAGCGAAACGCCGCCGGGTATGTTTTTAACGGAAGAACGTTATTGCGAGGTAGAATTTTTGCATGGCCAGGATCAGATATTTAAAAGGGGAACAGCTACAGTCCCGGAAAATCAAGAAATTCTTGGTTTTATCCCGGCGCCGGACGGCTTCGAAAAAGCATACCTGGATTTAGGAGCAAAAAGAACTTTTGGACAGTTATTGAAAAAACTTGTCCGCGGTTAACTCACACCCTTTGCCGCCCATAAAACGACTTCCACTATTGCGCCGCCTTGGCTGGAGTTATAAATTCTGACCTGCCCGTTATGCTCAGTGACGATTTTCTTTACTATCGGAAGACCAAGACCGGAACCCCCGTTTACGCCGGTATAAAAATATTCAAAAGCATGATTTAGATCTTCCGTATTAAAACCAGCGCCGTCATCATGTACTGTTATTAGTACCTTATTTTCAATATCAATAGTCTGAGACTTAACTTTGACAAAGCTTTTAGCATGACGAATTCCATTGGACAAGAGGTTGATCAAAAGACTGCACAATTGATCCCAGTCACCGCTGACCCAAGTATTCTTCTGCACCAAAGATAATATTTCTATTTTCTTTTCCATGGCATAACCGCCGACAGTCCTTCTACACTCTTCTATAATATAGTAAAGATCATGAGGGAGAAAATAATTCTTATGCGGCTGTTCAAGGATGGAAATATCTATCATGTTTTCTACTAAGTTTCTCATGCGTAAGCTTTCTTTATGAATAATTTCGATAGCATTTTCTATCTCTGGACCGGTAAAAATACCATCACGAATACCTTCAGCGTAACCATTAATGCTCATCAAGGGTGTTTTCATCTCATGGGAAGCATTCCGAAAAAAGCGGCGCATCCCCTCATCATGGCTTTTCAGCTGATCAGCCATCTGGTTTAAAGCAGCAGCTAACTGGGACAATTCGTTATTTGACTTAGTCTCTAAACGAATATCAAACTGGCGATTGCCCACAGCCTTTGCATATTCTTCCAACCTTCTTAGAGGTCTTACAAGATAGTGAATCAAGAAGAAAGCTATTATAAGGGCGACTATAAGGGCGATTAAAAAACAGCCAAAGAACAATAACAGCATCTCCCAGTACAAGGCATGCAAAGTGCTGAAAGCTATAAATGTCATTACCGTTCCCTCTAACCCGGCAGACGACCTTATAGGCACTTCAGCCGCTAGATAACTTTCACTCTTAAAGATATTAGACTTATTCCTGTCAAATGTCTCCTCTTTACGTAACTTTACCGCCAACTGAGATAATGACAGACCGGAAGAAAACAGCTCTGGTTTACTGCTAAAAACAATTTTATCCTGGGTATTAAGACATAAAAAATCACTTTCTACCGATCGGCCTAGTAGGATTATGGTTAGGGGAAAATCATATTCTCCATTTACTAATAAGCCGGACTGACGGGACAGAATAGCATGTGATATTTCCCAGGCCTGCTTTTCTAAACCAATCTCAGCTCGTTTTTCTAAAACTTCTATCAACATTGGATAAAAGGCTAAAGCTGTTACTAGTATGGTTGAAATCACCACAGCCAGATAACTTATAACTATTTTAGTTGATATGCTTTGCAGTTTACCCATCTAGTCGGTACCCATAACCCCATATAGTTTGAATATTGGTTTTTGAACCGCTCTTCCTTAACTTCTTGCGCAAGCGTTTGATCAGGTCGTCTACGGCTCGTTCTGATCCCATATAATCATAGCCCCAGATTTTGTCCAGCAACTCTTGACGGTTGAAAGTACGCTGGGGATGCTGAACAAGCAGTAGAAGCAGGTCAAACTCCCTGTTAGTCAAACCAATTTCACATTCATTGACCAGGCTCAATCTGTCATTGGGACGCAATTTAAGGTTGTTAACTTGAAAGTATTGTCCTGTCTTAGGAATATTCTTCGTGCGGCGAAGCACTGAGTGCACACGTGCTACTAGTTCACGAGGGCTGAAAGGTTTTGACAAATAGTCGTCCCCGCCTATTTCAAGCCCCGTAATACGATCTAAAGCTTGGCGGCGCGCCGAAATAAATATTATCGGAACCCAGCTGTGCTCCCGGATTTTTTGACAAAAATCCAGGCCGTCCTGTCCGGGCAGCATTATATCCAGGATGAACATATCTGGATATCTCTCCTTCAAACGGTGGTTTAGTTCCTCGATACTGCCGAAAGCTTCTACCTTAAAACCTTCCTTTTGGAGATACTGAGTGATTAATACCCGTATATTCACTTCATCATCTATAACAAAAACAGTCTGCAAAGTAACCACCTCTTTAAGGATATCTCTGTCTCCTTTTTAACTTATTTATAGTATAGGTCAGAATTGTGGCAAAAATATATGAAGTAGTCAATCTAAAAATAATTTTATACGTCTATTGAATTGTTCCGTAATTCTGCCACAAATACAGTTTATCATAAATATAAAAACCAATCTTAAATGATATTGAATTATTATCTAAGATTATAAAAACAAGCGAACGGAGTATGCCCATGTATTGACTGCTTTAAAATTGATACTGCAGTTTAAAAATGCGCCGAATCTCTTATGAAGAGAGAGCGGGGGAACCGATTTTTATTGGGGTGAAACCGATTTTGGCAGGGAATTCCCTTTTCCCGAATCCGTCAGCTAACCTCGTAAGCGCCGAAAGGGAATCCGGGTTTGATATTATATTAGCATAACCAGAGGGTTGCCTTTGGTTTATTTTTATTTAATCCTCGTCCCTTTTCGATTATTACATACCTGTTTATGACTAATTAAAAGGAGTGATAACATGAGAGAAGCAGGGAACACGGATAATCTGTCCCAATCTTTACTTAGAAGCAAAGAACTTAAAAAGGACACTCTCTCTTTCCTGGAGCACGTAAAATCGTTGCCTGATATGGAAAAACAAGTTGCAAAAAGAAAGCGAAAAATATTGGAAGTTCTGGATGGCACAGAGGAGGACTGGGTTAATTGGAAATGGCAGCTTAGGAACCGGATTAAAGATAGTGTAGTTTTAGCCAAAATAATCGGTTTAAGTGACCTTGACAAAAAACGCATCGATAAAGTAGGCAAACTTTATCGATGGGCCATTTCTCCCTATTATCTAAGTTTGTTAACTGAAGATTTTCAGAGTAGTCCCATATACCGTCAGGCTATTCCTGATATTAGAGAGTTGGCTCCAGGAGGCAGTCTGGATCCAATGAACGAAGCGACTACCTCACCAGCTCCCTGTGTGACTCGCAGGTATCCAGACCGTATGATTATCAATGTAACTAACCAGTGCGCAATGTACTGCCGTCACTGCCAGAGAAGACGCAATATTGGAGAAGTTGATCAACATGCATGTCTGGAAGATATTGGCGCAGCAATTGATTACGTTGCCCAAAATAAAGAAATCCGGGATGTGCTTATTACCGGAGGAGATGCCTTGATGCTCAGCAATCAGACATTAGAATTTATCCTGGACAAGCTGCACAACATTTCTCATGTCGAAATAAAGCGTATCGGAACCAGGATCCCGGTAACCATGCCACAGAGAATCACTCCGGAGCTAGTTGACATTATACGCAAGTATCCGCCAATCTTTATCAATACCCAATTCAATCATCCTCTGGAGGTTACTCCTGAGGCTAAATTAGCCTGCGATCGGCTCGCCGAAGGCGGAGTTGTGCTCGGCAATCAAGCAGTTTTGCTACGCGGGATTAATGATGAGCCTTTTGTAATGAGAAAACTATGTCAAGAGTTATTGAAAATAAGGGTCCGTCCCTACTATATATTTCATGCCAAGAATGTGCAGGGGACCTGTCATTTTCAAACAAGCATTGCCCAAGGACTGAATATTATGGAGTCGTTACGCGGTCACACCTCTGGGCTGGCAATACCTACGTTCATCGTTAATGCCCCGGGTGGACTTGGCAAGATACCGATAATGCCCAACTACATCCAGAAAATACAAAAAGATAAAGTTTTCTTACGCACATGGGAGGGTAAAATTATACAAATAGAGAATCGTTAATAAATATAAGACAGAGAAAAATAGGTTAATTATTAGCAAAAAGTGTTGTCCAGGAAAATCTACCAGAATTGAACTGAGAACCCCTGATCCTACTGCCAATCCATAATTGGTATTTACGTCAGCTTGAAGACCAGACCATGTATGCAAAAGATATGTCCTCCATAGATCAAGTAAAGTATTATCTATGACGTTGAAGTCGTTTATAATATCTGCAAAAAACAGCTAAGGCGCTGCCTTTGATTGCTGAATGGCAGTTATGTTTGCGTAATCGCCCACCAATAACAGCTCAGAAAATTAATTCAGGATTTCGAGATTCATGCAAAGTGAACTAATACTACGCAAGACGTTTACTAACAGGCAGGTTAGAGCTTATATCTTAGCCTGTATCTTTAGGTAAAAGTTATGCTTGGAGATGGAAAACGAATGGAATAAAGTGGTGAACTAATCTATCAGGGTTAAAATAATTCCATTTGGGGGTTATAGGGTTGGAAAAGGAAAGGGAAGCTAAAAAAACAGTTGGTTTCAACCAGTTGCGGGTAATCCTAGCGCTAGTACTTTTATGGGCAGGCCTTTTCGCAGGGGGTTTCTGGTATGCCAGACAGTACATTGACCAAATGGCCCTGGAAATTCAAGAAACTAATGCATTAAACGTGCAGGATCTGGAGGAAAAAATACAGTCTTTAAGCACTGAAATGAAAATTATAAAGGAGTCTCTGACACATACGGATAAAACTTTATCCAGCACCGGAACAGCAAGCGAGGAAGTTAAAAAACGTATTGAGGAAATGGATAAACAGTTAAAAGAACTGAAAAAAAGTCTTAGTATTTTGCAGGAATCCGGCAATGTGGATTATTAACATTTTTTTTGTCAGCCTGCTGATTCCCTTATCCGGCTTATTGTGTGGTGTTTACTATGCCCTTCATGGTCACGCTGATATGATGCAAATCCCCCTGAAAAAGATAGTGTCGTCCACAGAAAAGCTACAGCATGATATCTTAAATATGGAGCAAGAGATTGGCTTCATAAAACTAAACGCTGTGGAACTGGAACGTCTGCAACAAGAGAATGAGAGTATGTTAAAAGAACTCACCCAAAAAACATGGTCACAAAAAAAGTTGTCTGATGAAATATATGAAAAGATCATAATGAACCGGTTGGGGATGCCTATTGGCGAGCACCATTCCGACAGGGTACAGATTAAGGTATTTGAACTTAAGGGTTTAGGTTACCGGGGTTATATCGCTAAGCTTAAATTATTTGATCCCGCTGTTTTCCAAATAGTTTTAGGCAAGGACACTCTGGGTGAAAGCGAGATTACCAGCGCTGCAGTTAAGCGGACCGGTGCGGTACTGGGAGTAAACGGCGGTGGTTTTTATCACATAATGCAGGATGGGCGGCAATACACCCTGCCCATTGGCAATACCGTTATTAACGGTAAGTTAATTGGTGGGTTTAACCCTTCGCATAATGACCTATTTTTTGCCGGAATAGATTCGACAGGGGAACTACTAGGTGGTGTTTTTTATGAAAAAAATGAGTTGTTAAAGCTTAAACCGATAGCCGGGGTTAGTTTTGTTCCTGCCTTAATAAAGAATCGCAAGCCATTACATATACCTATTAAGTGGCAGAATCAGAAACAACCCAGGACCATTATCGGTGAATACGGCAATGACGATTTGATTTTAGCTGTTGTTGATGGGCGCCAAGCTGATTGGAGCAGTGGAGTTACTTTAGAAGACCTGCAGATTAAGTTGATTGAATTTGGTATAATTGAGGCTTATAACCTAGATGGCGGTGGATCAAGTTCATTTGTATTCGAGGGCAATGTCTTAAACCGTCCTTCAGACGGCAAAGAGCGTCCTGTGGTAACTAACATTATTATACTACCTTAAATCCTGGTATTTCTGGAGGCGCCGCCGCCCGGCCTTGAACTAGGAAAGAGTGGTTTTTCTAAAAGTTATAGTACTGAAAAGGCACTTTCCCACTGGTATCGCTGGCCCTTAAAAGATGACCGTTGACAAGTTAATTTGAAGGGTAATATAATTTTTTAAAGCGGCTGCAGCAACGCGGTAGTTTATTATTTTTGGTGGTGGGCGTTTTGTGTGAAGCAAACGCATATCTGCGCGAAGGCGGTCTTGAGGAGTTGTTTTTCGAATCCGTGGATAAAGTAATTCCCCGGGAAGACGGCCTTATCCTGGAAGATATTTTTGGCCGGCGTAAAATAATCAAAGCAAAGATTGCCGAGCTTGCTCTGGTTGACCATAAAATAATCCTGGAAAAGGAATAACCCCTTATTTCCTGTTGTATTTATCTTCTAAACATATGCAGGAGGGGTACGGGATTGTTTTTTGACGAACATAACTTATTGTCCAATCCGGTTTGGGACCTTTCCGGGTTCGATAATCTTGCCGAACTGGAAGTGAAGGTAAAAACCTGTAACAGATGCGCCCTGCGCAGCGGATGCCGGGGCGTGGTATTTGGAGAAGGCAGTCCAAAAGCAAACCTGGTGCTTTGCGGTGAGGGACCGGGAGCAGATGAAGATTTGCAGGGCAGGCCGTTCGTTGGCAGGGCAGGGCAATTGCTGGATAAAATCCTGCAGGTCTGCGGTTTTGAAAGATTCAGCCACGCATACATCCTTAATGTTGTCAAGTGCCGGCCTCCGGGCAACAGAACTCCCATCGCAGAAGAGATTATAGCCTGCAGCCCTAACCTGCAGGCCCAGTTGCGAATTCTAAAGCCAAAGATCCTTGTTTTGCTTGGCGCCGCCGCTCTACAGGCTTTACTGGATCCAAAGGGCAAAATAACACGTGAAAGGGGCAACTGGGTAAAAAAAGGTGAACTTTATATAATGCCCACATACCATCCGGCGGCCCTCTTGCGCAATCCAAACCTGAAAAAGGAAACCTGGGAAGATTTCAAGCAGGTAGTGGCCAAGTACCGCGAGCTTGTAGACCCCGGCCATTACTCAGCATATTGTTAATTATCATTAGTCACGGGCAGGCTTGATGCCAGTGGTTTCAGTTCATTTGCCGGCCAGGAGGTTGCTCCGAGGTTTTGTGCCTGCCGCAACAAATAAATATACCTTTTTTGGGAGGCAATTATTTTATAGCTTGAATAATCGATAAAATCTTTTTCTGCAAGATTAAATTCCTTTAACGCCGCCTGCCAGGACCTTCGTGATTCATCTACAGAATCAAGAATAGTAAACAACCGTTCAGCAGGCCGTTTTTCCACAAAAAGCCTGCAAAACCGCTGCCAGTAATACTTAAGTATTTCCATCCAATCACACCTTTCTTTTTCATCCTGAATTAATTTGTATGACTGAAATTTGGAATTAAGTACATATTCATGCGGATTTCATATTTGCTTCCTGGATTAAGCATAATATTGATAGGTTTAAAAACAGGAGGGATATAAATGCTCATTGCGTTAAAACGGATATTCCCGTTAATAATAGCGGTATGCCTCGTTATAGTAAACGGCTGCGGTCAGCAAGCAGAAAGAAAACCAATCAGTGAGAGTCTTAACCTTGCCGTATCCTTTTCTGATTTGCGGCTGGACGGAAACAAAATCATCCAGCAGGAAATGATGAAGAGAAGTAAAAAAGAAGATACCAAAATTGAATTTTTAGATGCGAAAAACGACGCCCAGGAACAAATCAAACAGCTCGATCAGCTTTTGCAGAAGGGAACAAAACAGCTGAAAGCTTTAATTGTCCAACCTGTAGATCCAACGTCGGTTAATCCGGTTATCGAACGTTTTAAAAGGGCAAACATAAAAGTGTTAGCCCTGGAAACTTTGCCAAGGAATGTTCCGGTAGACGGCTATATAACTTCAGACCATATTCTAGCCGGCAGGTTGGAAGCAATTTACCTGCTTAAGGCGCTTAATGGCGGTTACACAAATCAGGTTTTCCCCGGAGTAGAAAGGCGCCAATTTTTGAATACTTTTATTTTAAGGGGGGACCAGAGGGATCAAATTTCAAACGAAATAGTTGCCGGAATCCGGGATGAGTTAAATAAAGAGCCGCGTGTAAAGATTATCGAAGAAATCGTCTGTCTTAAGAATGAGCCCGGATTGGGCGCGATGACAGCGGACCAGTTTTTAAATAAATATAACAACAGCGGGATTGACGCCATATTGGCCACTGACAGCCGCCTCGTTATGGAGTATGTAAAAGCATTGCAATTCCGGGGTTCCAGTCATTATGTGATCACAGTCGGGGTGGGGGCGGATGAGGAATCTTCACGGGCGTTAATTGAAGGTGAACATAATGCAGAGATAGATACCATGCCCGAATTAGTCGGCCAGTATGCCTATGACGCGGCGGTCAGCCTTTCCAAAACGGGCAGCTTGCAGTATGATAACCGTATTTTAAACGGAGATTACGGTGTTCCAGCCAGGATCGTCCCTGTACAGCTGATTCAAAAAAACAACTCCTACCTGCTTGAACAGCGTTGGAGCAAGGAACAAAAGCAGGGAGGCAGGCAGGAAAGCAAGGAACAGGGAAGTGAAAGCCAGGAAAACAGCGGGGATAGCGGAAGCAGCCAGAGCCAGGGACAAGGCGGCTCAGGCAGCAAACAGAATAATGCCAAGACCAAGTTAAAAATTACGACCCAGGAAGGAAAGAAAGTAGAGGTCGAGATTCCGGGTGAGATAAAGAATATTGAATCGGTCCAGGAAGGGCAGGCCGGTAAAGGGAGTTCAGAAGGAAGTGAAGGCGCCGGCGGCGAATAACTTAAAAAACTGATCAGTGAAGTGGGAGAACTTGAATTTTGAATTAAAATCTAATTTCGAACCCCGCGGTGACCAGCAAAAAGCCATCTTTGAGCTTATCGACGGCATAAACAAGGGTTTTCCCATGCAGACTTTGCTGGGGGTTACAGGCAGCGGAAAAACATATACGATGGCTCAGGTAATTCAGGCTGTTCAACGCCCCACGCTTGTCCTGGCTCCCAACAAAACACTTGCCGCACAACTTTGCGGTGAGTTTAAGGAGTTCTTTCCTCTTAATGCCGTTGAGTATTTTATCAGTTATTATGACTACTATCAGCCGGAAGCTTATATTCCACAAACGGATACATATATTGAGAAAGACTCCTCAGTAAATGAGGAAATTGATAAACTGCGCCATTCCGCAACCTGTTCTCTCTTTGAAAGGCAGGATGTGATCATTGTGGCCAGCGTTTCCTGTATTTACGGTCTTGGTGATCCGGGGGAATACAGGGATCTGGTAATTTCACTTCGTAAAGGAGCTGTCTTCGAACGCGGCGCGTTGTTACGGAAACTGGTGGATATACAGTATCAGCGCAACGATATAAGTTTTACCCGCGGGACTTTTCGTGTCTTGGGAGACATAGTGGAAATATACCCGGCCTCTTACACCGAAAGGGCCGTGCGGGTTGATTTCCAGGGTGATCAGATTGAGCGCCTGCTTGAATTCGATGTTGTCAGCGGTGAGGCGCTGGGTGAACGCCAGCATGTTTCAATTTTCCCAGCCAGCCATTATACGGTTTCACGATCCAGGCTGGAGAGGGCTATTTCAAATATAGAAATTGAATTAAAAGACCGGCTTGCAGAATTGAATTCCATGGGTAGAATCCTGGAATACCAGCGTTTGGAGCAACGTGTAAATTATGAAATAGAAATGATGCGCGAGATGGGCTACTGCAAAGGCATCGAAAATTATTCACGCCACTTGACCGGAAGACTGCCGGGAGAACCTCCTTATACGCTAATTGATTATTTCCCTGACGACTTTCTTATGTTTATTGATGAATCCCATGTTTCAATACCTCAGGTAAGAGGGATGTATGAGGGGGATCGATCACGCAAAGAAACATTGATTGAGCACGGTTTTCGTTTGCCTTCCGCTTTTGACAACAGGCCTCTAAAATTTGGTGAATTTGAAAAAAGGATTAAACGGGTGATTTTTTCATCAGCGACTCCCGGGCCATACGAAATCGAGCGAAGCAGACGGGTTGTCGAGCAAATCGTCAGGCCTACAGGCCTGGTAGATCCCGAACTTTCCGTTCGTCCGACACGCGGCCAGATAGATGATCTGCTCGGAGAAATACGCAGCCGTGTAGCCAAAAAGCAGCGTGTCCTTGTAACCACCCTGACCAAGAAAATGGCGGAAGATTTAACCGATTACCTGGTAGGTTTTAATATACAGACGCGCTACATGCATTCAGACATCAACGCCCTGGAGCGTATGGAAATAATACGGGACCTTCGTTTGGGGGCATTTGATGTTCTGGTGGGCATTAATCTGTTAAGGGAAGGCCTGGATCTGCCTGAAGTAAGTCTTGTAGTTATCCTTGACGCGGACAAAGAGGGTTTTCTCCGCTCCGAGCGTTCACTTATCCAGACAATTGGCAGGGCTGCCCGGAATGTTGAAGGAAAGGTTATCATGTATGCCGATCAGGTAACTGATTCTATGAAAAGAGCTATCGGGGAAACTGAACGGCGGCGCAGGCTTCAGGTGGAATACAACCGGAAATACGGCATTACACCCCGGACGGTACAGAAGGCTGTACGGGACTTGATTGAGGCTACCCACCCTGTTGTAAAGGGGAAAAAACGGCCCAATGGCGGTTATGTCAAAAAGGGCGCCAACAAAAAAGAGTTTAAGCAAATAATAATCAAGCTGGAAAGGGAAATGCGTGAATCTGCGCGAAAACTCGAATTTGAACGGGCTGCCGAACTAAGAGATTTGATTATTGAACTGCGGCTGGAGTTGCATGGCAGGAATAAGGATTTGACTACCAACCAGGATATTCACTAAAATTAGAACTTGATCAGCTGACCGGCAATCAGGCTTATAACTACAGATACAACAATGCATACTCCCACCCAGAGTATGTCCTTTTTTGTCCGCTGAACGATTTGAGCTATCGTTTCAACCTGACTAATTTCCTGCGTTTTTTTACCTGCTTTTTCTTTAGCCATTTAACTTCCCCAGAAGATAAATCTCACACATAGAAAAACCGGATGTATAAAAAACAAGTTTCTGCTATTGAGACGCTTTTAAAGAGCCCTCACCAGACCGGAACCTGTTTTAATTTATAAACAGTATAGCATAAATTTATATTTAAGCCAGGAGATATATTCTTTTGAAGTTTAAATTTGTTTGAAGGATTGCTGGAATTGCTCCAGGGTCATTAAGATTGAGCGGGGTTTACTTCCTTCGAAACTGCCTACTATTCCACGCTGCTCCATAATGTCAACCAACCTTGCCGCCCGGGCATATCCGATATGAAACCTTCTCTGAAGCATTGAAACCGAGGCGTTTCCCTGTTCAATAAACAACTGTACCGCCTGTGGAAGGAGATTGTCATCCTGTTCAAAGAAGGAAATGTTTTCTTCTTCAGCCACATTGGCCATGTCCGGATTGTAATTTGGCTGAGCCTGTTCTTTGAGAAAACTGACCAAATTTTCGGTGTCCTTGTCAGCTAAAAATGCTCCCTGGATTCTTGCCGGTTTGGATGAACCAACGGGAAAGAATAACATATCTCCCCTGCCAAGTAATTTTTCAGCGCCGCCCGTATCAAGAATAGTTCTTGAATCCATCTGAGACGATACTGCGAAAGAAATTCGTGAAGGTATATTGGCCTTAATCAATCCCGTGATTACATCCACTGAAGGCCGTTGGGTGGCCAGCACAAGGTGTATTCCTGCGGCCCTGGCCATCTGAGCGAGCCGGCAAATGGAATCCTCCACTTCTGCAGGCGCAATCATCATCAGGTCTGAAAGCTCGTCAATTATAATCAGAATTAAGGGCAGCGTGCCATTACTGTTCAGTGTCTGGGTTGCATCCACAGACCCGGCCGGAAATTCATCTTCATTGAATTGTTTTTGAAGTTCCGCCTGCATTTTGTTGTACCGGATGATGTCTCTTGCTCCCACCGCGGCAAATAAATCATATCTTTGCTCCATTTCTTTAACCGCCCAGTGCAGGATTCCGGAAGCTTTTTTAGGGTTTGTCACTACAGGGGTAATCAGATGGGGAATGCCGTTATAGTTGGTAAGTTCAACCATCTTGGGATCGATTAAAATTATTTTTACTTCTTCAGGTGTGGCTTTAAACAAGATACTGGCCACCATGGTATTAATACAGACGCTCTTTCCGGATCCGGTTGCCCCTGCTATAAGAAGATGGGGCATCTGGGAAAGATCCGTAACAATTGGTGTGCCCGATATGTCCTTACCCAAAGCAACCGCGATTTTTGAGGAAGCTGAGCCGAATTCTTTGCTTTCAACCAGTTCTTTAAGGTGAACAGTGGAAATTTCTTTGTTGGGGACCTCGATTCCTATGGCAGCCTTGCCGGGGATGGGAGCTTCAATGCGTACATGCGAAGCGGCCAGCGCAAGGGATAAGTCGTCGGAAAGGCCGATAATCCTGCTTAATTTTACACCCACAGGGGGCTGTATTTCATAGCGTGTAATGGCAGGGCCGATTGTTACCTGGGTAACGCGTACGTTAATTCCGAAACTGGCCAAGGTCTCTTCAAGGACACGTATTTTTTCATTGACTTCCCTGTCCGTTACGGTATGTTCCCTGGTTTTTTTCCAGTTTAACAATGAGGTCGGCGGCAGACAAAATGTTTTATCGTCGGATGTCGGGGAAGAATTTATAGGCTGCTGTTTCGCCTTTGTCCTGCCTGTTTTTTCGGAAAGCGTATTGATTTGAGCTTCACTGTTTATTATAGGCGTTTCCCCGCCGGATTTCTTGCCTTGGATTAGGGGGGACGGGAGAAAAACCGGGGTATTTTCACTATTGTTGATTATTAATGTATTTGCCTTTGTATTTTTTGTTTCAGGGGGTTTTTCCTTTCCCTCTTCAACCTCAATAAAAATAAAATCTGCAATTTTGTTATATGCCTTTTTAACCGCTGTACCGGAATACCTGCCCAGAAGGCTGCATAAGCGGGAGACTGGCAGTTTCGTTAAAAGTACAATTGAAATGATCATCAGGGAGGACAGGATAATATAGCTGCCCGTGATATCGAAGTATTTTAGAAGCAGATAACTTCCCGCAGCTCCTAAAATACCTCCCCCGGCGCCTTTTTGCCCGGCATTGAAGGATGCCCCGACAGGTATGGAAAGATGGATAAAACTCAGGATTAAAAACATCAGCAGCGCTGTTCCGATTACCTGCGTGTCGAGTTTAATTTTACTGCGCTCCCGGATAATTTTTATTCCCAGGAGGAAAAAAAGCGCCGGAAGCAGCAACTTTCCTTGTCCGGCTGCAACGGAAAGGCACTGATTTAAGAATTGTCCAACCGCGCCCACAGCGTGTGTAAATAAACTTACCAGGCCTAAAATAGCGAACGTAATCACGGCAATTCCACAAAGCTCGGATTTTAATTCGTTCTCGAGCATCTTGGACACCTAATTTCCCTCCGTTACTTCTTTACATGATAAGTTCCGACAAAAATTCCCTTATCTCACCATGTTTTGAGCTTACCATATAATGGTCGAATAGGCAAGTCCAGCTATGGTAAGAAAATATTTATTTTTTCACAAGATGAAACAACAATTATATTAATATCTGGTTATTATGGCAGTACCTGCTAGGAGATAATTTAGATATTAAACTGTTTACGGAGTTAACATTTAGTAATATAATGGTTAAAAAACCGGAATATTTCACTTGAAATAGGGAACTTTTAACTCGTATATAGTGTCTAATAAAATAAAGTGAAGTTTCCGGTTCCAGCAGGAGTATTATCCTTTGGACGCCGTTAAACAGCTTATTGAAAAATCTTTAGAAAACGATCTGTCCGCTTTTGAACAGTTAATCAACATATATCAAAGCAGGGTTTTTAACCTTGGTTACCAATTAACAAACAGTTATGCGGATGCCCAGGACCTTACCCAGGAAGTTTTTATAAAAGCTTATTATTCTTTGAAGGGTTTCCGGAATGAAGCTGATTTCGGCACTTGGCTGCGCAAAATAACAGTAAATCTCTGGTTAAACACGAAGCGTAAGAGGAGTATACCCAACGTTATTTCTTTAGACGAACCAATTTCTGCCGGGGAAAATGAGGTTTACCGGGATTTGGCGGCGACGGACGGCGATCCTGAGCAAAGTCTTGAAAACAAAGAATTTAACGGCATTGTAAGAAAAGCGTTAGGGGAACTTTCCCGGGAATATCAGGCAGTGATAGTTCTTCGGGAAATAGAAGGTTATTCCTATGAAGAAATGTCACTGATCATGAACTGTTCGCTTGGTACTGTCAAATCCCGTCTAAACAGGGCCAGGCAGGTTCTAAAACAGCAGGTAATCAAACTGGCTAAAGAATCGGGTTATGTTCTTCCCGGAACCCGTAAAAACCGGGTTGTAGAAGAGGTGTAGCTAATGAACTGCCGAAAAGCGAAAAACATTTTGGTATTAGATGAACTGTTGCTTAATGAGCAGCGTGCTTTATCCGACCATTTGGCAGTTTGCAGCGAATGCGCCGTCGAAGCTGAGTACTTCGGAGCAATCAGCAAAGCGTTGCGCGAAATGAACAGTCCTGTAAAAACACCGGATGGACTTTCAGCACAGGTAATAAGCCGGCTGCATTCGGAAAATACCAACCGGGAAGAAGTAAATTCCCTGGCACCTTGCCACCGCTTCCGGTGGTCCCAGGCGTGGAAAAGAAGCCTTGCCGCGGCCGCTGCTGTTGTTTTGCTAATTGGCGGTTTAATGGGAATTGCAACCAGATTAGGGGTGCTGAGTATTCCCGGTAATCCGGCTGTGGTTGTTAAAAATAACCCTTCAAATCAACCCGCTGTCAAAATTCCTGTGCAAATTACTAATACACAAAATACACCGCCGACTGGAAATGAATCTGTTCAATCCCAAAAAAGCGACAGTCCATTAAACAGTCTTCCAAAATCTGACAAAGCCGCGAACAACCTTACCATACAAGCAACAACACAACAACAGGCAACAACACAGACAACAAGTGAGCCAAAGGTATTTTTGAATGTGCCCCGTTTAATAGAATGCATCCTCTGGAAGATTAAAGTTGGCAATATTAATGATGCTGCGGACAAAGTGCTTGTCTGGGCAAAGACAAATGGCATTTCTTATTCGGTGGAGAATGAAATTCCATTGGATGATGGCCGAACTATAAACATATTCCGTTTTGGAGCGCCAAAAACAAGTGCTGACAAGTTCAGCAATTTTATTTCCGGATTGGGTGAGATTCTTGAAAAGGATAGAAATGCACGGGATGTAACGGATGAATTCGCGGACAAACTGGAAAAATATCATAGCCTGCTTGCCCAGAAGAAAAATTCTGACGGGCAGCAAACAAAACAGTTGGATGCTGAAATAAAAGCGGTAGAGTCCGAACTAACCCTGATGGACAAAGAAGCCCAGGACCAGGTAGTATTTATAGTCTGGCTTCAAAATTAATTTTCTAATAACTTAACTGCCTGGTAGATAAGATAAGCAGCTTCACCCCTTGTAATAAAATCCAGGGGTGAATTCTTTTTTAACAGTGATTTGCTAAAACCCGCCACGAGGGAATCTATCCCCTGGGCGTCAAGGTCAAAGCGATCTTTATTTTTTTTCAGGGCTATTGTCAGAAGAGAGTCTGCTTCTTCCAAAGAGAGCGGTTGGCCGGCATAAAAATCCAGGTTGGGCAATCCACTGCTGATCAGGTTGTACTGCAGCGCAGTGTTTAACGTCTGTCTTGCCCAGGAAAAATTCCGGGTGTCAAAAGCCTGTTCCTCTTTCTTTTCCGTTAGCCTGATCAGCCTGGTTAACATAGCAATATATTCAACTTTGGTGACTTTTTTACCGGGCTTAAAGCTCTTGTCCGGGTATCCGGTAAGCAGCCCCTTTGAGGCAAGAGAAGTGATTTCTTTTTCAAAAATATTGCCGCTAATATCATTGAAAAATTCAGGAACGTTGACATATACGCCGCCCACTCCCCCGAGCAGGCGATCTACCGCTACTATCTGAACAGCTTTAATATCCGGTTGATTCAAGGAAATGCTAAAACGCCCGTCAGACTGAGGAAGTAGTTCTATTAATTGTTCAAGGTCCAGATATAAATAAATGCAATCTCCATTTGTAAAACCACTCAGGTTTATATTTTCTCCTTCCCGTTGACAGGAAACCTGCAGACTGGGAGGTTTGTTTTCAGTAGTTGCTTTGATGCAGGAAATTATGCTTTCCTCGCTTTTAGGTACCTTTAAAAGTGTATAGACAACCTGTTCGCCCGGTAAAACGTCATTCATCTTTACGGGGTATCCGTTTTTAATTACCATGGTACGCGTAGAAATAAGCCCTTGGGCGCCAGGCGAAAACTTGGCCAGCCCGGTATCCTTGTCATATGAATAAAGGGTTCCTTTCTGTTCTTTCAATGTATCAGCTATATCCAGGCGATAAACCGACTGCCCTTCAGGATCAAGGGCAAGGCGGACATATTCTCCCGGAAGCAGTATATTCAGGCTGCTTGTTTGTTGCCAACGGAACACCTGAACCTGTCTTGAAAGATCAAAGGTATGCAGGTGGTTCTGGTAATCAAGAATGTAAAGTTTATTTTCCAAATCGCTGTAGAAAACTACCTGGCCATAGCAAACCAATGAGTTGGCTATTACCGAAATTGCTGTTTGATCAGCCATTACAAGGGTAAGGTGGTAACCAGGCTTTATTTCGTTCAAGCTGGAAGGTTTGTTATTGATGGTGACCGGCGCGTTATCGATTACCTGGTATTTTCCTCCCCCCTGGAGAATCAGATCGCCATTGACACTGTCAATATATAGACACTGTCCGGTAACCAGAGAACGGTTGACGGCCACATAACCTACTTTGCCATCCGACTGCGCGCCGATTAACCGGATGGACATACCCGGCGCCAGCTGTTCAAGATTTCGAAGAGTCGGGGCGCCAAAAGGAAGATCTTCACGGCAGCCCTTAACCATTGAATCGGTGAAGGAAAAAATTACATCATCAGCTAACAAATACGGCTCCCGCCGGCCAAAAAGGTAAACCTGCTGCTTGCTTGGGTCTATTTCGCTCAGGATTCCTTCTTTTGAGAAATAATCGGTCTTTATCCACCAGATGGTTTGAGTAGTTGGATTAACCAGCGCAAAAATTTCAACACCGCTCGGAATTAAATTGGGATTTATAATTTTTTGGCCGTTGGCCAAAATAATTGAGCCGGGGTGAAGGTAAAACCCGCCTTCCTGTTTTGAAGCATTCACCTCCAGCCAAAGTGTCCCGCTCGACATGGCTAAAGACTCCGTCGATTTATTACGCCAGATTACGCCGTTTAAATACAGTTGGTTTCCCTGAGGGTTCAAATATGCATTTTCACCGGGAAAAATATTTTGTGGACTCCATTTCGTTAAGTTCCGGCCGCCCAGGGAATTTTTCCCTGTTGGAGGGATAGTAATCTTTTCCCCGCTGGCAAATTTGATTGTGTTTGAATTTTGATCGACCTTCTCAACTATTTCCGCTTGCAGAGGCTGGCCATAAACAAGGGAAAAATCCTGCGCAGGCGCTGTCCGGGCTTTTATCCCCCGGGTAAGCTTGCTGGCTTTAACCACGATTTTATAAATACCCGGCTTTGGCGCCGGAATAACTACCTGCTCGATATTGTTTTTGTTATCTTTAAGTCCTTTATTGAACTTGTCGTTTCCTAGGTAAACCTTGCCGTCAGGCCCAGTTACTGTTAAATCCAGATCATTCACCAGAGCGGAAGCGGCGCCCGGAGAAGCTTCCGGGTCAGTCCAGGCCAGGGTTGCCACAAGCGGTTCCCCCTCATCCGTTACGGTATAGTAATAAGAGCTAACTTGACCCTGCAGAAGGGGGTTTTGTTCATCATCGAAAAGAAAGGATTTTTCTTTCAGGGCCAGAACAGTGTTGCAGAGATCCAGCTTCCCGAAGCCTGCCCCGGTATTATCCGGTAACGGTTGCGCTCCATTGACCAGGGCTGCTTTCATTAATGCTGCAGACGGATAACGAAGATTGAACTCTTTAAGGAAGAATTCACGCAGTAAAGCAGCCGCCCCCCCTGCAACCGCAGCCGCCATGCTTGTTCCCTGCATCTTCGTATAAGCCGTGTTTGTGATAAAGTTGCTTTTTAGAAGAGGCGCCGCAGCGGAAACAATCCCCGAACCCGGGGCGACCAGATCGGGTTTTAAACGGCCGTCGGAAGTTGGGCCGCAGCTTGAAAAACGTGCTAATTGGTTTACATTATCCTCGCCTGGCCCGAATGCAGGCCTTGCTCCTTCACTTGCCCCGATGACAAGGGAGTTTTTACTGTTTGCCTGCTGTGTAAGAGTCCCGCTGTTCGGTCCGTCATTGCCGGCGCCGAAGATAACCAGAAAATCAGGGTGTTTGCGGATATAAGCGTCTATTTGGGAGGCACTGTACAAATAAGCATTGTTTTTTTCGCCCCACCCGTTGATATGGATCCTTGCAGCCGCGTCATAAGCAGGCTGAAAAAGTTTTTCTATGTTCAGCGGCGGGGAAGCTTCTCCCTGCGAATTTAAGATGCATTCAAAATAAATACTTGCTCCGGGGGCTATGCCCTTGTATTTTCCGTTTGAAGCGGCGCCGGTTCCGGCCACGGTGGATGCCATATGTGTACCATGACCGTTTGGGTCGTCAGTTTCTTTCCTGTCGGTAAAAGACTTGAGCATAACAACCTTGGGATACTGCCCGGGCTGGCTTTTCAGATCCGGATGGGGATCGCTCATCTGCCCATTACCCAGGCCGCTGTCGGCAAGGGCTATTATCTGTCCTTTTCCGGTAAGTCCGTCCGGACACACAAAGTCACGCGTCGCCAGCGGTTCTGCGCCTATAATTCCAGCCGAGCGATCATTTAGAAAAGAAATTCCCGATTGAGCCGGCGCAATTTTAGAAATTCCAATCAGGTGAAGCAGGGGATAAAGGCAAACAGACATGGCGCAGATTAGTAAGCTTAATGGAAGCGTTGAAAAGAAAAGACAGCGTAATTTTTTTTGGATTAGCAGAAGCAAGTTCATTTTTTTACCTGCCGTACCATTATAGACTTAAAAAAAGTTTCGACAACAAAGTTTTTTTTCCTCCCTGGAACTATACCAGTTATTGCCTGTCCGGGATAATGCAGGCAAAGAAGCTGTTAAAAGTAAAAATAATGCTTTTTTTCGAGTATTTATCTAATACAGCAAAAGGAAATGTCCTTATCAGTATTGAATTAATCTAATGGGGTGGTAATAATGGCGCGAGTATGCTTAGATCCCGGTCATGGTGGTTATGATCCCGGAGCCGTCGGCATTTCCGGGTTAAAAGAAAAAGATATAACACTGGCTGTTGCCCTTGAAACCGGTTCTTATTTGACTAACTCGGGGATAGAAGTTATTTTTACGAGAGACTGTGATCAGGTATCATGGCCGTCTGAGATAAACCAGGACTTGGCCGGCAGGTGCAGGATAGCCAACCAGGCCAATGCTGATCTGTTTATAAGCATTCACTGCAACAGCGCCGGCAATCCTGATGCGCGGGGTACGGAAACATATTCTTACACGCTTTCCGACAGGAATCAAAAGGGGGCTGAGGCATCCAGACTAATTCAGGCAGAGCTTGTCGCGTCTCTCGGCTTGCAGAACAGGGGAACCAAGACCAATAATTTTTATGTTCTGCGTGAAACTGTGATGCCGGCGGTTTTAACTGAACTTGCTTTCCTAAGCAATTCTGAAGAAGAGCAGCTCCTTTCTCAACCTGATTTCAGAACCCGCGCCTGTAAGGCAATTGCAAGGGCTGTAATAAAATATTTTGGATTATCACTAGCAGATCTTAATCAGGTCTCAACCGGGCCGCGTTTGGTCATCAACGGTGAGCCTGCTGTTAATGTACCCTACCGTATTATTGAAGGAAAGACTTATGTTGAGCTGGTTTCATTCATAAGTTCTCTCGGCGGACAATCGCTCTGGGATGAAAAAACAAAATCAATAAATATCCAGATAAAAAAGAGCTATAATGCGTGAAATAGCGAATAAGGGCGAATAACAGCGAATACTAGAGTAGGTTTGTCCCTTATCTTTTTTTTCGGTAATATTATTGCATACAAGGTCATATTCTAGTGTTTGTTGAAAGATTAGTCAAATGGTAGAATAGATAGGATATTTTTACTATTGTATATTGGAGATAAAAGTGGAAAAGCTGTTAGCTCCTGTTTTAGCGTTTTTTCTTGCTTTGTTGATAACTCCTGCGGTAAGGAAATTAGCATTTGCCTGGGGAGCGGTTGATCTGCCAAATCCTCGCAAGGTCCACCAACATGTGATGCCCCGCCTGGGCGGGCTGGCAATTTACGTGGCCTTTGTAATCCCATTGTTCCTGACAATGCCTGTCAGTCTTTTCATTGGCCTGATAACAGGGATTTCTTTGATTGTATTAATCGGAGTGATCGATGATATTAAGGGAATTTCTCCCTGGTTAAAGCTTGGGGGGCAGATTTTAGCAGCTTATTCGCTGATTATGCTTAATATCCAGATAGGTTTTGTGACAAATCCCTTTAACGGGCATATTATCCCACTTGGCTGGTGGGGAATCCCCATTACAATATTCTGGGTGGTAGCTGTAACTAACGCCGTTAATCTGATTGACGGTTTGGACGGTTTGGCGGGAGGGGTTTCCTGCATAGCGGCGCTTACAATAGCTGCGGTAGGATGGACGCAGTGGAAAATTTTTGGCATTACCGGTCAGCAGGAAATTATCATGCTTGCCTTAATTTTGGCAGCGGCGATTATTGGATTTCTGTGGCATAATGTATACCCGGCAAGCATCTTTCTGGGTGACACCGGATCTATGCTTCTCGGTTTTTCTCTTGCTGCCGTTTCAGTTTTAGGTTTAACAAAAAGCGCTGCAGCCGTATCGATATTTATCCCTCTCGTGATTCTGGGCATTCCGCTATTTGATGTTGTACTGGCCGTTTTCCGGCGTTACCATCTTCACAAACCAATATTTCAGGCAGACAGGGAGCATATTCATCACCAGTTGATGAATTTAGGTTTAAATCAGCGTCAGACAGTGGCGGTTATTTGTGGAATAAGCTTTATATTGGGAATCAGCGCCGTAGTATTAAATATAGTTACATCAGATCAGGCAATGATTCTTCTGGTTATTTTAGCGGGCCTGGGTATAATTCTTGCCGGCAAAATAGGCCTGTTTAGCGTTTCCAAAAGGACAAGCCGAACTGCTTCACGAAATTCCTCCCAACATCTTTAGAATGTAGAGGTGTAAGTTTTGCGCGTTACCAAGGCTATTATTCCGGCTGCCGGTTTGGGAGTCCGTTTTTTACCCGCTACAAAGGCGCAACCAAAAGAAATGCTGCCTATAGTAGATAAACCGGTTATCCAGTACATAGTTGAAGAAGCGGTTAATTCAGGTATTGAAAACATTCTTATTATTACTGGCCAGGGGAAAAAAGCTATTGAGGATCATTTTGATAAGTCCCAGGTGCTTGAGGAACACCTTCAGGAAAAAGGGAAAGTCGCTCTTTTAAACCTGGTCAGGGAGATCAGCGAGATCGCCGACCTTCATTATGTCCGCCAGAAGGAGCCGCGCGGGCTTGGGCACGCTATTTATTGCGCACGCAGGTTTGTTGGTGAAGAACCTTTTGCCGTCCTATTAGGAGACGATCTGGTCAGAAGCGAAAAACCGTGTTTAAAGCAGTTGCTTGAACTTTATGACGAAGTCCAGAGTACCGTTCTTGCCGTTAAGGAAGTGCCTGCGGCGGCTGTGAACAAATACGGAATCCTGGACGCTGATTTTTTGCGTGAAGGTGTTTACTACATCCGCGATTTGGTGGAGAAGCCTTCCGTTGATCAGGCCCCCTCCAGGTTGGCTATTATGGGCCGTTATGTAATCAGTCCAACTATTTTTCCCATACTTCAAAAAACACCCCCGGGTCAGGGCGGGGAAATTCAGCTGACGGATGCTCTAAGGGTTTTGTCTAAAGAAGAACCTCTTTATGGAATTAACTTTGAGGGACGCCGTTATGACGTTGGCGATAAGCTTGGCTACCTGATGGCAACGGTCGAATTCGCCCTGGATTATCCTGACTTGGGCAAGGATTTTCAGTCGTATCTGAAACAGCTTGTAAATACCATGGGTTGATTTGCTGAAGATAAGCGATCAACATTTGCTTCTTTTGATCCAGTTGAAAAAGCAATCTCCCTTTCTTTAACAATGTTCTGGAACCCACCCTTCCATTTCATTTACAACGTATAATTTAATTGTCCGCTGTTAAACTAAGATCATTATATCCACAGGGGTGATGGATCATGAATCCTTTTTTGGATATTTTGATCAGGGGTACAGGGGCATTCATTACTGTAATTGTTATTTCGCGCGCGATAGGAAATTCTCAAGTGGGTCAGTTAACCATCAGCGACTTTGTAAATGCTATTTTAATCGGTTCGGTTGCCGCAAACATGGTTACGAGTCTGAATGTAAGCGGGTGGCCGCTTTTTTTTGGGCTTATTTTAATTGGCCTATTTACGCTTGGCGCCGAGACCCTTGCTTTGAAATATCGGCCGGCAAGAAAATTAATTGAGGGAGAACCTGTTGTACTTGTTCACAACGGTAAAATACTTGAGGATAACATGAGGAAGCTAATTTACCATGTTGATGACCTGATGATGCAGTTAAGGGATAAAAATGTTTTTAATATAGCTGATGTTGAATTTGCTGTTTCCGAGCCCAACGGAAAACTGAGCGTGCTTCTTAAAAGCCAGAAACGCCCTATTACACCTCAGGATCTTCAGATTCCCACAACTTATGAAGGAATATCTTCCGAACTGATCTCAGACGGGGTAGTAATCAGGCAGAATTTAAAACAAAACAATCTTACTGAGGAATGGTTGTACAAAGAACTTGAAAAACAAGGTATTAAGTCTGTTAAAGAAGTATTTTACGCCAGCCTTGATTCTATGGGCAACTTGTATATCGACAAGAAACAGGACGATCTGCAAAATATTACTGATATTACCGATAAGCTTCCTGGTGAGATGCCCCAATAGGCAATGAGAATAATTTTTCCCCGTTGATGTTATCACCTTTTCTGCCTGTTCGCATATGATAGGGGCACAGGAGGTGAAAAACTTTGTTTAAGGTATCGGATTTGAACAAGCGTGATATAGTGAATGTTGTTGACGGTTCGAAACTGGGGCCGGTGAAGGATATTCACATAGATGTTGAAAAAGGTACGGTTGAAGCAATAATCCTGCAAGGCCCGCGCCGGTTCTGGCTTTTTTCAAGCAGAAAGGATTTTATTGTTCCTTGGGGCGCAGTCAAGAAATTAGGCAAAGACGCTGTTTTAATTGAGGTGCACGATTGGACGGTATAACCAAGTGGCATAAAATTCCGGCGCTTCGAAAGCGCCGTTTTGTTTTATTGGTTTGACATTGCGTATTGGAATTGTTAGAATATGCATAGATTTTAACCAATTTCCCCCCAACATTTTTTAAGAACGACAGGGATTTTTTTTTTAAGGAGGTAATTTATTTGGGCAAACATTTGTTTACTTCGGAATCAGTAACCGAGGGGCACCCGGATAAAATAGCCGACCAAATAGCCGACTCGGTATTGGATGAAATACTTACTCATGATCCTTTGGCCCGGGTTGCCTGTGAAGCGCTGGTTACTACGGGTCTGGTTCTTGTAGCAGGTGAAATTACCACTAAATGTTACTGTGATATCCCGGGAGTGGTCAGGGAAACACTGCGTGAGATAGGGTATACGAGGGCAAAATTTGGCTTTGATTGCGATACATGTTCTGTTCTTACCTGCATTGACGAACAGTCACCGGATATTGCGCAAGGGGTGGACAAGCCGCTTGAGGTCCGCAGCGGTGAAATGAGCGATGATGCAATCGAGGCTATCGGTGCGGGAGATCAGGGGATGATGTTCGGGTACGCTACAAATGAAACGAAGGAATTGATGCCCTTGACGATTTCCCTGGCTCATAAGTTGGCCAGAAAGCTTGCCACAGTTCGTAAAACGAGGGAAATACCTTACCTTCGCCCGGATGGAAAGGTACAGGTTACAATAGAATATGAAAATAGTAAGCCCGTTCGGGTTAATACCGTTATTGTATCAAGCCAGCATCACCCGCTGGTAGAGCTTGATGTGATGAGGGAGGATATAATCGGAAAAGTTATCAAGGCTATTGTACCCCCCGAGTTAATTGATTCTACAACACGCTATCTGATCAATCCTACCGGACGATTTGTTATCGGAGGTCCGCAGGGAGACACCGGCTTAACCGGAAGAAAGATTATCGTAGATACGTATGGTGGGATGGCCAGACATGGCGGCGGAAGTTTTTCAGGCAAAGATCCTACGAAAGTTGATCGTTCGGCGTGCTATATGGCGCGCTATGTGGCTAAAAATGTTGTAGCCGCCGGCTTAGCCGACAGATGCGAACTGCAGGTTGCCTATGCTATCGGCGTGGCCAGGCCCGTATCCGTTATGGTAGATACGTTTGGGACAGGGAAAGTAAGCGATGAAAAGATATTGGAACTGATCAGCGCAAACTTTGATTTGCGTCCTGCGGCAATTATTAAAAACTTTGATCTGCGCCGGCCTATCTATCGCCGTGTTTCCGTTTATGGGCATTTTGGACGAACTGATCTGGACCTACCCTGGGAACGCACCGATAAGGCTGAAATTATGCGCTCCCAGGCCGGATTATAATTCGGCAATCTTTCACCCTTTTTTAATTGAAACATATGCTACTGCAGGTATGTTAAAAAGAGGGCGGAAGAATGCTGCCGGTTGTTGTTTTATTAATTAGTTTGTGGTTTATCTGGGTATTGTGGATTTTAAGAAGCCTTTGTGTTTCACGCACAGACAATCAGGAACAGGCCTGTCTGATAGTAATATTAGGCGATCAGGAACATTCTGCGGAAGGCTTCTTGCGCAAATTGGCTTTTTTACGGAATAAATTTTGGCCTCTTTTTGAAGTAATAATTCTTGATAGCTGCCAAAACAGCCGGACTACCAGGATTATATCTCTTTTAGCCGCTCAAAATGGTTTTAAAGTAACAGGCGCTGGCGAAAGGGATATTATTGAATCCAGCAAAGTCCTAGGGAAATCTTTATGTTATGATGCAAGGCCGTTAAAAGACGGCGAACTGATTAAAGCGCCGCTGTTTTCTCTGATTTCATCCAATCAGTTAATTATTGAGGTGAAGGGGGATGGCCGGTAAATTAAGGCATATCCTGTACACCTGGTTGGTCACTTTTTTGGGCTGGGTGGTTTTATTCTTTTCTTTCAAGGTATTAAACCTTGATTTAGGCAAAGAATACTTAATTATGATCGCCCTGGGAGTGCTTGCTGAATGGTTTACCGTTTACCTGCCCCAGGGTCAGTTGTCGGGAGGTTTTTCTGTTGTTTTTGCTTCGTATCTGATCTTCGGGTCCGCTCCTGCCATCTGGATTAGCGCCCTTGCTGTTTTATTCAGCCAGGGAATAATAAACAGGGGAAATCCCTTACGAACCGCATTTTTTAATTCCAGCCAGTATGTTCTTTCTCTTTACATTGCGGATTACCTTTTCAGGATAACCGGCGGACAGGCCCTGTCAAGTTATGGGTTAAAAATCTCCAATCTTTTGCCTTTGCTTGTTTTTCTAGTTTCTTTTTTTGTGATCAATCACTTGTTGGTTAACCTTTATCTTTTTCCGGGACGCAAATATGATCCAAAGCCATTCAGGTTGGACACTTTATACTGGGATGGCTATACTTATCTTTTCAGTATTCCTTTTGGAATTCTAATGTATTTGATTTATCGGCCGGTTGGAATTACAGGTCCGTTTTTATTATTTTTGCCGGTTCTGGCAGTACAGTTTGTTTTACGGTTATATGTCAAGACTGCTTTATTCAACAAAGAACTGCTTGCTTTTTACCAGATTGCCCAAAAGGCGGGCGACAGGTTCAGCAGCGAACAAATTATGGATCTTTTGTTCAAAGAAACCAACCGTGTAGTACCTTACCAAACAGGCATTATTTATCTCTGGTCTCACGATTATCAATGTTTCAAAGCTGCAATGGTTATTGGTCCGTATAAGAATCAGCTTTTTGGTTCCTCACTTGGAAAAGGCGAGGGCTTTATAGGGTTGGCAATAGAAAACAGGCAGCCTGAAATTGTTTATGATTCAAAATCCGATCCCCGTTTAAAAGGGGAAGGGGGGTTAATTCAGGTTCACCGCTCACTGTTGGTTATCCCCTTGTTTGTTGAGACAGAGATCTTAGGCGCTCTCGTTTTGGGCGAAAAGAGACCCCTGGCATTTGACCAGAGACACCTGCGTTTTCTTTCTGTTATCTGCAGTCAGACCGCCATATTTTTGGCCAACAAAATGCAGGTTAAACGCATACAGGAAAATGCTAACTTAGATATCATAACCGGCATTTTTAACCAACGCTATTTTTTCGAACAGGTAGAGGTGGAATTTAACCGGGCAAAAGAGAAAGGCGGAACTCTAAGTCTTGTCCTGCTGGATGTTGATCACTTTGAAAAGATAAATGAGTATTTTGGTTACAGGGCAGGCAACCAAATTCTAGTCCAGTTGGCCGGTCTCTTAAAAGATGAGGTTATCCATGACGGTCTGGTGGCAAGGTTTGGCGGGGAGGAATTTATTGTCGGCCTGCCAGGTTTTAACAGAGACAGTTCCAGGGAATTCGCTGATTTTTTACGCGAAAAAATACGTGCACATCAATTTCATGTTGACGATAGTCTGGTGCAGCTTAAAGTGAGTTTGGGAGTAGCTGTCTATCCCGATCACGCAAGGGATGTTTCTGATTTGGTTAAAAAAGCCGGCCAGGCTCTGGCACAGGCAAAGGAAGCTGGAAAAGACAGGGTTGTGGTTGCCTTCTAAACTTCAAAAAAGCAGATGATCCAAATTAACTATCCTGATTTTCTTCATGGTCTTTGGGAGGAATTTTTAAACCTCATCTTCCCGCCCCGGAACGCTTGTTATTTTTGTAATGATCCCGCTGATTTTCAGGGTATTTGTTCAGATTGTCAAAAAAAGCTGAACAGTTATGCAGATCAGCCGCGATGTTATATATGCGGCCGTTATTTTTTATCAGACGGCAAACGAATTCCTTTAGACTTGGCAGAAAACAAAAAACGCTTAACAGTCTGTATTGAATGCAGGCATTCCGAGCGTTTCTATGCTTTTGCGCGCTCGGCGGGGCCTTATGACGGGATTCTGATGAGGGCAATTTGGAAGTTTAAATACGGAGGTAAAACATACCTGAACAAACCGCTTGGCGGACTGTTGGCGGGGGTGGTAAAAAGCTTAATTGAGCTTGGGCATTCGGAAATGAATTTAAAAAAAGGTGAAATAGCTGGGCTGGTTCCTGTTCCGCTTGCCAAAAAGCGCTTGCGCCAAAGAGGATTCAACCAGTCTGAACTGCTTGCCAGGGTTGTTTCGCATAATTTAGGGCTACCCATACTTCCCCTGTTAAATAAAGTAAAAGAAACACCCGCACAGACCGGCCTTTCCCGGGAATATCGCCAATCCAACTTGGCGGGTGTGTTTGGCGTTTCCCGATGTAAAATTCCTGTTGGTAAAAGCGTTATCTTAATAGACGATGTGCTCACAACCGGCTCCACCGTTTCAGATTGTTCCCGCGTTTTATTAAACGCCGGGTTGAAAAGCGTTTTTGTTGCCACTGTAACTGCATCGGCTATAAGATAATTTAAGGGGTTGTTCCCAAAACCTTTTATTGGAAAGGGTAAGGCTTTTGAGTTTGCTTGAACGTTACCTTAAACTTCGTTTTACTTTGGGAAGCGCCTGGACCGGACCCGCATGCCAGGCGGTGTGAGAGGTCGGGGGCCTTCCGCCTCCTCCTAAATGTTATTATTAAGTTAACCAAGGTTGTTCTTAGAAATATATACTTAAAATTACCTTGTTAATTACGGTTTAATTATCTGTCGAAGTATATATTCTTACTGTAGGCGGATATCGGAATTCCAACAACGATAGATCCTTTGCTTAACCCGATCTTGCGGGCGACCACACCGATCCTGTACATAATACGATTATCCGCATTCAGCAAGCTGGCGGTTTTTGCAGCAGAACCCAGCGCAATACCTAAATCGATCAACCGCCAGGCACAAATAGGCCCGAAAAATTCCGGACCTTCTTTACCTTCTAGTTTATTGCATGTTTCACATCCGCAGGCTCCGCAATTCAAACCAAGTGACTTGTTCTGATCAACCGAAATAAGAAGAACGGCATCAGATTTACGCACATTTTCCGCATCCCGGTCAAAGTTTATCTTTTTCGGTACGCCGCCATAACTCACCATTGCTTCCGCCAGGGAAAGCTTCTCGTCTTCATTAAGCACTGTTACTCCCAAACAGTCGTGTCCGCCTCCTTTTGGAGCTGTACGCGCGGATATGGCCATTAATTCAGCGACCAACTGCATTGCATTATTTAAACCCAAAGATTATCCCTCCTGATGATTAATTAATATTCTTATGTTAACATATTTTTTTATTCAAAGACAAAGAAATATTAAAAACCAGATTTATCGAAAAACAAAATCTGTCGACAAATGTCGTATTATATCGAAATATTTATAAAGGTATAGAGTAACATATGTAGAAACATATTCCTATCAGGCACAATAATAACAATATTAGGAGAAAAAGAGTTCAATGATTAGTTTCTTACCTGTTTTAAATGATTTCCTTGAAACAATCGGCGTTGTTGCTTTAAGCTTGGTGCTTGGTCAGGCGTCCTTGCTCTGGGGAAGGGTGGTTGTGGTGAGCCTGGCTGCAACAGCAGTTCTTTATTTGTTTAAGCTTTTACCTTTTGATTATGGAGTGCTTGTACTAATTGAAATAGTTTTGCTGGCGATAGTTATTTCAAAATTGACCGTTGTCCCCTTGACTAAATGTATAATAATTGTTTCGGCAAGCCTGATTATCCTGCTCGTGCTTAAGTATTTTACTAATTATTTCAGTTTGACCATAGGTGGGGTGAATGTTCATTTACTGTTGAACAGTAACATCTTTTTGGGAATGGCAGGCTTGTTACATGCTCTTTTAATGATTATATTTGCGGAACTGGTACTAAAATTCTGTAAACCTGTTCAGGATTCGTGGAAAAAGGAAGCTTTCACCAAATTCAGGTTTTAGGATATTAATGAACCCTGGGTTCTGATTAAAAAAAAGAGATAGGAGGTGTAAGGAGTGAAAAAGCTAATGTATTTACTGGTTACAGTTTCAACGACCGTATTACTGTTTTTAGCGACGATTATGTCCTCCTCAGCATGTTTTATTTCTCATTACCAGCCCACAGTGCCTGAAATCCTTAGAAAGTAAGCGATGAGGAAAGGAGGTTGATTTATTCAACCTCCTTTCCTCTTTTTTATCACTAGCGTTGCATAAAACTTTGATCACGATTTCAAGCATAAATTTAGTAAATTTATACATACCAGCACATGCCATATATGGTGTATACACCCAA
>LDZT01014010.1_pt1 | contig 60219 bp, 60 predicted proteins | sample 615521 | NCBI WGS metagenome assembly LDZT01 (sample SAMN03408292, study PRJNA278302) | terrestrial metagenome | isolation source: oil reservoir sample SB1 | place: USA: Alaska, North Slope, Schrader Bluff formation | collected 2011-09 | reverse complement strand
TCGGGAGTCCTCGAAGGATCTCCCAGAGGATGAGGAATTGCCACGGCCGGAACTATCCTGTTCGCTCCGACCGTTAGAGAAATGGGGACTATGGTGCAGACATGAACAACGGGAAGTCCCGCCCTTTCTATCTCCTTGACGATCGTTGCGCCGCAACGAGTGCAGGTCCCTCAGGTTGAGGTGACGATCACGGCGTCAACGTTATCGTTCTTGAGCTTCTGGGCGATCTCCGCACCGAAGCGCCTGGCGTTGCCCACGGAGGTACCGTTACCAACGGTGGTATAGAAGGTCTCGTGGAACTTGCGGAAGACGCCCTCCTTTTCAAGCTCGCGCATCGCATCAACGGGGAGGACCCTGTTGGGGTCGATGTTGGCATAGGTCGGATCATAGCCGCCGTGAGCCGTTTCATGGGTCGACGAGTCGATCTTCAAAACGCCCGCAAGACTGTACTCCCCGTACTTGGAAGCGCTCGAGGCCTCGATGTGGTCGGGGTTGCCCTTGGGGACTATTCCTCCGGACGTCACCAGGGCGATCCTGGAATTCTTCATGTCCGTCACCGGAGGATTCGGTGGGACCCTGTCAAAGCTTGGCATTGGGTACTCTGTGGTAAAGGGCTCTCCCTTCAATTTCTTCACGAACATATCGACGGCCCTTTCGGCCCCTATCTTGTCCATGAAGCAGTTCACCCTCACGCCTCTCTCGATGTAGCCCTCTTCGTCGGGCTTTCCGATCTTCTCCCCCTTGAGCTGCTTGAGGAGAAGGCCGGCCATCACGGGAACGGCGTTCTTCATGCCCCTGGCACTGTCGGCCGTCCTGGCGATATAGGTCGACTTTCGGTACATATCCACCCCGGGGTTCTCCGGGTACATGCCCGATACGGTCGGGATGCCCAGGCTCTTTCTCACCGACTCGCATACCGCACCACAGGCAGTGCCGTAACGCCCGGCGTTGAAAGCAGGGCCGGCGATGACGCCGTCGGGCGCAAAGGACGCGATCAGTTCGAGGACTTCTTTCTCGGCCTTTTCAAGGTTGTCGGCAAAGTAGGTGTCCCCGCAAATTACGGTCCCCACTATCTCCGCATCGGGGCCCAGGGCCGCGTTCAGTGCCTGTCCAGGGCCTACGAAACCCTTCCTGGCTTCAGGCTTGTGACCGGCCATCTCCTCGCCGCCGATGCCTGCAAAGAACTGGTTGATATAGTGGACTACCTTGTACGCCATATAAACATTTCCCCCCTCTCTTCGGGGCAACCCTCTAAAGGGTGTATTTCCCGTATTGTTCCCGAACTCCCTTGACAGCGTTGGCAAGGCCCTCGGTATCGAGGACCATCTCCATCATCCCGATCTGCTCTTCCCAGACCGAAGGATCTGCCTCGTCCCTTATATCCTGCTCGAAAACGTGGTAGACCGCGAGTCCCAACGGGACTCCTGCCAGTGGACCTGCGAAGGTGGGATCGCCGTTGGTAACCGTCTCTGCGTATATCTCGGCTCCCTCGGCATCGGAGGATCCCAGTATCACTACCAGGTTCTCCGCCCCGTACTTCTCAGCTGCGTCCTTGACGCGCTGCTGGTTCTGCAGGTCCATGGCTCCCGCGGCGGTTCAGACGAAGCACTCCGTAACGGAGAATACTATGTCAGCACCGCAGCCCTTGAGGCTCTCCTCCATGGCGGGAGCGGCTACTCCATCCCTCTCGCCGAGAAGGAGGACCTTCTTTCCTGCCAGTTTGCCCAAATCCGGCACCTCCTTTGAGATCAGAAATGTTCCAGCAAAGGTACAGCTAGATAGTGTAGGCGCCGATCCGGCTGAAGCCGAGCTCACTGGTAGCCCCGGTTATGGCCTGGATCTCCACCTCTATGGAACCGTCCTCCCTTAGAGAGCCCTCGAACCCCCCGGCGATAACGTTAGCAGTATCAGGGAGTCCAATTACCCTCTCCATCCTGGGGAGAACAACGGTCTCGTTCGCGTTGGCGGCAGTGACGACAGCATCAGCTTCCGGGCACGCGTCTGCCAGGGACTGGCTTGCGCCGTCCCTTCCCGCGTACTCGTCGGTGACAAGGACGGTCTTGATGCCCGCCTGCTCTGCCTTTCGGCAGTTCATGATCAGGTCCGTGTCAGGATTGCCGAAGCCTTCCTCGCTGATGATCACACCCTCGACCCCCAGCATCTTTGCCAGCTTCACGGCATAGGAGGAGCTGCGCTTCTTGTCGGCCAAGGTGGTGTTCTCGTTGGTGATGATGCAACCGACAAAGTTGAAGTCCTTGCCGTGCTTCCTGTACATATGGTCGATTATGGGATTGTTCTGGTGCGAATAGGTACTGTTCTTGTCACAGGCCGAGACGCAGTTGCCGGATACGATCGCCCCGTCCATTACCTCGTTGGGGTGGATCAGGGTCGGGATGATCCTCTTGGCATCGACGCCGTAGACGTATGTGTCGTGAAGAAGACCCTGGGACTGAAGCATGTACAGGTAAGCCACCTTGGGGAGTCCGGGGAAGGAGGTCATGGCCCTGGCCAGGTCGGGGAGTTCGTAGGTCTCCACTTCGCCCTCGGATGTACCCTTTGCGGCAGATGCCAGGAAGTGGGCCACCTTGAGGCCGGCAAGCCGACAGGCGGACTCGTAGTCGTGCTTTTCCAGACCCTCCACAGGCTCAACGACCAGGACAACGTTGAAGGTCTTCGAGAAGGGAGTATAGTCTGCTCCGGGGCCGGACATGTCGATGATACCCTCCTGGAAACCCACTATCTTTCCACAGGTGACCACCGCCGCACCGCCCAAGACCAGCGTCGTCCCCTGCCCCACCGTCTCGACATCACCGATGAAGCCCGGGAACACCTCTCCGGGGCCCTCCACCTTGCACCTTGGTTCGACAACATCCTTGACGGGGATGATCCTTGTGCTATCCCCCGGCCGGGCAAGCTCTACCCTGACACTCGAGAACCTCTGGTCCTTCATCAGCATGTCGACAATCTCCTGCCTGTTGACCTTGAGAGTTCCGGCATCGAAGGTAGTCTTGTCACCTTCCGAAAGGGCCTTGACGGACACTTTCTGGATCTTAAGTTCCAATTAGGTTTCCCCCCTTTCGAAATACCGATCGCGATCAGACCAGCTTCTCTACCTTTGCCCTGATCGTGTCAGGGACTGCTTCTGCCCCGCTTAACCTGTCGACGATCTCCCCCCCCTTGTAGAACAGGAAGGTCGGTACTCCCATTACCCTTAGGGAAATGACAAGTTTGCGGTTCTCGGCAACGTTAAGCTTGCAGAACTTGACCTTGCCCTCGAACTCGTGGGAGAGCTCCTCCACCTGCGGCATCAAAGCCAGGCAGGGACCGCACTTCGGACCCCAAAGATCGACCAGTACCGGCATGTCGCTCTTCAGGACCTCATCTTCAAAGTTATCCTTGTTCAGCTCGATCACTCTTTTCACCTCCCTTCGGTATTCTCCGCCCCAAAGGGACCCTGCTCCCTGGTCCCCGGAAACACTCTGACCCGCTCTCACTTCAACAACCCGTATTTCTCCAGGCTGTCACGCATCAGATGAACGTCAAGATCTGCAAAATCCTCCAGGTGAGGGTGTTCCTCACCGGTCTTGTCCCATACTCCGTCCGTAGACCTGTACAGTCCGATGGCCCTCTCAAGTATGGAGAGAGAGTCAAGGTCTACAGGCTTACTCTCGTCTGACAGACCCACAAGAACGCTCCTGAAGGGCTGCTGAGAGGGCTGAACGTTACCGTAGAGGGGATGGGTAAGAAGCTGCCATCCGGCATGGAGGCGATCTCTCGCAAGGGTTAGAACACAGACGGGACCACCCTCAACGAAGGTGGCTTTTGAGGAGATGTTTCAAAGCCGGGCGTTGTTAGTAAGGCACTCGATCTCCTGGAACACCGAAAAACCCCCTATTCACTGAATAGGTGGGTTCTCTGTCCAGAAAGCCCGTGCGGGAAAACCTCTCCGACGACGCTTCCCCGCGCCTGTCCAGAGACTTGTCCAGCCGCAATCCTTTCGCCTGAGAGTTTCATGCAACAGCTCCGCACTTGCCCCTTCGGCTCACGAGAATGAGAAGGGATAACAAAAAAAGCGGGGGCAAAAGCCCCCGCAGCTTAGGGGAAAAAGTTTTGCAACCGCTACCACTTTAGCCCGGTGATGAAGATGTAGGCTATGGCAATAGGGGCAACTACTCGGCAAACCCAGAGCCACGCCGTGTAGAGACCGAAGGGTACCGTTCCGTTGTTCTCCACTTCCTGCTTCGCACCCTCGGTCCAGAACCATCCCACGAAGAGGGCTATAAAAAGACCGCCAAGGGGGAGCAGGACGTTGGAGGCGAGGAAGTCGGCGGAATCCAGAAAGTCTCTTCCTGCCAGTTTGGGGATTACGCCGGCGACTCCCATCGCCGAGGGGATCCCCATAAGGAAGATGACTATTCCCATGACCATCGAGGCCTTCTGGCGGCTCCACTTTATCTCGTCGATGAAGTAAGCGGAGACGACCTCGAGAAGGGAGATGGCCGACGTAAGGGCCGCCACGAAGAGGAGCACAAAGAATAGGGCGGACCATATGGCCCCTCCGGGCATCTGCCCGAAGACGTTGGGAAGGGTGATGAAGGTCAGCCCTGGGCCGGCACCGGGCTCGACGCCGAATGCGAAGACGGCGGGGAATATGACAAGGCCCGCCAGGAAGGCGACCAACGTGTCGAGGAAGCAGACCTGAATTGCAGCGCCGGGAAGGGTCTCCTTCTTGCCCAGGTAGCTGCCGTAGGTGATTATGCACCCCATCCCGAGGGAGAGTGAGAAGAAGGCCTGGCCGAGGGCGGCTCCGAGAGCACCGCCGGTTAGTTTGCTGAAGTCCGGCTTCAGGTAGAAGTTGATGCCCGCTCCAGCTCCGGGGAGCGTGATGGAACGGACGATGAGGACCAAAAGCAGCAGGAAGAGCGCAGGCATGAGTACCCTGCAGTACTTCTCAATGCCTCCGCCGATACCCTTGTAGACGATATAAATCGTGATCGCCATGAACAGTGCCTGCCAGGCTACGACCTGGGGCAAGTTGGTAACGAAAGCCCCGAATTCAGCCCCAGCGTCAGCCTGCATAAGGCCGGTGAAGGATTTCAACACGTAGGCCATTGTCCAGCCGGCGATGACCCCGTAGTAGGAGAGAATGATGAAGCCGGCTATAACCCCCATCCAGCCTACGATGGGCCACATGCCGCCCTTGATCTTTCTGAAGGATCCGACGGCGTTCAGCTGCGCGTTACGGCCGATGGCCATTTCAGCAAGCATTACGGAGAAGCCGATAACAAAGACAAGAACTACATAGACCAGAACAAAAGCTGCTCCCCCGTACTGACCCGTGATGTAAGGAAAGCGCCAGATGTTCCCCAGCCCGACGGCCGATCCTGCACAGGCCAGGATGAATCCCAACTTGGTACCCCACTGTTCGCGTTGCGTTCCGTTGCTCATGCTAACCCTCCTCTTGATACTGGGCTTTGACTGCAAGCAAATGATCCTTGAAGCTAAACGGAACTTCCCTTATCGGCGTTAACACCCCCTTCACTTTGCTTCATAATCTTGATGTAATTATAAAGCCGTCCAATTTTTTTGGCAATCAGCCCTGGAGTCCTTCGGTTAACTCCACCGCCTGTAGATCTCGGGTCTCCATGACGAGACCACCTTGTGTTCCCTTCTGGCTGAATCAACCCTGGAAAGATCAAGGACCACCCTCTGGAAGCGGGGCGCATCGTCCATATGGAGAATAACGTCTCCAAAGGGGTCCACTACCAGGCTCTGGCCTCCGAAGGATGAGTTCCTGCCCCTGTCGCACCTGTTGACTCCCACCACGAAGACCTGGTTCTCGATGGCCCTGGAGACCAGGAGAGCTCTCCAGAACCTGATATACTCTGTCTTCCATGCGCCGGGCACAAAGAGGATCCTCGCCCCTCCCGATGAAAGACGCCTTGCCAGTTCGGGAAACTCCACGTCGAAGCAGATCAGGACCCCGCAAGGGACCTCCCCCAGATTGAAGCGGCCTGGGGAGACGCCGGGGGAGAGAATATTGGGTTCATCCAGACCTGGGTAGAGGTGGACTTTGTCGTATCGAAAGGAGACCTCTCCGTCGGGTGAAAAGACGAGGCACCTGTTCCTTGGCCCGGCCTCGGTCGATATGGCCATGCTGCCGGCTATGATCCATGTCTCGTTCCTGAAGGCAGCATTCGCGATCGATCCTACAAGGGGGTTATCTTCGGAGATAAGGACATGGGGACCCAAAAGGGGGAATGCAACGTTCCAGAGCTCCGGAAGGACCAGCACATCGCATCCGGCCCTGGCAGCGTCACGGATCTGACCGAGAACGTATCTGGCGTTTTTGGCCGCATCATCGCGGATCACTTCAAGCTGAAGGATGCCAACCCTGGGATTATCCATCCCCCACCTCCACGCTGTTAGACTACATCTTGAGGCCCGAACGGACAAGTTCAATGATAAACTTGAAGGGTTCAGGTACAGGGAGCCCTTCATGGCTGTCTTTAAAGGAGTGGTATGACAATGTGTCTGGCGGTTCCGCACAGGATAATCGCATTGAGAGCCGCGAACAGGGCCTTGGCCCTTGCGGGGGCGGTGGAGACCGAGATAAGGACCGATCTTGTCCCCGGCCTCGGGGAGGGTGATCTGGTGCTGGTCCATGCCGGTTTCGCTATCGAGAGGCTCCTTCCTGAAGAGGGCGAGGAGCTTGAAAGACTGTGGGAAGAGGTAAGGGAGCTTGCAGGTCCGCAGACCCGATGACAGGAGAGAGCGCATTCGGGTCCTTTCTGAAGCCCTCATGGGGCTGGCTGACCGACCTGTCAAGGTAATGGAGGTATGCGGAACCCATACCGTATCAATTTTCAGGCAGGGATTAAGGGCCCTGTTGCCCCCCACCGTGGAACTGGTGTCGGGACCGGGCTGCCCGGTCTGCGTCACTTCACAGGGCGAGATCGATGCGGCCGTTGCCCTGGCCCGACTCAAAGAGACGACCGTAGCGACTTACGGGGACATGATCAGGGTCCCCGGAAGCGGGACAACCCTGGAGGAAGAGAGGTCCAGAGGGGCGGACGTAAGGGTAGTTACATCGGCCGATCAGGCTCTTTCAATGGCAAGGAGCGACAGGAATCGCAACGTCGTCTTCGTGGCCGTCGGGTTTGAGACGACAGCCCCTGCCACGGCAGCGATCGTGATCGATGCCTGGCGTGAGGGCCTGGACAATTTCATGGTGCTCAACCTGCACAAATCGGTTCCGCCGGCCCTTGAAGCGCTTGCATCGGACCCTGAGGTGAAACTCGACGCCCTGCTCCTCCCGGGACACGTGAGCGTGATCACGGGGATGGAACCCTACCGGTTCCTCCCCGAGAAGTACGGTATCGCCTGTGCCGTGGCGGGGTTCGATGCCGAGGATATCATGCTGGCCCTGGTCGAGGTGATAAAACAGGTCCGGGAACAGAAGCCCCGTGTTGCATCGCTTTACGGCCGTGCTGTAAGGCCCCTCGGGAACGCCGAGGCAAGAAACGCAATGGAGAGGGTCCTAACTCTGAAAGATGCCTCCTGGAGGGGGCTGGGGGTCATACCATCCTCGGGGTATTCTCTAAGGGAGGAGTTCTCGCGCTTCGATGCCCTTGACAGACTGGGGATAACCGTTAGTTCAACCCCGCCCCCGAAAGGCTGCATGTGTGGGGATGTCCTCAAGGGGCTCATCGATCCTCCATCCTGCGGGCTCTTCGGAGCTTATTGCACACCCGCTCACCCGGTAGGCCCCTGCATGGTATCTACCGAGGGCAGCTGCGCGGCCTTTTACCGTTTCCTTAGAGGGAGGAGAACAGACTGGGAACACTGACCATAGGACACGGGGCAGGCGGAAGCCTGACCCAGGAGCTCATATCGCTGATAACGGGGCATTTTGATCCAAACCCAAGGGCTGACGGCGAGGACTGCGCGATCCTCCCAGGGGGTATCGCTGTGACGATCGACGGGTACACCGTATCCCCCCTCTCCTTCAACGGCGGGGACATAGGGAAACTCTCGGTCTGCGGGAGCGCCAATGACCTGTCGGTAAGGGGTGCAAGACCTCAATACCTGGCTCTGGGAGTTATCGCCGAAGAGGGCCTCCCGATCAGGGAACTGATGACCTACATGGAGAGCGCCGCCGACGTTTGCAGGTCCCTTGGCATCGAACTCGTCACGGGCGACAGCAAGGTAGTCCCCAGGGGGCAGGTGGACGGGCTCTTCCTGTCGACCTGCTGCATAGGAAGAACGACACTAAAGACCCCGCTGGGAGCTGCGAACCTTAGACCCGGCGACAGTATAATCCTCAGCTGCCCGCCCGGAATGCACGGAGCCACTATCGCCGCCCACAGGTACGGCCTGAAGGTCAGGGGACTCTCCTCGGACTGTGCTGCACTATGGCCTATGATAGAGACTTTGCTTCCCCTTCCGGATCTCCGCTGCATGCGAGATTGTACGAGGGGCGGGCTCGGCACGGTGCTCTGCGAATGGTCGGAAGCAGCCGGCCTTGGGATCGAAATCGATGAGGACACGATACCCTGGGACGAGGCGACCCTCTCGGTTTGCGACATCCTGGGTTTCGACCCCCTTCACATGGCCGGGGAGGGATGCGCAGCCATTGCCGTATCCGGGGAGGATCCCGACAGGGCGTTGGGGCTGCTGAGAGCCCACAGCCTCGGAGAGAGGGCCTCTGTGATAGGCCATGTGACGAAAAAGCACCCGGGGCTGGTAGGGATCAGGACCGTCTCCGGGGGAACCCGTCTGGTTGACAGACCCGTAGGGGAACTCCTGCCGAGGATATGTTGAAAAGCTGTAACTCGTGACGCGTGACTGGGAAACCGAAATACTAAAAGCGTAAACGGTCAACGGTGAACTGTGAACAGTGAAACCCGTTAATCGTGGATCGCGGGTGCCCCTTGGTCTCTCTCGTCCCTGCCTGTTCTTTGTTCCGAGGGTGATAAGGGCGCGGGGCGCCCGAAGCGCCCCGCCCTGATCTCTGATAATCTGGATCAGACTTCCTTTACATATTCCAGGGAGAGCCGGTCTATGGAAAGACTTCTGCCGGTGCTCCCGTCGATCTCTACCACAACTGCGTCCATCTTCAGATCGGTCTTGCATACCTCGAACTTGGTGGGCATGCCGGTCAGAAAACGGTTGATGATGGCATCCTTCTCCATTCCGATAACCCCACCGTGGCCGCCGGTCATACCCACGTCGGAGATGTAGGCCGTTCCGCCGCTGAGGATCGTCTCATCGGCGGTCTGAACATGAGTATGGGTGCCGAGCACTGCGGACACCCTTCCGTCAAGGTAGAGCGCCATGGCACGTTTCTCCGATGTCGCTTCGGCATGTACATCCACCAGGACCGGCAGCCCCTCCATTCGCAGGAGCTCCTCATCGGCCCTTCGGAAGGGGCAGTCGATGGGCTGCATGAAGACCCTCCCCTGAAGGTTCAGGATCCCCAGCTTCACGCCTTTTTTCTCGATCACCATTGAGCCGTTGCCCCGGGTAGACGGCGGATAGTTGGCCGGTCTGACCAGCCGTTTCTCCGCGTCCAGCAGCGCAAAGGCCTCCCTGTTGTCCCAGATATGGTTCCCGCTTGTCATGGCGTCCAGACCCTGCCGGAAAAGCTCTTCCATGACCTTCTCGGTCAGCCCGAACCTCCCGGATAACTATGACCTTGATCTGCCCGGGATATTTCATCTCGCTTTCGATCTTCCTGGCGATGTCGTAGGCCAGTTTGTGAATGGCGCCGTCATCGAGGCTGTTCGGGGCAACCATGACCCTTATCTCCCGACCTGCCTGGATGGCATAGGCCTTGGTGACACCCTTGAAGGTCTTGGCAAGGGTCTCCAGGGTTTCGAGCCTTTTGATGTAGGATTCCAGGCTCTCTCTCCTGGCTCCGGGCCTGGAGGCGCTGACCGCGTCGGCCGCCGACACGATAACATCGTAAACGGAGGTCATCTCCTGGTCTTCATGGTGAGCAGCCACCGCGTTCACTACCTCGGGGATCTCCCCGAACCTCTTGGCCATGTCCCGCCCGATAAGGGCGTGAGGCCCTTCCACCTGGTGATCGACGGCCTTGCCGATATCGTGCAGAAGACCGGCCCGCCTGGCCAGGTGTTCATCGATACCCAGTTCAGCTGCCATGATCCCCGAGAGGTGAGAAACCTCAAGGCTGTGTGAGAGCGCGTTCTGTCCGTAACTGGACCTGTACCTCAGCTGGCCGACCAGTTTGACAAGTTCGGGGTGCATCGACTTGACCCCCGTCTCGAGCATGGCCTCCTCACCGGCTTCAAGTATCTTTTCCTCAACATCCTTCTGCGCCTTTTCCACGATCTCCTCGATCCTCGCAGGATGGATCCTTCCGTCAAGGACAAGCCTCTCCAGCGAGAGGCGGGCAACCTCTCTCCTTACAGGATCGAAACTGCTCAGGGTCACCGCTTCGGGCGTATCATCCACGATGAGGTCGACACCCGTGAAGGTCTCAAAGGCACGGATGTTCCTTCCTTCCCGGCCTATTATTCTCCCCTTCATCTCGTCAGAGGGCAGGGATACCACGCTGACAGACATTTCAGAGGTATGATCAACAGCACAGCGCTGAATGGCACTAACGACGATCTCCCTGGATTTGCGCTCGGACTCTCTTCTTGCTTTTTCCTCGAGCTCCTTTAACCTGAGCCCGATCAGGTGCGCAGCCTCTTCTTCCACTTCCTTCAGGAGGACATCCTTGGCCTGTTCCCTTGACATGCCGGCGATCTCCTCCAGGCGTTCCATCTGTTTCCTCCGGACGGACTCGACCTCTTCGAGGCGGATCGACAACTCTTCCTGCCTCCTCCGGAACTCCTCCTCCCTCTGGAGTATGGTTTCCATCTTGGAGTCGAGGTTCTCCTCCTTCTGCTCGAGTCTCCGTTCCGCACGCTGAAGCTCTGCCCGTCTTTCCTTGATCTCACGTTCCGCGTCCTGTCGAAGGCGGTGGATCTCCTCTTTTGCCTCCGTCAGCATTTCTCTTTTCCGCCTGTCGGCCTCCTGGAAGGCGTCTTTCAGGAGCTGGTCGGATTGCTCTCTGGCCCCCTTGAGTTTCTTGTCGCTCAGGAATCTGTACACAAGGAAGCCGGCCGAAATGCCGACGGCGAAAGCTGCTGCAAGCATTACAGGCAACATCTGAACATCACTCCTTATTCCGTTGTCAAGTTTCGTGACCTGTCGATCTATTCGGCAGTCGCAATATGCAAAAAAGCGTCCTGATGTATTCTACAGATTAGGAGGACCTATCACAAGTCCGCCGGATCGCTTCCCTTATAACGGAGAAGATAAAACCTCTCCTGGACAGCCTGCCCCAGATCTTTTTCGTATCAAGGTCGGGCCCCCAATGGCGGATCAGTTCTCCTGCCCTTTCGATCTCGTCCTCAGGGTCGAAGGTAACCATGCTGTCGATGAGATCCCTCCCAACACCCCTTTTCAAGAGCTCCATCCTCATCCTCTTGAAACCCAGTTCTTTATGGGTCGAGATGAAGAGCTCGCAGTAGCGGCGGTCGTCGATCAGCCCGGCCTCCTGCATTTCATCGCAGATCTTTTCTGCGGCGGTCTCCAAAGCTCCTCTGGCAAGGATCTTCCTCTTGAGCTGCATTCTGGTCAGCTCGGATCTGTATACCAACCTGGTCGCGTAATCCGCCAAGCTTTCGTGGCTTCCATCCTTCATCGCCGTTCACGCCGTCCCGGCAAGCCTGAGCTTGGCCCCCAGCCTCCTGAAGACCTCCCTGCGAAGATCGGGGAAACCGGATAAAGATGGGTCCGACCGTACAAGGGAAAAGGCATCCTCCCTCGCCTCCTCCAATAGACGCCTGTCCTTGACCAGATCGGCAACACGGAAATCTGTTATGCCATGCTGCCTTACCCCGCATATCTCCCCGGGCCCCCTGAGGATCAGGTCCTTCTCCGCTATCCTGAACCCGTCCGAGGAGGAGCACATGGCCTGGATCCGGGCCCTTCCTTCGTCGGTGCCAGGCCTTCCCACGAGAAAACAGGAACCTGCAGAGCTGCCCCGCCCCACTCTTCCCCTAAGCTGGTGGAGCTGCGAGAGGCCAAAACGATGGGCATCCTCGACCACCATTACGGTTGCCTCCCTCACATCGAGTCCCACCTCCACGACGGTCGTGGATACAAGGATAGATATGTCCCCGCTTGCAAAGGCCTCCATCGTCGCCTCCCTCTCCTCCGGGGGGATCTGACCGTGAAGGATGCCAACCTTCTCCCCCGGGAAGCGTTCAGCAAGGATCTCGTGACGCCTTATCACGGGCATAAGTGGGAGTTTCTCACTCTCCTCGATCACGGGGCAGACCCAGTAGACCCTCCCCCCCCGGGCCGTCTCTCTTGCTATGAATTTCATCAGCCTCGGGTCGTCGGGGTCATTTAGGTGCCTGGTCACCGTTGATATCCTTCCCGGGGGGAGTTCGTCGATCACGGAGAAAGCCAGGTCGCCGAAGACGGAGAGGGTCAGGGTCCTCGGAATGGGAGTGGCGGTCATTACAAGAACATGGGGGTGGTCTCCCTTCCCTGCCAGGGCCCCTCTCTGGAGAACCCCGAACCTGTGCTGTTCGTCGACGACCACCGCGGCCAGGCTCCCGAACCTGACCGTCTTCTGGATCAGTGCGTGGGTCCCAACCACGATACACGGTTCACCCGATGCGATCTCCTCGAGGATCTTCTCTCTCCGCGAGATGGAGAGTGATCCCACAAGAAGATGGACAGTGACACCCAGTGCCGATAGCCAGTCCGTTAACCTCCGGTGATGCTGCCTTGCAAGGATCTCCGTCGGGGCCATGATCGCCCCCTGGAAACCGCTATCCACGGCGGCCAACAGGAAGATCAAAGCCACCACGGTCTTGCCTGACCCTACATCCCCCTGGAGAAGCCTGTTCATCGGGACGTTCCCCGAGCTGTCCCTGGCCAGCTCGCCCAATACCCTCTCCTGGGAGGCGGTCATGGAGAAAGGTAGGACCTCGGAAAGGAACCGTTCCATCAGAGGTCCTTTCCATGTAAGGGGTTTACCCTCGGTGTCCTCCATGTAGCCCTGCTTTCTGATCGCCAGGGCCACCTGGAGGAGGAAAAGCTCCTCGAAGGCAAGCCTCTTTCTTGCCCGGGCCCACTCCTCTCTCCCCGTAGGGAAGTGCATCTGGGAGATCGCAGTCTTCAGGGGGGTGAGACCCTTGGCCTCACTTATGAATGCAGGAAGGGGATCAGTGAGATCTTCCGGGAAGGAGCCTATTGTCTCGGATACCAGTCGGCGCAGCCACTTCTGGTATATTCCCTCAGTCCCTGGGTAGACGGGGACTATCGTCATCTGGCCAGGGGGGCCGTCCTCCTCGGCAATGATCTCGAATTCTGGGTTGGTGAACTGCAAAAACCCTCCCCTTCTGTCCACCTTGCCGAAGAAGGAGGCTTTTGAACCTGGCAGCAGTACCTTTTCCAGGCCCTTTCGGTTGAACCAGACAGCCTGGGCCAGGCTGGAACCGTCGCTGAGAAGAGCTGTCACCAGGGACAGATTCCTCTTCCTTGTAGGTTTTCTCTCGATAGCCAGTACGTTGGCGACAGCGGAGGAGAATGACCCTGCCTGTAGGGACGCCAGGGGCGCTGCTACCCCCCGGTTCTCGTAACGTCGGGGGAAGAGATACAGCAGGTCCTCGATGGTCTGCACGCCAAGTCGGAGAAGACGGGCAGCCCTTGCGGGTCCGACACCTTTCAGGAACCTGACGGGAGAGTCCCTTGTCAGGGTCTCCGTCACTGGCAGTCCTTCCCCTCATTTTCGTTCTCCCTCTCATCGGCCGGGGCCTCCAGGGAGTTCAGCATAGATCCGAATTTGGCAAGAAGTCCCTTGAATTCTGCAACGAACTGGTACCTGATCTGCCTGAGCCTCTCTATTTCCCGCTTGTGGGCATCCACCCTGTCCTTGGCTCCGATGACGATCTTGTGGGCCTGGGCTTCAGCCTCGGCAATAATAACCTCCGCCTTGCTCTCGGCGCTGCTCACCCTCTCCTCGGCGCTCTTCTGAGCAAGCACCAGGGCCTCCTGGAGAGAATGCTTCAGTTCGGTGTACTCCCGGACCTGCTCGTCAAACCTGGAAAGCTGGACTTCAAGGTTCTTGATCCTCTCCGAGTAGGTCTGCAGGCTTCCAGCCACCTTTTCAAGAAAATCTTCGACCTCTTCGGTGTTGTAGCCTCTTATGGCCCTGCTGAAACTGATCTTTTCGACATCAAGAACGGTCAAAATATCTGACATGGCATTCCCTCCCTGCCTGACTTTCTGAAGTTACCACGGGGTCAGGATCGTCTTTTGCCGAAGATCGCACTTCCGATCCTCACCATGGTGCTCCCTTCCATAACGGCATATTCGAAGTCGTCGCTCATTCCCATGGAAAGGATCGGGAGCTCGATCCCCAACCTGGATCCCAGCCCGTCCCGGAGCTCCCTCATGGAGGCAAAGAGCGACCTGGTCCGCCTCTCGTCGAGACCGAGGGGGAGGACCGTCATCAGCCCCTTCAGATCGAGAGTTGTACTTCTCTCCAAAAGGCCCTCTGCTAACAAGGGGAGATCTCCTTTTGATACACCGAACTTGTCGGGGTCTTCCCCGATGTTCACTTCCAGGAGTACATCCATCCTTCGCCCCCGGGAAAGGCATGCCCTTTCAAGGGCGGAAACCAGCTCCAGAGAATCCACGCTCTGGATGCAGCTGAAGATCTCGGCTGCTTTCCTTGCCTTGTTCCTCTGGAGATGTCCCACGAGATGCCAGGGAACGGAGGATCTCGGGGCGGGGGGGTCCCATTTCGAAAGGGCTTCCTGCACCCTGTTCTCCCCAAGGGCATCAACGCCGGAGAGAACGACCTCATCCATCTCTTCTGCGGGGCGGGTCTTGGTTACGGCAACAATACTTACAGCATTCCCATCAAGGCCCGTTCTTCCTGCCGCCCTCGCTATCCTCTCCCGGAGGGAGTTAATGTTGTCGGCAATACTGCTCACCAGATCATCACCTCCCCCTCGAAGGCGTCCGACCCGGATGCGATCACCAGATCCCCCGGGGCCAGGCCCTTTTCCACCAGGAACCGTCTTCCGGATACGGGGACACCCGTTACCTCAACGGCTACTGACCGGTCACCGGTAACGAGGAACACAACCTTCTTCCTCTCCCTGAGGGTGACAGCACTCTCCGGGATGAGAACTCCCCTTGCGTCCTTTACGTGGAGCAGGTAAGAGACCTTCCTCGAAACGATCTCCTTCGCGGAAAAGAACGGAAGGGTCAGGTAGACCTTGAGGGTCGGGCCTAGGTCGTTCACGGCCCTGACCTCTGCCCGGAAGGGGAGATCGGAGGCAGATCTCTTCAACTCTATATGACCCCTTTTGGATGGGTTCCAATCCAGAGCTGACCTCTCAAGGTAGGCCACGCACCTCAACGACTGGGGCTGGGGGATGAACTTGCCGATGAACTCCCCCGATGAGACTTTCTGTCCGTCCTCAAGGAAACGGAGCGGACCTGGCTCAGGCAGCCTGGAACTCCCTGGCCATATGGACCCGTAAGACCACTCCCCCTCCGATCCGTCAAGGGCAGCAACGAAATAACCAGGACTGGGAGCCTTTACCGGTCTCCTGCCTTCGGTAGCAGTCACCTCTGCGATCAGGTCGCCCCTGGCGCAGTAGACCGGCCCTCTTCCTAGAGGGAAGGATATGTTCCCTTCGACAGGCGATGTCACCGTGATCTCCTCCCAGATAAGGACCCCCTCCAGGGGGACGTCGATGGGTATGACCACGGGCTCTGCCACGGCAAGCTCAGGCCGGAGGCGGAAGTAACGGTCCCACCAGGCCTTATAGACTAGGACCGCCCCGACCACTATGCAGGCAGTGAGGAAGTAGTAGAGAACGTTAGTCGCGGTTTTACCTTTCATGTTCTTATCATAACACTCCACCGGACCCTTTGTTTAAAGCCCTTCTTTCTTCAGAGCAAGATCCCGGTCAGCTCGGGGATGCCGTCTATGACAGCCCAGGCCCCTTCTCTCAGAAGGATTTCCCGGTTGCGGCCACCGGAGGTCACGCCGATGAACCTGACCCCTGAACCTCTCGCCGCTTCGGCATCGATCTCGGAATCGCCCACCAGAAAAGCCTCCTCGACTTTGCCTCCAAGGATCTTCAGTGAGAGCCTTACGGATTCGGGGTCCGGCTTCGGTTTATTAACGTCCTCCATGCCGACAACTGAGAGGAAGAACTCCTTCAGACCAGAACTCTCAACGGCTGGGACCAGCCTTTTCCTGTTCGACACCACACCCAGGGGGAGACCCTCTTCACGGAGCCTGGACAGGGTCTCCCGTGTCCCGGGGAAGGGCTCCATCCTTTCATACTCCAGCGGGACCAGGTGTTCGCGATAATGGTCGATCCATTCAGGGTCGAAGTGACCCCATAACATACCCATGGCCTGGTCCATGGGGTATCCAATGGTCCTGACCACTTCCTCACGGGACACCTTGGCGAGTCCGAAGGAAAGGGCCAGTCTGTTCAGGCAGAAGGTTATGCCTATGCTGCTGTCCACCAGGGTCATGTCGAAATCGAAGAGAACAGCACCTTTGGCTCCCTGATCTTTCACGGAAGGCGATGGGTACATTAAAGTCTTCATCTTCCAGGGTCCAGCCGGTTCATCAGTTCCAAATCTCTTGTCAGCCGGGAGATGTTATCCGCCACGGTCCGGGCCACGCCCATAAGGGCCTCGTCAGTGACCCCTCCTATGTGTGGCGTGAGTGTGAAAGAGGGGTTCTCGAGCAAGGGATCCTGCGGATCGGCGGGTTCATCCCAAAAAACATCGAACCCTGCACCGGCAAGGTGCCCCCGGTCCAGTGAGTTTTCCAGTGCTGTCCGTGATACCAGTTCGGCCCTGGCCACATTGACCAGGTATGAACCTGGGTCCATGGAACTGAAAAAAGCCTCGCCGGCGATCCCCCTGGTCTCTTCGTTGAGCTCAAGGGAGATTATGACGAACCTGCACCCCGGCAGAGCCTCCTGCAGGCGGTCGAGAGAGCAGAAGCTGTCAAGTCCCAGGGTGCCGAAGGATTCCCTTTCGGTCCGGTTAACCCCGGTGACATTCATGCCCATCCCCTTCAGTCTGGTCACAATGTTCCGTCCGACGCTCCCCAGGCCTATCACGCAGGCCCTCTTTTTCCACAGGGCCACACCCTGGGGCGAGAAGAGCCTCCTCTTGCGGATGCTCTCCTGGCATCTTTCAAACCTCCGGGAGAGCAGGAGCATGTGCATCAGCGCTATCTCTGCGACCCCCTCGGCGTTTCCGGTCCCTTCCGAAGGAACGTTGCACACCGCTATGCCCCTCCGGGAACAGGCTTCCAGGTCGATCCTTTCGACACCCACACCCCACTGGTGGACGAGCCTGAGCCTCGAGGCCCCCCCGATCAGCTCCTCGTCGACATCCAGGGGCCCCGTGACGAGGACATCGGCCAGTCTTATCCGCTCCTTGATATCGGACAGGTCGGTCACTTCTATCTCATGCCCATCGAGGAGCGGCCCGACAATACCCTGGAGTTTCTCGAAGGTCTTTGGGAAAAACAGTATTTTCATCTGTGACGGTCCCCTCCCTGTTGATCTATCCACAGACCCTTGTCCCTGGAAAGACTCGCAAAGGCCTCATGGGCATGAATACTCTCGTGGCTTACAACCCTTACCGAATACCATCGGATCCGGGGATCATCGTCCAGGCGCACAGCAACCTCCCTGACCACGTCCTCAACGAACCTGGGGGTATCGTACGCCTTTTCGGTGACGAACTTCTCGTCCTCCCTCTTGAGAAGAGTAAAGACCGGGGACGATGCGCTCTCTTCTGCAACTTCGGCCAGCTCCTCGATCCAGACCAGACGGTCCATCCTTACGGTTATAGTCACTTCCGCCCGCTGGTTGTGGGCACCCTTCTCAGAGATCTCCCTCGAACAGGGGCAGAGGGTGTTCACAGGGACTATCACGGTAAGGGTGAAATCGAAATCCTTCCCGCTGGAGGCCCAGAAGACCACATCGTATCGGGTCAGGCTCGGCGCTCCGCTGACGGGTGCCTTCCTTACGGCAAAATAGGGGAAGCTGAACCTGATCTCGGACTGTTCCGCATCGAGATGATCCCTCAGGGCCGCAACGATATGCTCAAGGTTCGGCAGTGTCACGTGGCCGTTGCAGGAGTTAAGGATCTCTATAAAACGACTCATGTGTGTCCCCCGGTAGTCTCTGGGGAGGGAGACGGACATCTCCACCGTAGCTACAGTGTGCTGGGTCTTATCGTTCCGGTCCCTGACCTCGATCGGGTAGGCCAATCCTGTCACGCCTACGCTGTCGATGGGAATGTTCCGGATATCGCGTTCGCTCTGTACGTCCCGCATAAGGAAGGCACCTCACTGATCGGTTATTACCCCTATTCCGGCGCCGGGGTGGTAGTACCGTTCTCGGAACCTTTCCCTGACGGCTTCCCGGGGGTGAGGTCCCAGAGATCCAGGGTCTCCTGACCCCGGGGCAGATCGGGGTCGATCCCCAGAAGAGCCCTCATCTGGAGGGCGTTCCGGACAGCATTGTCACGGAAGCAGTTGTTGAACATCAGGAAGACTTTGCCGACCTCTTTTGCCAGGGCTTTGGCCCTCTCGCTGAAAGGTCCCAGTTCTGATATATCGTACAGGTAGTTGAAGCGCTCCGCCACCTTGGCCTCCCTTTTGTTCCACGCTGCGGTGTTCCTTCCGTGGAACCTCATCACCGTCCCCCATGTTGCGGTAATATGCCACTCGGGAGGAACTGTCCACTCCAGCCTGGGTTCATCCACAGCTGTAAAGGCCATGTTCTGGTCCCTCAGAAGGTCCATAAATCTCTCCCTGTTCCCCTCTTCGAGCCAGGAGCTGTGCCTTACCTCTATGGCCACCCTGGCAGGGGCCGCCAGTTTCCCTATCCTTTTGAACCAGTTCAGGTTCCTTTCAGAATAGACCACCCACGGCGGGAACTGGAATAGCAGGTAACCAAGCCTTTTCATGCTGTTGAGTATCAGGACCCTCGAGATGAACATATTCCAGAGGGCAACCCGGACACTTTTGGGGATCTCCCAGATCCTCAGTCTGGAACCCCTTGAGAGACCTGAGGGTGCCAGCTTTTCAGGAAGGGACGACAGGTACAGGGAATGGAAGGTGAAGAGGCCGAAGGCCTTGACGTTGAAAAGGAACCCGGGAGCGGTCCTCGAAGCCCACTGGTAGAACACATCCTCGCCCGGAATGGCGTAGAAGGTACTGTCCACCTCGACGGTATCGAAGGAGTTCGAATAAAACCGAAGCCTTGAATTGGGATCTTTTGCGTTCTTCGGATACCAACCGCTCGCCAGAAGCGACCGGTCAGACCATGAACAGGTCCCTACCCTAAGATCACCCATTGCCCTGCCCTCCGAAAGAACATGAGGCATCCGCCTGCTATTCTATTATAATGGAGTCCTTCCGATAGCCGAAAATTCTCTGAAAGGAAGTGCAGCCTTGGAACTGAAAGGGATCTACGCACCGATACCCACACCCTTCAACGATGACGGGGACCTTGACCTCGACGCGCTCTCACTGAACTTTGACAAGTGGCTGAGAACACCACTTGACGGGATCGTCGCGAGCGGTTCCAACGGGGAGTGGCCCCTCCTGGGATTTGCTGAAAGGGCGGCTCTTTTCGGGGCCTGTGCGGACCTTTCTCGTGGGAGGCTCAAGGTGATAGCGGGAATACACTGCCCGTCAACGAAGGAGAGTCTCGACCTCGGGATCGAAGCCGCCAGGGCAGGCTGTGATGCTGTCCTTGTGCTGCCGCCCCACTACTACAAGGGGCAGAACTCCCGGGAAGGCCTTCTTGCATACTTCCGGACTATCGCCGATTCGGTCCGTCTCCCGGTGGTTCTTTACAATATGCCATCTAACACGGGTTTCAACCTTGTACCCGATATCGTCGCCACTCTTTCAGAGCACCCCAATATCATCGGGATAAAGGACAGCTCCGGCGATATTGTACAGATCGCTTCCATATGCAGGGATACCCCTGAAGAATTCGGGGTCTTTGCGGGCTCGGGGAGCTTCTTCCTCCCCTCCCTCGCCGTGGGGTGTTCAGGAGGTACCATGGGAGTAGCCAACCTCTTCGCCGACGCCTGCAGGGACATCTTTCTCTCTTTCCGAAAGGGGGATCTTGAACGTTCAAGGTCCCTGCAGCTCTCCATTATCGAGATGAACCAGGCGGTCACCAAAAGGTTCGGCGTACCCGGTCTCAAGGCCGCCATGGACCACGCGGGCCTTTACGGGGGACCCGTCAGACCCCCCCTTCTTCCAGTGGAAGGTGAGGTAAGGGAGGAGATAGGGCGGATCTACGACTGTTTCAGATCAAACTACAGGGAGGTGTCACCGTGAAAAAGATCCTTGGGATCCTGGGAAGCCCCCGGAAGGGAGGCAACAGCGAGACCCTGGTCGAAAGGGTCCTCGGCTGCGCCGGGGACAGAGGAGCCATGACCGATGTAATACGTCTTCAGGGGTTGAAACTTTCCGGGTGCATCGACTGCAGGAAGTGCTGGTCCAGAGGCTCCCCCTGCGTGATAGACGACGACATGGGGAAGGTCCACGAGAGAATAAGGGAAGCTGACGTTCTTGTCTTTGCCTCCCCTCTGTACTGGTACACGTGGAGTTCCCAGATGAAGCCCGTCTGGGACCGGTTCCTTCCCTTCCTCCACGATGAGGCCGGTTGGGACCTCAAGGGGAAGAAGGCTGTCCTGGTAGCTACCGCCGGGGACGACAAACCCGATGCCTTCGACGGGATGGCTTTCTCTTTCAGAACGTCCTGTGAACTGCTGGGTCTTGACCATATGGAACCTCTCCTCGCCCACGGCGTATACGAGGTCGGCGATGTAAAGAGGGGTAAATGGCTGGAGATGGCGGAAGAACTTGGAAGGTCCCTTTAGGCGGAAGAACTTGGAAGGTCCCTTTAAATGAAGAAGGGGCTTGCCTTTGCGGGCAAGCCCCTTCTTCTATCTCTCCACCCGAAAAAGGGTCTCCTCACCGAGCCCGGTCACTACCCTTATATAGCCGCATAGTTCAAGGTCCAGCGAAGGGTCCCCGGTATCGACAAGCAGGGCCTTGCCGTAAAGATCTTTCAGCTTCTCGGGGGCACCCGTGACGAGGATCCTCTCCTTGCCGACGACCCTTAGCACCTCCGGGGTAACCTGAAGGTTCCCCCTTCCAAGGATGAAGCCCTGGCCTCCTATGACCGACAGAATAAGCCAGGTCCTTCCCTGCACTGCCAGGTCCAGGATATCCTTTCCCGAAAGGTCGATCCCGATAGTCTTCCCGTCCCTGACGGCATCAACACCCAGAAGCGAATATTCACACCCCAGGCGCCTCATGACCGCTGCGGTCGTCGTCCCGGGACCGACAAGGTACAGATCCCCGGGCATCATCCTGGAGATGATCTCCTGGGCTATGCCGTCCAGTTCCACAGCACCGCTCTTTCCTCCCCCCGCCTTCCCTCCCTGGAGGAACCTCCTCTCGAAAGGGACCAGAAGGTAGCCGAAGAGGCTTGCCCTGAGAGTCCCTTCCCTGAAAGCCTCTTCGTCAATGTCCATAACTTCCCGTTCCTCCAGAGCAACCTTCGCTCCGGACATGAACAGTCCGGCCAGTTCTCCGGCCGTGGCCGGGTTGCGCCCGAAAACGGACGAATGGATCTTGACCCCCGACGGGATGCCAAGTGCGGGCACCCTAGTTCCTACTACTCCCGCTATATCCCTGGCCGTTCCGTCACCCCCGGCAAAGAGGATCATGTTCACGCCGGAGGCTTCCATCGCTCTTGCTGCCTCCCTTGTGTCCTCGGCCGAGGTTAACGGACCTGCCCCTATTGGGAGGACCTCCGTCGGAAGTCCAGCCCTCTTCGACTCCGAAGCACCCATATCACCGATGCATGTCAGTATCCTGACATCATCTGCTATCCGCTTCAGGGCCGCAAGAGATTCACGCACCCTCAAAGGGGACCTGGGGAGAGCCCCCATGGAAAGCGCCTTCTCCAGGACCTCTCTACCGTCCGTCCCCTTGAGGCCCACAGACCCTCCCATACCGGCGACGGGGTTGACGATGAGGCCGAGGACCTTGCGGCCCCTGCTGCTTTTTTCTGTCATCTCTCCTGGAAATAACCGGTGTATTTTTTACTGTACTCCCGCCACGTAATTGCCCATTTCCCGGGATCGTCAAGGTATTCGTGGTCGATATGATGGACCGTGCTGTTATGGGGGGCATGCCTTATTACCTCGGGCTCCTCGTAGCACTCCCGGGAGATCTGCTCCATGATCTCAAGGTACTCGTCGATGTCGTCCTTTGAATAGGATTCGCTGGGTTCTATGGTAAAGGGTTCGGGGATCACCCAGGGTTCATGGCTGGTCCAGTAATGGGTCCCGAAGTCAGCTATCCTCCTCTGCACGTCACCAGTTCCGAAACCGGTCTCCTCCTTCAGTTTCTCCCAGCTGTAGCGTACCTGCTCTACCCTGGCCGGGTGCCTGGGGAAGCTGATGGAGCAGCCCCTTACCTTCAGCATCTTTTTCATAAAGTAGTTGTTGTTGAGTACGGCTATCCTCGAGGCCTCTTCCAGCCCATCAGCACCGAGGGACATTATCCAGGCGTAAGCCCTGAGAACTACCGGAGCCACCCCAAAGAAGGCCTTCACCTTGCCGCAGCTTTTTGGGAGATCGAAGTCCAGGAAGTATCTGCCGGTCCTCTCGTTCCTCCTGACCACCGGTACCGGGAGGTAATTCTCCAGCTTCCTGTCCACCATGAGAAGGCCTGTGGCCGGGCCTCCACATCCATGAGGAGAGGAGAAGGTCTTGTGCAGATTGAAGAAGGACATGTCGAAACCTGCCTCCCGGGCTCTTGCGATCCCCAGGAGCCCATTGGCGTTGGCCTGATCGTAGCAGCAGAGTGCCCCCTTCTGGTGTGCGAGTTCGGTGAACTCCTGGATCCTGGAGTTGAAGATACCCGTGTCCTCGGGGTTGGTGAAGAATATGGCGGCAATCTTTTCAGAAAGGGCGTTCCTGTAGGCTTCGAGATCAGGAAGTCCCTCCTCGTCGGGCGGAAGGATCACCACCTTGTACCCCTTTGCCTTGGGAACAGCCGCATCGGCGGGGTGAGAGAAGAGGGTGGTTATGATCTCGTCGCGCTGCTGGTCCTCGCCCCTGTCCCTGTGCCATGCCCTGACCATTGATGCCATGGCTAACACTCCGTGGGTCCCGCCGCCGGGCTGAACGCTGCAGCAGTCTAGTCCGGAGATCTCCCTGAACAGCTCCTCGGTGCGGTAGAAGATCTCCAGGATCCCCTGCACTGTGGAGAAGTCCTGGTAGGGGTGAAGGTCGGTGATCTTATGGGACCTGGCAAAGACCTCGTTTATCTTTGGACTGTGCTTCATCGTACATGTACCCTGACCTATGTCGATGTTGGAATCGGCGCCGAGGTTCTCCTGGGAAAGATGGTTGAAGTGCCTTACCACCTGGGGCTGGGCCATCTCAGGCAGGTTCGGCGGATCGCTCCGTCTCATGTTGTCTGGGATGGACGAGAGGCCGTCCCCGACGACCTGCTCTATCTCCTCTTCGGCTTCAGGCACCAGGATCCCTCGCTGCCCCTCGACGCTCAACTGGTAGATTATGGGTTCGTTCCATCTCATGTGATGGAAAGGCCTTATTCGACTGGTCATATGATGTTCACTCCTTTCTTCGGTCCCCGCGCTCAGCGGAGGATATCCCCGAGAACCTCGACAAGCCTGTCGATATCCCTCATGGTTATCTTCTCGGTGATGCAGAAGAGGGCGCTTTGTCCGAGCTCCGGGAAGTCCTCCGAAAGGTCCTTACCCCCAAAAATGCCTCTGGAAAGGAGTTTTCCGTTTATCTCCCGAACCTTCCTGCCGGTTTTGGTAAGATCGACCACGAACTCCTTGAAACAGACCGCCGAAGGGGTGCTGGTGGACACGCCGGGTATCTCGCCAATTACCTTCCTCGCGTAAAGGGAGCGCTGCATGATAACTTTCCCCAGGTCGGCCATCCCCTTAGGGCCCATGGAGGCCAGATAGACCGCCGCGGCTATTCCCCAGAGGGCCGCGTGGGTACCCACGAACTCCTTGGCGGTCTCTCTGTTGGCGAAGGATGTCCTCTCCCAGGCAACATCCCCGAAACCCCACTCTTTCCCGCTCGTAGGGGCTATTCCGAAGAGACGGGAGGGGTACTCTTCAACGTATTCCCTGTCGCTTTTGGTGCATATGAACCCTCCGACCCCTCCGCCATAGTTCATGTGTATCCCAAGGGGCTGGATATCCCCGCAGGCGATATCTGCGCCGTACCTTGAGGGGGGCTGTATCACACCAAGAGAGGAGGGGTCTACGAAGACGACCATCAGGGCCCCCGCTTCATGGGCCATTTGTGCTGTCTTTTCGCCCTGGTCCTCTATTGCACCAAGGTAGGAGGGATTCTCGAAATAGACGGCTGCAACGTCGGGTGCAAGTCTGGATCCCAGGTCCTCAAGGTCCAGGAGCCCCGAGTCCCTGTCCCAGCCGATGATCTCGACTGACATAACGGGGTCGAGGTAGGTCTGGATAACCCGGAGCCTGTCGGGATTCATGTTGCCCGCCAGCAGCGCCTTTTTGCGTCCAGTTATCCTGGATGCCATCCTGAGGGATGTGCCGGCAGCCTGGGCACCGTCATAGGTGGGGACGTTGCAGACATCAAAGTCGAGAAGCTCGGCCATCATGCTCTGGTACTCGAAGAGGGCCTGGAAGCGCCCGTGATCTTCGTAGGGCTCGCCCGCGTAGGCGGTGAGGAACTCCGACCTTCCGATGATCTCATCGACGACCGCCGGAACGTGGTGGTCGTAACATCCGGCTCCGAGAAAACCGAGATATTCCCCGGAGGTGATGTTCCTTGACAGGATCCCTTCCACGTGCCTTTTGAGGTCCGCCTCGGCGGAGAACGGCTCGGGAAGGTTCATCTTGCCCTTCATTCTGAGCTCGTCGGGGATGTCTCTCAGAAGTTCGTCCACACTTTCCACACCTATTTCCCTAAGCATCGCCTCCCGGATCCGGGGTTCCGAATTCGGGATATAGGGATAGACCCTTTTCTTTTCAGCCATATCCAATGACCTCCTGACCTTGTCGTTTAGGCCGTCCCGCCGCCGTCGACGACGAGGTTGGCGCCGGTGATCCATGGAGAGAGGTCGCTGGCAAGGAAATAGACCGCCATAGCAATGTCTTGGGGAGTACCCAGTCTTTTCAGCGGCCTTTCAGCGCTCTCCCTGAGCCACTTCGTCTCGTCTATTCCCAGCTGTCGGGCCTCGTCCCGGAGAAGAGGAGTATCGGTATCACCGGGAGAGACGGAATTGACACGAATATTCTGGGGGCCGTGATCGATGGCCATGGCCCTTGTCATATTTATCACACCGCCCTTGGCAGCGCAGTAAGAAACGGCCTTCGGCCCCCCCTTGATCCCCCAGCCGGAGGCTATGTTGACTATGCTCCCGCCTCCCCCCCTTGCCATGAAGGGGATAAGGTGCCGGGAGACCAGATATATACCCTTGAGGGTGATATCTATGGAAAGGTCCCACTCTTTTTCTGTGAGCTGCACCACGTCCTTTCTCTTGATCACCCCGGCACAGTTGACCAGAATGTCAACCCGGCCGAAGCGGGCTATCACCGCGGAGGCCATATTCCTGCAGTCTTCGTCACTGGAGACGTCGCACCTTACAAAAAGGCTTCCCCTGCCGATACCTGCCTCGGCGGAACGCCCGCCAGCCTCGTCGATATCGGCAAGGACCACGGATGAGCCCATTTCGGAAAGGAACCCGGCACACCCCAGTCCTATGCCCGAACTGCCTCCTGTAACCACGGCAACCTTTCCGTCTAGCCTGAACAACTTTTCATCGATCAACTGTTCTTCCTCCTTTTCCATCTGTGATCCTATTGGAGTCCCGCGGTCTCGCCACCGTCTATTGGAATGTTGGCACCGGTTATATAGGATGCCTGTTCGGATGCGAGGAATGCGAAGAGGGCAGCTACCTCCGAGGGATCCGCATGTCTTCTGAAGGGGATCCTTTCGTTCACCTTGTCCAGCATCTCTGGGGTATATTCGGCTTTCTGCATGGGCGTAAGAACGTAGCCAGGACTGACCGAGTTGACCCTTATAAGGGGGGCGAACTCCAGCGCCATGGTCTTGGCCAGCAGGATGACACCGGCCTTGGAAGCGTTGTAGTCGGCATAGTAAGGGTGTCCCTCCATCCCGTTGGTAGAGGCCGTCATCAGTATCACGCCCCCTGATCTCATACGCACTGAAGCCTCCCTGGCGCAGAGGAACATCCCGGCCAGGTTGACCCTGAGGACCTTCTCCCACTGCTCAAAGGTGATATCGGCAAAATTGTTCCTGACGCTGACACCGGCATTGGATATCAGGATATCGATCCCACCGAGACTGGAGTCCAACTCGTTGAAGGCTGAGGCGACCGATAGGGGGTCGGAGACATCCGTTCCCACCAGCAGCTCGACAGCAGGCAGTTCAAGTCGTACCCGCTCGAGAGCAGCCCTGTCCAGGTCAAATATGGCAACCCTGGAACCCTCCTGGACAAACCTTAAGGCGGTGGCAAAACCTATACCGCTCGCGCCTCCGGTGACTACAACCCTTTTCCCCGCAAGATCCGGATACATGCAAAGGTCCTCCTTTCATAGTATACGTGGTATACTACGTATACTGTATCCTTTTGTACCTCTTTTGAGGTTTTTAGTCAACAGCATACAAGATCTCCCATGGAGGGACGACAATGGGACCCAACGGAGCCGGACGTGACTCAACTGCGACTGAACAGGTCTACCGGGAGCTCAGGAGAAGGATCTTTCTCAAGGAACTGAAACCAGGGCAGAGACTTCCGGAGGCGGCTCTCGCCTCAAGGCTTTCCGTGAGCAGGACTCCCGTAAGGGAGGCTCTCAGGATACTGGCCAATGAGGGTCTGGTGGACCTGGTACCAAATTCGGGGGCCAGGCTCGCTTCACCATCTCTCGATGAGGTCAGGGAGAGCTACGAGGTGAGGGAGCATCTGGAGGTCCTTGCCGCAGCGAAGGCCACCCGGAATATCACCCCTGTTCAGCTCTGCCTCCTTGAAGAGGCCATTGACGAGGAGGAGGGGATCTTTGCTTCAAGGGACCTTGAAAGGTACCTCGAGGTCAACATCAGGTTCCACAGGATCATAGCCGAAGCCTCAAGAAACCGCACTCTCTCCGAATATGTCGTAAACATTCTGGCCAGGACCTATGTCTACATGGTCTTTTTTGAATCATTCTTCGACTTCGACACCAACCCCAGCCTTGATGAACACCGCGAGATCGTAAAGGCCTTGAGGCAGAGAGACGAAAGCCTGACCGTCGAACTGATGAGAAAGCACGTTCATCTCTCCATGGAAGGTCTGAAAAAGCCTCTTGGATAGCGTATACACTTATTTTCCTATTTTTTAGAAGTCAGATTAGCATTAATTTGCATCATATTTGCTTTTTGCATTGCAAGATCGTCCCCTTTCTGATATATACAGTGATTATTATCCGAAAGGGGTGTCCTATTTGAAAAAGAAGCCTTCTGAGGTCTTCGGTATCAACGTTTTCAACGACCGGGCAATGAGGGAGAGACTCCCGAAACAGATCTACCAGAAGCTCCAGGAGGCTGTCTCCGGCGGCGAGAAGCTCGACTTCAACGTGGCAGAGATCGTTGCCACCGCCATGAAGGAGTGGGCCATCTCCAGGGGCGCAAGCCACTACACTCACTGGTTCCACCCCAGGACGGACCTCACCGCTGAGAAACATAACGCCTTTCTCACGGTGGACGAATTCGGGCTGCCCCTGGACTCCTTCGGAGGCGGAGACCTGATCCAGAGTGAGCCCGACGCATCCTCCCTGCCTTCAGGGGGTATGAGGTCCACCTTCGAGGCCAGGGGTTACACGGCCTGGGACCCGACGAGCCCAGCCTTCGTCGTAAGCGGCGAGCATGGCGGTACGCTCTGTATCCCTTCGGTCTTCATCAGCAACGACGGAACGCCTCTTGACATGAAAACCCCTCTCCTTAAATCCCTTTCCCGGATAGAAACGGTTACCCTTAGGATCCTTAAGCTCTTCGGGAACAGGAACGTCCGGTGGACCCGCGCGACCATGGGCGCCGAACAGGAGTTCTTCCTGGTGGACGAGAGGAAAGCCTCGGAAAGGCCTGACCTGCAGTACTGCGGAAGGACGATAATGGGGGCGCCCACACCAAAGGGACAACAGATGGAAGACCATTACTTCGGCTCTATTCCCCCGAAAGTCCTGGCTTTCATGCAGGAAGTTGACCACCACATGAGCGCCCTTGGGATCGTTCTCAAGACCAGACACAACGAGGTGGCTCCCTGCCAGTTCGAGTTCGCGCCCCAGTTCACCGAGGCCAACCTGGCAGTGGACCAGAACCAGATACTTATGGAGCAGATGCGTCAGATAGCTTCCCGCCACGGGTTCCGCCTCCTCCTCCACGAGAAACCCTTCGCCCTGATCAACGGGAGCGGTAAGCACCTTAATTTCTCGATGATGGACAGCGAGGGTCGCAACCTTCTGAAACCGTCTTCAAGTCAGAGGAAGAACATCCAGTTTCTAACCCTGGTATCGGGTCTGCTCCTGGGAATATCCCGTTATGGAGGACTTCTGAGGGCGTCCATCGCCAACCCCGGAAACATGCAGAGGCTCGGAGGGAACGAAGCACCCCCCGCCATTATGAGCGTTTTCCTGGGGGATGTGCTGACAGGCATCTTCGACCGCATCGAAGAAGGGCTGCCCGAAAACCTACCCTCGAAGGCCTTTATCAACCTGGGGCTCAACCGCCTCCCTGACGTCCTTATGGACAATACCGACAGGAACCGAACAGCTCCCATAGCCTTCACCGGCAACAAGTTCGAGTTCCGGGCACCCGGTGCATCGCAGTCACCGGCCGGTCCCATGACAATGATCCTGTCCCTCTGGGCCTGGGGACTTGAGCAGATGGCGCAGATGATAGAATCCAGGGCCGGAGAGACCGATGTGGCCGACGCGGCCCTTGATGCGATCCGTAATGCAGTACTCCAGAGCAGCAACATCAGGTTCGAGGGCAACTGTTACTCCCAGGAGTGGCACGAGGAGGCATCCAGAAGGGGCCTGCCGATAGCGCACAGCACCAACGAGGCCCTGGCTCTCTTCCTGGTCCCCGAGAACAGGGGGCTTCTTTCCGGCCTGGGCATCTTCTCTGATCGCGAGATCCAGTGCTACTACGAGACAAGGCTGGAGCAGTACGTGAAGACCCTGGAGATAGAGATGAACGTAATGGAGGATATGATCCGGACAGGCGTCCTGCCTGCGATCACTAGGCAGATAGGGTCGGAGGCCTCGGCCTTCGAAAAGATCGCGGGCTCTTTCCGGAAAGGCGGGACACCCCTCTGGGAGAAGCAGATCGATGAACTTGTCACCCTCAAGGAGGGACTCCTGGAGGGGATCAACAGGATGACCTCCCTGAGGGACAGAATTGGCAGGCTCGATCTTGAGAAGAGAGCAGAAATTCTTACCGAAAAGGGGGTTCCTGTCCTGGAGGGCGTAAGGGGAATGTGTGATGCGGCAGAGAGGACGGTTTCCCGGGATTTCTGGCCCTACCCGCGTTACAGCGAGATCCTTCTCTCTAACTGAGCCGCAGCCGACGATGGTCCTTTACTCGACGGGGGCGACCTGCTCAAGGCGCCCCCGTCCTCCATCGATCGATGTGGGGAGATCTCAGTTAGAGCCGAAGAAGAACCCGAGATCCTCCGAGGACAGCAGCAGCTGTCCATCCCTGATGCTGTAACTGCCAGGTCTCAGGTACCTGGCTACACTCTCCAGCAGATATGGTTCCCTGACATCCGAGTACCAGGCCATCAGACGTACCAGTTCCCTTGAGTGGGGCTGCTGACGGAAATGCTGATGGAGCCTCATGAGCCCTTCGGCCAGCAACTCTCCCTTCTTCTGCTCCCTTGCGGTCCTGATATAGTGATAGGCCAGTTCCCTCTGTGCGATATCCCTGACCATCAGGCGGCCTTCGGCCTTCTCAATGAGCTGCCTCTGCTCCGCAGCATTGGCGGTCGTGTGGGCCCTCCTCAGAAGCCTGTCGCCTCCCATCCCCCTGGCGAAGAACAGCAGCCCCGCAACAGCAACGGCGCACATGGTTAACCCCAGGCCCCTGAGGATCCAGTCCTTTCTGATCTCCGTCCATGAGAACCCGGAGGGAAGGACCTCCCTGTTTGCCAGACCGAAGGCCAGCACCATCCACAGGGCATCCTCGGCCCTGTGGAAGGGGCGGGTCCAGAGGGCGTTGAACCAGATCAGGAACAGAAAAGACGATGCCCATATACCTTCCGGGGAGAGGGGGTCACCCCTCTTTAGCCTCGAAAAGAGACATTTGAGCCACCAAGCACCCAGGGCAGCGAGGATCAGGCCGCCGAAGACCCCTGTCTCGCAGAACCACTGGAAGACCTCACTATGGGCCCAGTAGGTATACTGCCACTTCATCCCCGGATGTTTCTCCAGCATCCTCCTCTGGGCCTCCAGGTAGTTCCACTTGTAGTGCCCCAGCCCAACCCCGCTCACGGGGTGCATCCTGAACATCTCCGCGGTAGTGAGCCAGATACTGTCCCGTTTTCCCAAGGTCTGGAAGTTCTCCACCATCTGGACGGTCTTCATGACGAAGGCGTTGCCCCGGCCGAAGAGAAGGGTAGCGGAAAAGGTCACGACGAGAATGGCGATAATAACCGCCAGGCGTACCAAGACCCTCCTTGCGCCTATCGACCTGACCAGGAGAAGTGAAAGGACGAAGAGCCCGAGGGCATAAGAGAGAACGGCTGACCTGCTGGTGGAATTCCAGATACCCCAGGCGTTTACGGTGAACAGGAGAAGGTTGGCGGCCACGGCGGCCCCTTTTTTCTCTCCTCCCTCTTCGTCGGTGCCGACTCTCATGAATAGCCAGGAGGATCCCAGCATTGCTATGGCGACCCAGAGCCCGAACATGTTCTGCTGCCCCGTGTTCCCGATGTATTTCCCTGGCGTCGGGTAGATGAATGGGAAGAGATGGTGCATTTCACGGATCTGCAGCTCGGCAAAGAGAACATTGACGGCCCCCGCCAACGCCGCAAGCCAGAGAAGTAGATACAGCCTCCTGCTGTCGAACCCGTTATAAATTACTGTATAGAAACCCCAGAGGGAAGCGAAGAAGAACCATTCCCTGGTGAAGGTCGGCATGGACGTAACAGGGGCCCAGAGGGGCTGTAGGACAAGGAACAGCACAAGGAAGAGCCAGACCGCACCGAAGGGGTCCAGCACAAAACTGTTCCGGACATCCTCTATGAAAGCTATCCTGGCGCCGGCCACGGCAACCAGCACACCCGCAGGCACAAATACAGTAGCCCACTTCATAAGGTGCAGGGTCTCGAACCAGAAGGCGCCTGAGAAGACCAGGTTGGGGGCGGACAGCATGAACAGGATAAGGACCGTGGCCACAGGCTCTGGAACAATGCAGCCGCCTTCGGGCCGGAAGTGACAGGTGTCTTTCTGGGGTACCTTGCCGCCGGCGATCTCGCTCAATCGACTCACCCCGTTACCTTAAGACCCTAGGGCATCCAGGCCTGGCTTGCAAAACGGGCATGCTCCTTGAAGAAGGTCAGCCTGACAGTGCCGGTGGGGCCGTTCCTGTGCTTGGCTATGATGACATCGGCGGTGTTGTCGCTCTCCTCCGAGGGGGCATCGTAGTACCCGGGACGATAGAGCAGGATGACCAGGTCGGCGTCCTGCTCGATGGCGCCGCTGTCACGCAGGTCCGACAGCTGCGGCCTCTTTTCGGTCCTGGATTCGACTGCCCTTGAGAGCTGGGAGAGGGCGATCACGGGGACCTCGAGCTCCCTGGCGATCGCCTTGAGGGACCGTGAGATCTCGGCGACCTCCTGCTGTTTGCTCTCCGTCCTCTTGGTAAGCTGCATCAGCTGGAGGTAATCGACCACTATAAGGCCATTGGTTGCTTTCATGACCTGGGACCTGAACCGCCTGGATCTGGCCCGAAGTTCCAGCGTAGTGAGCACGGAGCTGTCGTCGATGAAGAAGGGCGCCCTTGAAAGATCACCGGCGGCCGAGGCAAGCTTCTCCCAGGCGCTTTCATGGAACATCCCCGTTCGGAGGTCGTGGACATTGACCCTGGCCCTTGACCCCAGCATCCTCTGAACAAGCTGTTCCGCACCCATCTCGAGGCTGAACATCAGCACCGGGATCCCTCTTTCAACGGAGGCGTGCATGGCAATGTCGAGCGCCAGGGCGGTCTTCCCCATGGATGGCCTGGCGGCGATTATGTTAAGGCTGCCCGGCTGGAACCCCCCGGTAAGCCGCTCGAAATCGTCGAATCCGCTGGGCACTCCGGTGACGGAACTGTCGGGGGAGTGAAATTTCTCCTCAATGTCACGGAAGGTGGGGCCAAGGACGTCCCCTACCCTTCGGAAAGGGGTCTGGGTACCTCTCTGGGTGATCTCGAAGACGGCCCTCTCGGCCTGGTCCATCACGTCCTCGATCTCCCTGTCCTCAGTGTAGCCCAGCCGGGCTACCTCGGCCCCGACCTGGATCAGCCTTCGGTGAATGGACTTCTCCCTTACTATTCTTGCGTGATATTCGGCGTTGGCAGTCGTGGGAACTGAATCCACGAAACCCGCGATGAAAGCCTGCCCTCCCAGGGTAGCCGCAAGCCCCCTTCTCGACAGCTCGTCGAGGAAGGTCAGGGGGTCCACGGGCTTACCCTTCTCGGCCATCTCCCTCATTACCTGGAAGGCCTGACGGTGGCTCCCGTCATAAAAATCCTCGGGCAGAAGCGAGTCCAGACATATGGTAAGGGCATCGCTGTCGAGGAGACAGGCTCCTACTACCGCCCTTTCGGCTTCGATGCTATGGGGCGGTATCCTCTCGAAGAGCTGGTCATTCAACCCTTTCGTCCTCCACCTGAAGGGTCATCTCAGCTTCAACTCCCTGGAAAAGCCTTACGGTAAAGGAGTAGGAGCCCAACTCCTTCACAGGCGAGGGGAGCTTGACGTCCTTCTTGTCGACCGGGATCCTGTACTTTTCCTGGATGCTGTTCGCCACCTGGGCTGCCGTTACACTTCCGAAGAGCTTCCCTTTCTCCCCCGCTGTAGCCCTCAGGACCACCTGCTTCCCCTGGAGAAGGGCCCTATGGCTCCTGGCCTCTTCTTCCTGGCGTCTGGCCTTGACCTCCTTCGTTCTCTGGCGCTGGTTCCACTCTTCGAGCTTCTCCCTGGTCGCCTCTTCGGCCATCTTCCTGGGAAGGAGGTAGTTCCTTCCGTAGCCTTCAGCCACATCGATGAGGTCGCCCTTTTTCCCCAGCTTGGGAACATCTGTAAGCAGGATCACCTTCATGCTCTTCCCCCCCGAAACCTGGAACGTAGATCGAACCACATGTCAATAATACCTAAAACAAGGACTATCTGTGCAAGGAATGAAACGACAAATACGAGCACCGTCAGTGCGATCCGGAGAAAACGGCCCAGGCCCCTTGCCTGCATGAAGAACCATACTACGGCCAGGCCCTGAAAGAAGAAAAGGGCTGTAACCAGAAGGCGCAGGTTCAGAGCCGTCCTCTGCAGGAATGCCATTGAAGGGTAATAGGCCCCCGCAAGATGGAGCGCTATGGAGGCGATAAGGGCCCAGAAGATGCTCTTCGGGAAACGCCACCGGCTGAACTCGGGGAGTCGAGGGAGCGTCTCCCTGCCCAGCCTTTTCAGGACCGCGGCACTTACTATATAGCTCAGGAAACAGTCGACCGTCGCAGCCATTACCAGTAGAGCGGGAAAGATCACGGGGATCAGCGACAGAGTGGCGCGCATCTGCTCTTTCGCCAGAGAAAGCGCCTCCTCAGACATGCCAAGACCCGAGTATATCGAGGCGATCCTCTCGATCATCGGCATTATCTCCGCCTCCTCGAGGCCGAAGGGGTTGATGCCGGTCAGCTTGACGGCTATTAACATGAGGAGGAGTTTGCTCCCTATGGAGACGAGGATCCCGTAAAGAACTATGTCAACGGCCTTGTCGTAACGTCTCCCCAGAGCCCCAAGGGCGATCCCGAGGAAACCGAACCCGAAACAGAAGAAAAGAGCCCCCACAGCCCCTGTGAAGGCAGCCGTAATGACCGTAGCCACCGCAACGCCAAGAACTGCCCTCCCCAGGCTGTGTCTGAGACCAAGAACGACAAGGGGGGCAGGACATACGAGCGAGAAGGCCATCCCGACTATGGGCAGGAAGTGACCCGCCAGAAAAAGCACTGCGGAGAGGGCAACGAGCAGCGAAGATTCGACCATAGCCCTGGTCCTGTCCATTACTTACAACCTCCCTAACAGAACGGGGGGAGAAGCCTCGGCTCCTCCCCCCGCGAGGAACACGGGTTATCGCCTCTACTCGGCGCTGTACGGAAGGAGCGCAAGGTAACGCACCCTTTTGATCGCTTCCGTGAGCTGCCTCTGGTGTTTTGCGCAGTTTCCCGTCACCCTTCTGGGGACTATCTTACCGCGCTCGCTTATGTACTTCCTGAGTTTTTCAACATCCTTGTAATCTATGTGCTCGATCTTGTCCACACAGAACATGCAGACCTTGGGTTTCCTTCTCTTGTTCCTTTTGTTGCCGGTGTTCCTTGGTGAAAAGGCCATCACGATCCTCCTTTCCTTCAGCTGTTCACTAAACGTCAGAAGGGGATATCTGCGTCCTCCCCATCGTCTTTGATGTCGTCCATCTCGGAAATATCCATGACGAAATCCTCACCGAAGCCCTTCTCACGGAGACTTCCACTCCTTGAACCCTGGTCCGGGTCGGGGGAGAGCCCTTCACCGCTCTCCCTGCGGGTCCCCAGGAATGTGACCCCCTGGGCTATGACCTCTGTCACCCAGCGCCTCTCTCCCGTTCCAGCCTCGTAGTTGCGGACCTGGATCCTTCCCTCCACGAGAACGGGGCTCCCTTTCCGGAGATATCTCTCGCAGTTCTCTGCCTGGGATCCCCATACAACTACAGGGATGAAGTCCGCCTGATCCTGGACTTCCCCGTCCCTGTTCTTCCACTGCCGATTGACGGCCACCGTGAGCCTGGCAACGGCCTGCTTGGAAGTGGTATAGCGCACTTCCGGGTCCCTAGCCAGATTCCCCATTAAGATCGCCTTGTTGAAACCTCTGGCCATCGGTAATCACTCCCTAGGCTTCATCCAGAGCTATCACCAGGTGCCTCAGTACCTGGGTCTTGAGCTTCAGCAATCGTTCCAGTTCGCTGACCTGCGAAGGTTCGAGACTGAAGGAGAGGACCGCGTAAAACCCGTCGGTCTGTTTCTGGATGGGATAGGCAAAACGCCTCTTCCCCCAGGAACTGCTCTTTTCGATCTCGCCTCCCAGGTTGCGCACGACCCCCTCGATCTCCTCCACGGCCGCCTTATGGTCCTCAAGGTCTGCCTGGAAGATCGTAACCATTTCATATGGTCGCACGTCATTCACCTCCTCCCTTTGGCCTATGGTCTCCCCGGTTCCGGAGAGACAGGGACATACGGCAAAGCATTATACGCTACGGAGAGTCTTCCGGCAAGGAGTCCTCCGATACCAGCTCTATCCTGAAGATCTGCTCACCGGGGTAGGTCAGGTTGAACTGCTCCCTGGCGAGGCGGGCTACACCCTCCGGGGTCCTGTAGAAAATGATCTTCTCCCTGAGAACCTGGACATCCCTAGTAACGGCGACAAGACGTTCCATCCTTTCATCGACGATGGACCCAAGCCTGCTTATCTTCTTCAGCTCCAGGATATAAGCCGTTCCAACGATCGCCAGGAAGCAGAGACCTGCCGTTATCAGGGCCACCCAGCGCAGTCGGATCATACCTACATCTGCTCCGGTGCGCTGATCCCCAGCAGTGAAAGAGCGTTGGCCAAAACCGTCCGTGATGCTTCAGCCAGAAGCAGCCTCGCTCCCTCCAGCTCTGCCCCCACCCCCAGTACCCGGTGGGCATTGTAGAAGGTATGGAAGTCACCTGCCAGATCGTAGGCATAGAAGACTATCCTGTGGGGCGCAAGGTCGTTCGCGGCTTTCTCCACTTCCTCGGGAAAGGCAGAGAGCCTCTTTACAAGGGCTATCTCCTCCGGTTCGACCAGGACGGAAAGGTCTGCTCCGGAGGGATCGGGGACTGTGATCCCCCTGGCCGCCGCCTCCCTGAAGATGCTGTGTATCCTCGCGTGGGCGTACTGGACGTAGTAGACAGGATTGTCCGCGGAAGCGCTCTTGGCCAGATCCAGGTCGAAGTCAAGGTGACTGTCGGAGCGTCTCATGGCAAAGAAATACCTGGTGGCGTTCACTCCCACTTCGTCGATGACCTCCCTGAGGGTTACGAACTCACCCGACCTGGTCGACATGGGAACCTGCTCTCCACCCCTGAGGAGGTTCACGAACTGGATAAGGAGGACCTGGAGATCCTCCTCCTTTCTCCCCAAAGCCTGCACTGCGGCCTTCATCCTAGGGATGTAGCCGTGGTGGTCGGCACCCCACACGTCAATTACCATGTCGAAACCCCGGTCGAACTTGTCCTTGTGATAGGCTATGTCGGAGGCAAAGTAGGTGGGGGCACCGTTGCTCCTGATGAGGACCCTGTCCTTGTCGTCAGAGAAGGCAGTGGCCTTGAACCAGGTAGCTCCGTCCGCATCAAAGGCGAAACCGTTCTTCCTGAGGGTCTCCAGCATCCTCGGGACCCTTACGCCGTCGTAGAGGGACTTCTCCGAGAACCAGACGTTGAATGTTACCCCGAAATCTTCGAGGTCCTTTTTGATACCCTCCAGGATGACCCTTCCTGCGTACTCCGTAAAAAAGGGCAGGGACTCCTCAAGGGGTATCGCAAGTAAGCGCTCCCCCTCGGAATCCAGGATCTCCCGTGCAAGATCGTAGATGTACCCGCCCTTGTAGCCATCCTCGGGGAAGGGGGCCTCTTCGGGACAACCGCATATCTCGAAGTACCTTGACTGGGTCGATCTCCCCAGGAGCTCCATCTGGAGTCCGGCGTCATTGATGTAGTACTCTCTCTCAACTTCCCACCCGGCAAAGGAGAGGATCCTCGCGCATATGTCGCCTACGGCCGCCCCTCTGCCGTGACCGACATGGAGAGGCCCAGTAGGATTGGCGCTGACGAATTCGACCTGGACCCTGCGCCCCCCTCCGCTGTTTACCCTGCCGAAGTCAGGACCGCATTCGAGAATGTGCTCTACTGTCCCGGTGATCCAGGACCTGGAAAGAAAGAAGTTGATAAAGCCCGGTCCCGCCACTTCGACCCTTTCCACGAGGGGGTTCTCCGGAAGAAGGGATACTATCCTGCGGGCCACATCCAAGGGTTTCTCCCCGAAGGTCCTCGCCCACTGCATCGCGGCGTTGGTGGCCCAGTCTCCCTGGCCCTCCCTCCTTCCCCTCTCTAACTCTACGAGGGGTCTTGCCTCAAGGGGGACCCCCTTTTCGCAGGCGATCTTCCTTATGGATTCCTCCAGCATTTCCGTAATGACAGCAACAATATCCTTTTTCATGGCCTCTCCCCGCTTTCGGTCACCTTTTCTTCATGGGTACAGTGGTCCCGGTCCAACCCAGACCCTGTCTAACGGCATTCACCAGGGCTTGCCTCCCCTGTTCATCCAGTCTCGCTGTTGAGACGACGGTCTTCTGTTCCGCCATCAGTGTCCGTCCTCTCCTGACCCTGATGGACTCCTCCAGTTTGACCGTTCCTGCGTCATAGGGTCGGGTCTCCGGAAGGACCATCACATCGAATCCTTCAGGGATACCTATACTGACTGACTGCTCGTAGACGAAGGGGAACCGGATACCACCCCCTGCTCCCCTCTCTGCAATGGAACTCTGCCAGGGCATCACCACTGAGGGCATCCTGATAAGAAGTCCCTCTCCACCGGGTATGGCGATCCGGGCGTTAACGGGGACCTTGATCCTGAAACCTGTCCCTGCCGGTTCCATAAGGGCCCCTTCAAAGGAGAATCCAGGGATGGAGGGCCATGTAAAAGAGCCCAGGATAGCTGTGACCTGGTCCTTGTCGATGGGCCCTTTTACCTGTAACGTATCGACCCATGCGCCCCTGACGGTGATCACCATTTCTCCTGTGGCCATTCCGTCTGAAGAGACATCAACGGCCCAGTCGAATGAAAGCCTGTGATCTCCCGGGCCGCCGGCGGGCAGTACCCTTCGCGAGGGGGAGCTTCCCTCCAGGGAGTAGACGGTCCTTCCCCATAATCTGGGAGGCGTCGAGCCCGGTCTGACGGCTTGTCCTATCTCGAACATGAAGGGTTTTCCCGTAGGCGGCGTCAGCGAAAGGACCGGTCTTTCCCAGGCCCTTACCGTGGCAGGCGACTGATCCCCGAGGGGAACACGGGCATCCCAGAGGATCTCCACGCCCCATCCGACCTTTCTCAGCCATTCCCCCAGAAGGAACGATGCTTCCCATTCTGTCCATGGGCCTTCGATTGGGATGCTTCCCAGGGTTCTGACGAGATCCGATGGAAGTGTCCTGTTCAGGCGGTCAGGATCGTTCATAAATTCCATGATCCGGATCCCCCCCCTTGTCCTGTCCTGGTCTCCCATCATGGAGGCAACAGGGGGAGGGGGATCCACTTTCAGGGAAGCGGCGATAGAATCTGCTTCAGATAGAGAGTATCTTAGACCCTTCCTCAGACTGAAAAGTATCCAGCGTCCCCTGTCGGGGGAGAGAGAAGAGTCCTCAAAGGCCGGAGTATTGATCACGCTCCATGTGTATATGTCCTCGGCCCCTCCCTTGTTTACCTGCGGGTCGGGAAGCTTCTCGCTGAGCCAGACCGGCTCAGCACCGGACGGGACCGTCAGGGAGATCCTCTGCTCCCATTGGGGAAGATCCAGATCGATTGGGACAGCGTCCTCGAGGTTCATTCTCGTAGGGAAGACCTGGCGGTAGGACAGTGCAAGGATATTGCCCTCAAAGTTGTTGGGGAGCCTCACCTCTATCATTTCTACGCCGTCCCTCTCTGTCTCCCTCGGGATCAGCGGGTACTGGATCCGGCGACTGGTGGGGTCGTAGAGAGCGGCCTCGGTGACTGAAGCCTCCCCTCCCCTGGGGGCGACGATCTCCCAGTTCCTCCATCGGTCCGGGAGACCTCCTCCTTCATGGAGGAAGATGATGGTGTGCCTCTCGGTACTCCCATCGGCGAGAAGACGGTAGCTGATGTCTCTCAGTACCACGAAACCTTTACCGGATCCAAAGACCTCCAGGGACGGAGCTTCATTCAGGGACCTGGAGAGAAGGGCCGGAATATCCTGACCGTGGACATTGCCGCAAAGGACTAGCGTTATGGTCAGTACCAGTGCAGGGAACAAGGATCTCGGTCTCAAAAGGATCACTCCATTGCGTCCGGGGGGCAGGACGGTCGATTCGATTCTCAGACGTTCTTTCCGCAGCAGTGCTTGTATTTTCTCCCGCTGCCGCAGGGGCAGGGCTTGTTCCTCCCTATCTTGCCGCCGCTCCTGACAGGCTGGGGCCTGGCTGAACCTGTGCCCTGAACGGCGGGAACAGGCAGGGCAATATCTCTGGTCTCTTTCAGGGCGTCCTGGTGTCTGGCAGGGGCCGACCCTTCGGACATCACGGTAACTCTGAAAAAGTATTGTGCGAAGGAGAGGCGTACCCTCTCCATCATCTCCTGGAAAAGATTATAGGATTCGAACTGATATTCAAGAAGGGGATCTTTCTGCCCTATTGCCCTCAGCCCTATCCCCCTCCTCAGTTCGTCCATGGCCAGAAGGTGCTCCTTCCAGGCCGAATCAAGAACGTTGAGGAGCAGGAACCTTATCATCTCGGTGGCATTGATGGCACCCATTTCTTCCAGCTTCTGGTCTATTCTCCGGGAGACCTCCTCCATAATGGCCGCCCGGGAGACCTCCAGGTCCTCAGGGGTCTGGACCCCTTCAAGGTGTCTTTCTAGTCCCGGCCAGAAGACACCCTTAAGGGATACAGCTACAGCCTGGGGCTGAGGTTCCTCCCCTTCGGGGAAAAAGCGCTCGATAATGCTTTCAAGGGCATCTTCAACCAGTTGACGGCCATGCCCTGAAAGATCCGGTTCGGAAAGGATCTTCCTGCGCTCCTGGTAAATGGCCTCCCTCTGCTGGTTCATCACGTTGTCGTACATAAGAAGCTGGCGCCGGATATCATAGTGGAACTCCTCCACCCGCTTCTGGGCCGTCTCTATGGCTTTGGTGAGAAGACCATGCTCTATGTATTCACCCTCCTCGAGCCCCAGCTTTTCCATGAACCCGCTTATCTTGTCAGAGCCGAAGAGGCGGAGGAGGTCATCCTCAAGAGAAAGATAGAAGGTGCTGCACCCGGGGTCCCCCTGACGGCCGCTCCTCCCCCGGAGCTGATTGTCTATCCTTCTAGACTCGTGTCGTTCGGTACCGATGATCTTGAGACCTCCAAGCCTTACCACCTCGGCGTGCTCCCTTGAACATTCCTCCCTCTTTTCGGCAAGGATCTTCTCGAAGGTATCCCTGTCGGAACCAGGGTCCACTCCTCTCTTCTGGGCCTCCTCGCGAGCGAGGAAGAGGGGGTTGCCGCCGAGGACTATGTCCGTTCCGCGGCCTGCCATGTTGGTCGCGACGGTGACCGCCCCAAGCCTTCCGGCCTGGGCAACGATTTGAGCTTCCATTTCGTGATACTTGGCGTTCAGGATCCTGTGTTCGATCCTTCTTGCCTTCAGAATCTTTCCAAGGGTCTCGGAACTCTCAATGGAGGTGGTCCCTATCAGGACCGGCTGCCCCGTCCGGTGAGTCTCTTCCACGTCATCGGCCACGGCAGCGAACTTCTCCTGCCTGGTCCGGAATATCACATCGGGATTGTCCTTCCTGATCATGGGCATATGGGTGGGTATTACGACAACCTCCAGCCCGTATATATCCTTGAACTCCTCCTCCTCGGTGGCAGCGGTACCCGTCATCCCTGCCACTTTCCTGTACATCCTGACGTAATTCTGAAGGGTTATGGTGGCCAGGGTCTGGTTCTCCCTCCCGACGCTGACCCTCTCCTTGGCCTCTATCGCCTGATGAAGTCCGTCGGAGTACCTTCTTCCGAACATCAGCCTTCCGGTGAACTCGTCGACTATTACGATCTCGCCGTCCTTGTTGACGTAGTGGACATCCCTCTGGAACAGGTGGTGGGCCTTGAGTGCCTGAACTATTCTGTGCCCCAGTTCGGATCTCTGGTAGTCGGTGAACAGGTCCGGCAGACCGAGGATCTTCTCGCACCTGGCGATCCCCGCCTCTGTGAGGGCTACGTTCCTCTCCTTCTCTTCGAGTTCGAAATCCTCTCCCTTGCGAAGCTTCCTGGCAACTTCGTCAGCCTTTCTGTAGACCTCCACGTTGTCCTCGGAGGGGCCTGAAATGATCAGGGGGGTCCTTGCCTCATCGATAAGGATAGAGTCCACCTCGTCGAGGATTATGAAAGAGTGCTCACGCTGGACAAGCTGGGAGGCGCTTACGGCCATGTTGTCCCTGAGGTAGTCGAAACCGAACTCGCTGTTGGTACCGTATGTGACATCCGCCTTGTAGGCCGCCACTCTCTCGGCCTGGTCCATGAAAGCGTAGACCACTCCCACGGAGAGTCCCAGGAATTTATATATGGGCCCCATCCACTCTGCGTCCCTTTGGGCCAGGTAGTCGTTGACGGTCACCAGGTGCACCCCTTCGCCCTTCAGCGCGTTAAGGACCACTGCAAGGGTCGCCACCAGGGTCTTGCCCTCGCCGGTCTTCATCTCGGCGATCTTGCCCTCGTGGAGCGCCATTCCCCCCATGAGCTGGACATCGAAGTGCCGGAGTCCCAGGGTCCTCCCTGACACTTCACGGACAGCGGCAAACACTTCGGGTAGCAGTTCGTCCAGAGACTCGCCGCCAATGGCTCGCTCCCTGAAAAGGGGTCCCAGATTGGCAAGTTCGTCATCCGAGAGGGACTGCATTGACGGTTCAAGGGCGTTGATCCTCGAAACCACCGAAGCGTAGCGTTTCAGGGTCCTTTCGTTCCGGTCGAGCCCCAGGGACTTTTTCAGTGCTTCTAGCATTCAGTTCACCTCAATCGGCATTAGGGACGGGGAGTTTTCCTTCCAGAGTGACATTATATTCCCCGCAGGAAGGAGCGTCAAAAAAGGGGGGCGGCCAGGCCGTCCCCCCGAGGGGTTTCACTTCAGATCGAAAGGCTCAAGGTGGGCCAGGAAGTGGTGAAGTCCCTTGACAGGCGGTGCGTAGGTGACCTTCAGGCCGTAGCGTATGCTGTCTTTGCGCTTGAAGACATTCACAACGGACTCGCCTACGTACTCGATATGGCTGTTGGTATAGGTCCTCCTGTTGATGGCCAGGCGGAAGAGCTCAAGCCTGGGAAGCATCATCTCTCCGCTCTTCTCGTCCTCTGTGGCAAAGGCCAGGGCTCCGAGCCCGATCCCTCTTATGGCCGCCTCACGGTATATCTCGATGCCCAGCACATCGGCCGGGTAGTGCTTCTGTGGGATGTGGGGGAGGAATGCCGCGGCATCGATAAAGATGGCGTGCCCCCCTGCCGGTTTAACGTAGGGGACCCCGCCCTCCTCCAGGATATCGCCGAGGTAGGCCACCTGGGCCACACGGTGTGCCAGGTACTGCTCGTCGGTCATCTCCCGAAGACCTAGGGCCAGGGCCTCCAGGTCCCTTCCCGCCAGCCCGCCGTAGGTGACGAAACCTTCGTAGAGGATGACCCGGGGGAGGAGTTTCTGGTACATATCCTCGGTCCTGCAGCATATCATCCCTCCAATGTTGACGAGGGGGTCCTTCTTGCAGGATACGGTTATGGCGTCGACGCAGTCCATCATGGCCCTCAGGATCTGCGCTACGGACATACCGGCGCACTCCTTCTCCCTTGCCTTGATAAAGTATGCATTCTCCGCCATTCTTGCAGCATCGAGGAAGAAGGGGATCCCCTCCCTCTTCGCAACGGCCGAAACTGATCTCAGGTTACCCAGGCTTACCGGCTGGCCTCCACCGGAGTTGTTGGTGACGGTCACCATTATCAGGGGGATCCTGTCCTTGCCGTAATTTCTGATGGTATCCTCAAGCTTTCCGATGTCCACATCACCCTTGAAGGGGTGGTCGGAGGAAGGATCGAAGGCGTCGTCAACGACGCAGTCGACGGGATCGGCACCCATGTTGAAGATGTGAGCCCGGGTAGTGTCGAAGGGCATGTTAAAGGGTACGATGTCGCCTTTCTTCAGGAGGGTCCCGAAGACGATGTTCTCGGCAGCTCTCCCCTGGTGGGTCGGAATTACGTATTCGAAGCCCAGCACTTCACGGACGGAATCCTTCAGGGCAAAGAAGCTGTCGGCCCCTGCATAGGCCTCATCACCTCTCATCAGGGCCGCCCACTGCTGCTTGCTCATTGCCCCTGTGCCAGAGTCCGTCAGCAGATCGATGTAGATGTCACGGGAGGTAAGGCCGAACATATTGAAATGGCCCTTCCTGAGGGCATCCTCCCGCTGTGCCTGGTCCGGTACCGTGACAGGTTCCACCATCTTGATCCGGAAAGGTTCAGGCTGTATCTTCCTAACCATCCAACAAGACCTCCTACTGCTTTTCTTCGGCTCGGCTGGAGGTGCCTCTCGTGGTGCCAGGCTCGTCTTTCGCTTCGGTTAATTATAGCACCCTTCATCCGGCCCTCTTGACCCGGGAGGAGGGGGTCCATTGCCCGGTACAGGGTTTCAGGTAAGGAGTTTTTTACCCTCGACCAGGTAGTCCATACCCGACCAGAGGGTGGCTATCATGGCGACCCACATGGCGGCCAGTCCGCCTGGAAAGTTGAAGATCACCAAGAGGATCGCCACGATCTGGGTAACGGTCTTCACCTTGCCTCCCCTGGATGCGGCGATGACAACCCCTTCCGTGGCGGCAACCATGCGAAGACCGGTGACGAAGAACTCCCTGGAGATGATGACCACAACGATCCAGGCCGGCAGTCGCTGAAGCTGCACTAGAGATATAAGGGCTGCGATAACCAGGATCTTGTCGGCGAGAGGGTCGATGAGCTTGCCGAGATTGGTTACCATTCCGTGTTTTCGGGCAAAGTACCCGTCAAATGTATCGGTGAGAGCAGCAATGGTGAAGACCAGTCCCGCGAGAATGTCTCCGAAGGGAAGTCCAAGAATGTTCCCAAACTGCCCCCTCAGGGTAAGGAATACCATGACGAGGGGGGCAAGAAACACCCTTGAGAGGCTCAGGATGTTGGGAAGGTTCCAGATGGTCAAGGCTAATACACCTCCAGTACCGCGTAAGGAGCCCTGTCTTATTTCAGGGCCCCTGTCTCCCTAGCCCCCCAGGTAGGCTTCCCGGACCTTTGGATCATCAAGCAGCTCTTTTCCTGTCCCGGAGAGAACTATCCTGCCCACCTCCAGGACGTATGCCGCGTCGGCTATCTTCAGGGCGGCATAGGCGTTCTGTTCCACCAGGAGAACCGTCTTGCCCTCGCTGTTGATGGTCTGGATGATATCGAAGACCTCCTTGACGAGGAGGGGCGCCAGACCCAGGGAGGGTTCATCCAGCATCAAAAGACGGGGAGACCCCATAAGGGCTCTGCCGACTGCCAGCATCTGCTGCTCCCCTCCGGAGAGGGTGCCCCCCTTCTGCCACGCCCTCTCCTTAAGCCTAGGGAAGAGCTCGTAGACCCAGTCAAGATCCCTGGCTATCCCGTCGGAGTCGCTCCTGCTGAAGGCGCCCAGCATCAGGTTCTCCAGGACTGTCAGATGGGGTAGGATCTTCCTCCCCTCGGGGGCCATCATTATCCCTGACTTGACGATCTCCTCCGGGGCAGACCCCGATATCTCCCTCCCATCGAGCTGAATGGAGCCCTTGCTTTTCTTCACGATACCCGCAATGGCCCGGAGGGTGGAGCTCTTGCCGGCACCGTTGGCCCCTATCAGGGTGACTATCTTTCCCTGGGGTACCTCGAGGGAGATGCCCTTGATGGCGTGGATGCCGCCGTAATGTACATTGAGGTCGCTGATACTAAGCATCTTGGATGAACTCCTCTCCCAGGTAGGCCTCGATGACCCTGGGGTTGGACTGGATCTCCTCGGGCCTGCCCTCGGCTATGGTCACCCCGTAATCGAGGACCCAGATATGCTCACAGATGCCCATTACCACCTTCATATCGTGCTCTATAAGCAGCACCGTAAGGTCGAACCGGGACCGGATGTCCTTGACGAAGCCCATCAGCTCCTGGGTCTCGTTAGGGTTCATCCCGGCAGCGGGCTCGTCGAGAAGCAGGAAGGACGGGTCAGTGGCAAGGGCCCTTGCTATCTCCAGCCTCCGCTGTGCCCCATAGGGCAGGCCTCCGGACTCTTCGCCGGCGAGTTTCTGAAGCCCCACGGCCTCGAGGAGGAACATGGCCTTGTCCCTTACCTCCCTCTCCTCCTTCCAGTAGGATGGAAGACTTAGAAGGGCGTGCCACCAGGAAGTGCTCTGGCGGACCCTTGCCCCTACCATTACGTTCTCCAGAACGCTGGCAGTGCTGAAGAGCCTTATGTTCTGGAAGGTCCTTGCCATGCCTGCCGCGCACACCCTGTGGGGAGGCCAGCCCGTTACGTCCTCCCCCCTGAAGAGTATCCTTCCTTCAGTGGGTTTGTAAAAACCCGTCACCATATTGAAGCAGGTCGTCTTTCCCGCCCCATTGGGCCCGATAAGCCCGACAATACTCCCCCTGGGTACACGGACTGAAAAATCCCTGACCGCGACAAGACCGCCGAAGCGCATCGTGAGCGCCTCAGTCTCGAGAATGAAATCATTGCCCGGCATCAGGCCTCACCCCTCTTCCGGAAGAGGCCGAAGAGCCAGTCCCAGCTGAACTCTCGCCTTCCCATGATACCCTGGTGCCTGAAAAGGATTATGAAGAGAAGGGCCAGGGAGAATACCACCATTCGCATCCCGGGAATACCGGGTATGGTCATGTTTCCCAGTGAAATGGGGTTCTCGACGAACCTCAGCCACTCAAGGAGCACCGTGATAACGACCCCGGCGAGGATCGTCCCTGTTATTGAACCAAGGCCGCCCGCAACAACTATCATGAGAACATTGAAAGTGAGAATGAACAGGAACATCTTCGGATCTATTGTCGTCAGAAGACTGGCCAGAAGGGCCCCCCCGACCCCGGCGAAGAATGCCCCGATGGTAAAGGAGGTCAGCCGATAGCGGAAGGTGTTTATCCCCATGGCCCTGGCAGCAACTTCATCGTCCCTTATGGCCTTGAGGGTATTCCCGAAGTTGCTCCTTACAAGGCGGATGATCACGAACAGCGTCAGCAGACACCATCCGTAATTCCACCAAAGGTTGGAGTATGACGGTATTCCCTTCAGCCCGAGCGCACCGTTGGTAACCCGGGGCATGTTGTTGGCCAGCACTCTTATGATCTCTGCAAAGCCAAGGGTAGCTATCCCCAGATAATCCCCCCCGAGCCTCAATACGGGCAGACCTATCAGTATCCCGAAGAAGGCCGCTACCATCCCGGCGATCACCACTGCCACCAGGAAGGGAGCATGCACGACCGAGAAGGGCCACATCGGGGCCTGGAGGATGAACATGGCCTGCTTCTGTGCGGCAGGCAGTATGAGAAGAGAGCAGGTATAGGCCCCGATGGCCATGAAACCGGCATGTCCCAGCGAAAATAACCCGGTGAAACCGTAGATGAGGTTAAGGCTGAGTGCCAGAATGATATTGACGGCGACCAGGTTCATTATCTGGATCTTGTAGCCGTCAAGGTTGCCGCCGGCCCAGTAGAGGATGCCGGCCAGGAGAAGTACCGCAACACCGTTGAGCGTGTAATTTCTCTTGAGTTTAGGGTCGATCATACTTTATCCTCCAGCTTCTCACCCATCAATCCGGTAGGCATGATGAGAAGAATGATGATCAGAAGAACGAAGGCGAAAGCATCCCTGAAACCGGCCAAGGCGGGCATAAAGGCTACGATCATTATCTCCATGAATCCCAGGATGAGCCCCCCTATAACAGCGCCCTGAATTGACCCTATCCCGCCGAAGACAGCAGCTATAAATGCCTTGAAACCCGGGATCACTCCCATTACCGGCTGCAGCTGGGGATACCTGAGCGCCCACATTATCCCCGAGGCGGCAGCCAGTGCCGAGCCTATCCCGAAAGTGAGGGCAATGATCCTGTTGACGGGAACACCCATAAGACGGCTTGTCTCGATGTCCTTGGATATGGCCCTCATGCCCAGTCCCGGTTTGGTCTTGTAGACGATATACAGCAATCCCATCATCAGAACAAAAGAAAGGAGAGGGACCACGATGGTCAGCGGAAGGATCCGGACCTTCCCCACTACTATCACCTTCACCAGCCAGTCGGGCCTCTGGACCTGGCGAGGGATCGCCGAGAAGACGACAATGGCGAAGTTCTGGAGAAAGAAAGATACGCCTATGGAACTTATAAGGGCCGATATCCTTGGTGCGTTGCGGAGGGGCCTGTAGGCAACCCGGTCAACCATTATCCCCGCGAAGGAGGTGACTATGATAGCTCCGATCACTGCGATGAACCAGGGCAGGCGGAACAGAGTCACACCCCAGAATACGAAATAGGCCCCCATCATGAATATCTCACCGTGAGCGAAGTTGATAAGCCTCAGGATACCGTAGACCATGGTATAACCGATAGCGATGAGGGCATAGAGGCTTCCCAGGGTGAGTCCGTTAAAAAAATGCTGAATGAACATTGCCAAGCTCATATGAGCTCCCCCTTGTAATCACGTAAAGGCGGGGGAGGAAAAGGTACCCTCCCCCGCACAAACTCCGTTGACTCTCCCGTGGAGGGTGGCTCCGAAAAGCCTAAAGCTCAGGAGTGATAGTCGCTATGTACTGTTTCTTGCCATCCTTGATCTGCACGATCCCGATGGGTTTCTCTGCGTCGTGGGTCTCGTTGATGGTGGTAAGGCCCGTCACACCCTCGAAGTCCTTGGTGGCTGCCAGGGCAGCGGTGATGGCCTCGGGGTCGGCGCTTCCGGCCCGCTCTATGGCATCGATAAGGATCATGTAGGAGTCATAGCCGAGAGCTGCGTTGACGTTCGGGTCGTCGGAACGCTTGGCCATCCAGTTGTCTGTGAATCTCCTGGCGACTGGGTTCATATCCTCCATCGAAGGATCATAGGGGAAGGTGGTGTGTACGAACCCCTCGACTGCATCGCCGCCGATCTCGACTATCTGGGGGTTGTCCATTGCGTCGCCGCCCATTATCTGGAACTCGACACCGAGCTCCTGGGCCTGCTTCATGATAATGGCACCCTCGGCGAAGTAGGCCGGAATGAACAGGATGTCAGGTTCTTTGCTGATGATCTCGGTAAGCTGGGCAGTGAAGTCCTGGTCACCGGAGTTGTAGTTCAGCTTGGCAACGATCTCGCCGCCCAGTTTCAGGAAGGATCTCTCGAAGAAGCCGGCAAGCCCCACAGCGTAGTCGTTGGCGACGTCTGTCAGAAGGGCAGCCTTCTGGGCTCCTATGACCTTGTGGGCATAGGTGGCGGCACCTGCGCCCTGGAGGGGATCGATGAAACAGACGCGGAAGATATACTTCTTGCCCTGGGTAACAAGGGGGTTGGTGCACGATGTCCCGACCATGGGGATCCCTGCACTCTCCGCCACCTCACCGCCGGCCATGGCAAGGGAAGATCCGTAGGTGCCGATAACGGCGACAACTTTCTCCCTTTCGATCAGGCGTTTGACGGCGTTAGCGGACTCGACCTTGTCGGACTTGTTGTCCACAACGAACAGTTCCACCTTGCGGCCGAGAACTTCGGGCTTCTCTTCGTGGGCCATCCTGACCCCGTCGAGCTCAAGCTGTCCGCCGAATGCGTTCTGACCTGTCAGCGGGAGATATACGCCGATACGGATCGGGCCTGCATCCGCAACAGGTTCCTCTGCCGCCTCCTCCGCCGGTTCCTCGGCGGGCTCGGGAGCTGGAGCCTCGGCAGCCGGCTCCGGGGCTGGTGCCTCGGGGGCCTTCTGCCCCTGCATCATCATGAACCCTATGACCGCGATTACCACGATCAAACCTAACAAGAGACCTTTCTTCACTTATGCTCACCTCCAGATGATTGTTCACCGCACATCAGATTCTACACGATCCTGCCTTGTTCAGGACATCAAGGAATACCCGGTACCAAAGAGGCTACCACCTCTCTTCCCACAAAAGGCCGCCACCGGGAGAACAGTCAGCGTTCGACACCGGCAGCGGGCATGGCCTTGAGAGTTACATCTTTACTACACGCGATAATTATACTCTATCAGCGGATTATTGCATCCGGAAAGTTGAACTTCAATCCTTCCCTGTCGGGAAGGGCACCTTTCTCCAGCGATGGGTCAAGGGTCTTGCCGCCCCGAAAGGTCTGTATTATCCAGGGTACCCCCAACGGGATCTGTTCTCTGACCATTTCCAGGTCCTCCAGGGTCATCAGGTCAGGAACGAAGGTGGTCCTGGCCTCATGGGGTATCCCCGACCGGGACAGTATCTCCAGGGATTCCCTGACTGGCTCGCCGTCATGTCCGGTGATCCTGGGGTACCTGTCCCATGGGGCCTTGACGTCCATGGATATGGAATCCACTAGCCCTTCTGTCACCAGGGACCCCAACATCCAGGGACGGCTCCCATTCGTATCCAGCTTGATCCTGAGACCTGTCCGGTTTTTGAGGGCTGATAGGAACTCCGGGAGCCGGTCATGGACCGTGGGCTCCCCGCCGCTGACTACAACGCCGTCGAGAAAACCCGACCTCTGCCTTATGTCCTCCAGTACTTCAAGGACAGGCAGTCTTCCTGCGGAGAGGGTCACCAGTTCCGGGTTATGGCAGTAGGGACACCGGTAGTTGCATCCGCAAAGGAAAAGGACCGGCGCCACATGACCGGTCCAGTCGATGAAGGAGATCCTGAGGTATCCGCCCAGCGGGACGAGGAAACCTGTCATCCGATGCCAACCCTCTTCCTGTCCCGAAGCTCCCCCCTCTTTCCGGGATTCCATGATGATGTCCTGGTGAAATACCCTGTGATCCGGGTGATCCCGTCCACATCGCTGCTCCCGCAGACCGGACAGACATCGAGAAGTCCCCGGTCCACCCTGCCGCAGTCGTTGCATATGGTGAATTCCGGGCTGAAGGCGATCTGGGCGCTAGCGGTCCCCTCGAAGACCTTTTTGACGAAAGAGGCAAGCGCCCCGGGATCGGGCCTGCGCTCTCCCATCCATACATGGGTTATGGCCCCGGCGTTTATCATAGGGTGGAAACGCCCCTCCTCGAAGACCCTGGTTGCAGGGTCGAGGTCGGCATCATAGGCGAAGTGGGTGCTGTTGGTATAGTAGACCTCCCCTCTGTCGGGGTCTCCCTTAACGAACATTGAGGCCTGGTCCGGGAAGAACTTGAGGTCCAGCCGGGCAAGCCGGTAGGCGGTACTCTCCGCCGGGGTCTGCTCCAGAACGATCTTGAGGCCCAGCCGTTCCGTCAGCTCCCGGCACTTCAGGTCCATGTACCTGGTCACGGCAAGTCCGAGATCCATGGCCTCGCGGTCTTCGTGCATTCTCTTCCCGGTAACGCAGTGGACCATCTCCTCCAGCCCGATGAGCCCTATCAGGTGGCTGCTCTTGTTCAACCTGATATAGGTCTCGCCATCGTGATCCACACAGAGGACCGCCAGGGGCCCCTTGGATCCCAAAGAAAGCATCTCCGAGAGGAACTCCCTCTTCCTGACATGGGCAAGGGCGGCAACCTCCATCATCCTGTCGAGGATCTCGAAGAGGCTCTCCCTGTCACCACCGGCCCGATAGGCGATCCTTGGAAGGTTTATCGTGACGTTCTGCAGGGCACAGTAACGCATCTTCCAGGGCGTGGCCGCCTCCCTCAGGTCCTCCTCGGAGAGTTCGAAGCTGAGCCTGCAGCACTCGCTCAGCTTTGCTACACCCCCCCGGTCGAAAACGAAATAGGTACTCCCCTTCTCCGATGCTACCAGGCAGGCAAAACGAAGGAATTCTTCCCACCCTGGCTCCTGGAAGAAGCGGTCAGTTATGTGGAGAAGGGGCTTGGGGAAGAAAAAGGGCTGTCCGCGGCTGTCACCCTCCAGGTAGACCTCGAAAAGGGCTCTCAGGAAAAGTTTCGATTCCTCGGAGTACTGGCCGTAGGTCCTGCCCGTCGGCAACCCGCCGGGCCCCAGCGCCTGTACTTCCATGAAATGATCGGGTATCTCGTAGTAGAGGTTGATATCGGTAAAGGCGACCTGCCCCCCCCTGCCCCCGGCGAGCTGATTGAACTCGAAGATGAGCATCTGGGCAAGCTGCCTGACCTTTTCGTAGGGAAGCCCCGTCAGGAAGGGGGCAAAGAATACGTTAACAGCATCCCATCCGATGGCTCCTGCGAAGTTGTTCTGCAGCACCGATGTCATCTTGAGAATATGGGCGAGAAGAACATCGGGATGCCTTGCAGGGGCGGAGACGCTTGTGATGGAGGGTAGGTCAAGCCCGTACCTGATGACGTAGGCCATGCTCTGTCCTGAACAGTAGGGTCTGTTCACCATCCCGAGATCGTGAAGATGTATATCCCCCGCGAGGTGGGCGCGGGCCACCTCGCCGGGGAAGACCTTCTTGAGGGCGTACTCCTTGAGGATCATCTCCGCGATGGAGAGGTTGATCGACTCGGGGTTGTGGGATGTGTTGCTGTTCTCCCGGTTAGGGCTTAGCATCATCGATTCCAGGTCATATACAGGCAGCCCGAGCCGCGAATGGTCCGCGAGTTTTGCATCGAGGCCACGGAAGAAGAGCTTGACGTTGACCAGTTCCCGTATAGTAGAGGTGGTGACCCTCTCCTTACCGTGCCGGAGGATATCTGCCTCGACCTCGAGGGCTATCTCCTCCGCGGAGGCCGGGTCGACCCCTGCCTCTCTGATCAGGGCATCGCGTATGCGGGAAGCGTTCCAGGGCGAACGATCCTCCTGGGCGAGAGCCTCGACCATGAGGGCCAGGTCCGTGGTCTCCCCCCTGCCTGAGAAGATAAGCATCTGCCTTCCAGCTGACAGTTCCCCCTGGCTGCCACCTTCCACTTGAGCGACGTTTTCGGGAGTCTTCACCTGTGACCATTCCTTTCATCGCGGAGTCTTGATATCTCCTCTACGAAACTGGAGACGTCCGTAAATTCCCTGTAGACCGATGCGAACCTCACGTAGGCGACCTTGTGGATATCCCTAAGTTCCTTCATGGCAAGGGAACCTACGGCCATGCTCGAGACTTCGCCCTGGCCTGTCTCTCTCAGGGTCTCCTCTATCCGGGATACAGCCTCCTCTATCTGCTCCAGCGGGACGGGAAGCTTTTCACAGGCCTTGGCAAGACCCTTGAGAAGCTTCTCCCTGTCAAAAGCTTCTCTCTGTCCGCTTTTCTTGACGATCCACAGCACGGGACGATCCTCGAGCCTTTCGTAGGTGGTGAAGCGGTTCATGCATCCGGGGCACTCTCTGCGCCTGCGGATCACTCTCCCCTCGCTGGCGGTCCTTGTCTCGAGGACCCTGGTCTCCATGAGGCCGCACCTGGGACATCGCATGATATTTAACTCCCTATATCTAGGATGTTTTTGATATTATACCACTACATTTTGGGTATCAATCCGTAAAAAAAGGGCCCCGCCTTGAGCGTGGCCCCGTTCTTCATTTACAAAGACCTGTTTCTGGTCAGAGCGTGTCCAGGAACCTGGCGGCAAGATCGCGTATCCTTTCGCCCTCGGCCTTACCCTTGAGTTGGCTCATCGCCCTGCCCATGACCCTTCCCAGGTCAGATGGTCCTTTAGCGCCCGCCTCGGTTGCAACGGAGCGGATCACAACGAGAATGTCCTCGTCTCCCAGGGAGGGCGGGAGGAAAGAGGAGAGAAGATCCGCCTCCCGCCTCTCTTCCTCTGCGCGCGCGGAGGCCCCGACGGCCGCGAACTGCTCGGCGGCGTCCTTGCGCTGCTTCACAAGCCTTCTGACGACAGTAACGATCTCCTCTTCCGAGAGAGGAACTCCGCCGCGACCCTTCTCGACCCTGGCGTTATCCAGGGCTGTCTTAAGCATCCTCAGCGGCACAAGGGAATTCTGTTCCCTTGCTTTCATGGCCTTTAATATCTCGAGGTGGATCCTTTCCTCCAGCCCGGTCATATACCTGCTACTTCCCCCTGCGTTTTCTCGAAGCGTCCTCTCTCTTCCTCTTCTTCGCCTCGCTTGGTTTCTCGTAATGCTTGCGCCTGCGCGCCTCGCGCAGGATGCCTCCCTTGGATACCTCTCGCTTGAAGCGCTTGAGAGCATCTTCGAGGGATTCGTTATCGCGTCGAACGACCTGTGTCATTTGCGTTCCCCCCCTTCTCTCTCACTCAGGGTTATCCCGGCGGCCACTGGAATATCCGTCCGGCGAGCAGGTGGACATGAAGATGGTACACTGTCTGTCCGGCTCCTGCTCCACAGTTGACCACCAGACGATACCCGCCTGCGCAAAGGCCCATATCGCGGGCGACCCTGACGGCCGCGTTCATTACCGAGGACCATACCGAAGGATCTTCGACCTCATCGGCGGATCCGAGGTGCTGCCTGGGTATCACCAGAAGATGTACCGGTGCTCTGGGGTGGATATCGCGAATTACGATAACATCGGGATCGCTGTAAACGATATCCGCCCTTTCGCTCCCTTCGGCGATCCTGCAGAAAAGACAGTCGCGGCTCAAATGATCAGCTCCCCGCTTACAGAGCGTCCGTCACCTTGATGCCAAACGGCCGGGCCCAGGGGCTTCCGCCCCACCTTGCGAAAGGGACACGGCAATATCTGGTAGGGAATTATATCACACCATTCCGAGTAGGACCCCTTTTTTCGAATCATCGGGAACCACCATGGTGATCTCCCCCGGGAGAGCCCCTCCAGAGGCCCTGACACGCAGAAAGTGACCGGAGTGACCTTCGATCACTCCTCCCTGGCTCTTCTCCACCAGGATCTCCACTGCCTTCCCCACCCATCGGCCGGAATAACGTTCCAGCAGCTCTGAAGCCAATGACAGTGCCTGATCCATCCTTGAGCGCACCACACCGGCGGGAACAGGACCATCGATAAGTGAGGCAGGTGTGCCCTCCCGCGGGGAGAAAGGAAATACATGGACCTTGCCGGCACTTATCCTCTCGAGCATCTCCATAGTGGAACGGAAGGCCTTATCGGTCTCACCCGGGAAACCCACTATGATATCTGTGCTCAGGTGAAGGTCCTCTCCAAGGAAATTCCTTGCCCGTTCAACCAGTGCCTCGAACTCTCCCGGTGTGTATCCACGGCCCATTCTGTCCAGAATGTCCGTATCGCCGCTCTGGAGCGGGATGTGAAGGTGGGGGCAGAATTGAGGAGTATCGGCCAGAGCTTCAAGGAGATCTTCGGTCAGCCAGAAGGGCTCCAGGGATCCGAACCGGACTCTCTCGATCCCTTCCACTTGCCCGGTACGCCTGACGATCTCACCTAGTGGGAACCCTGAGACCCTGCCGAACATACCCAGGTTGGTCCCCGTGAAGACGACTTCCCTGCACCCCGAAGATGCGAGCATGCTCACCTCCTGGAGGATCTCCCCTGGATCCCTCTCGACCGGCATTCCCCTCAGCTCCGGGATGAGGCAGTAGGTACATCTATGATCGCAGCCATCCTGGATCTTTACGAAGGCCCTGGTCCGGTTCCTCCGTTCAGATAGACTAAGATGGTCCCACTCGTGGTTCTTCTGCACATCGACCCTTTCGAGGCGGATTCCCCCCCGGGGCCTCCCATGTTCCATCATCTCTGCCACTATCCCCGGGATCCTGGACTTGAGCCTGTTCCCTACCAGGCAGTCCACCCCAAGGTCCCGGGCCTCCTCCGGAGAGATCCTCTGGGCCCAGCAACCGGCGGCAATGATCATACCATCGGGGTTCTGCCTTCGAAGCCTTCTCAGGATCTGTCTGCACTTCCTGTCCGCCTCGGAGGTAACGGAACAGGTAACGACGACGGCTGCATCGAACACTTCCTCCTCCGAGAGGATGGCGCCAGCCTCCGTGAAGTAACAGCCCAGGGCTTCAGATTCGAACAGGTTGGTGCGGCAGCCCATGGGAAGTATCCGTACCCTTATTCCCCTGAGGCGGTCATACATTGACATCTCCGTCCAACATCATTGTCAGCACGCCCACTGCAACGACCCCGGCTGTGTGGGACCTCATCACCCTGGGACCCAGGCTGACCCTGCTGAAGCCCTCTCTCTCCAGTTCGTCCAGCTCTTCTCCGGTCCAGTCCCCTTCGGGTCCGACGGCCACCGCCGCCCCGAAACGGGGTCGTGATGTCAGAATGGTCGGGGCCGGGCCCGTGACTGCCACGAATCTGTAAGAAGGCAATTCAAGAGAGGGGATGGACGATACGGGGATCGGATCGAGGATCTCCGGGGGATCGGCGCGACCGCACTGCTTGGTGGCCTCCATGGCTATTCTTCTCCAACGCTCCATTCTGGAGCGGATCTTTCCAGGAGGTATGTTCACCACCGACCTGATACACAACAGAGGGACCAGGACCGAGACACCTGTCTCCACGGACTGTGCCACGAGCCTGTCAAAGGGATCACCTTTAAGAAGTCCCGCCAGTAACCAGATCTCATTTCCCGAGCCCTCAGGACTCTCCGAGACAACTACCCCTCTTGCACCTTCCGACGAAAGATCCAGTCTCATCAGGATCTTCCTTCCAGGGAGCAGCCCCTCGAACAGGTCCCCATCGCGGCAACGCCTTACCGAGATGAGGTGGTGACCCTCTCCGGGATCGAGGATCCAGGCGCTTTCACTCTCCTGAATCGACGACTCCAGCCTTACGCGAGGAAGCGACACCCCACCAATCCCCCTTCCTGATCTCCCTTGTCGGCGTGAGACCACCCGAGGGCAACATCTCCAGGAATCTGTCCCTTTCCTTCAGGGTAAGACCGGAGAAGACAGCCAGGCCCTCCTCTGTCAGAAGTACCGGTATCTCCGGTATCATCGATACCAGGGGGTCGAAAACGATATTTGCGCAGACGAGGTCCGCCTTTCCATGGATCCCTTCAAGGAGGTCTCCCGTACGGATATCCACCGCCCCTTCAGGTATGCCGTTCAGACGCAGGTTCTCCCTGATCTCGGGGATGATGGCCGGATCGTTGTCCGTGGCGATGACGCCGGATGCCCCCATCCTTATTGAGGCCACGGCAAGGATCCCCGACCCGGTACCGACATCTATGACCTTCATGCCCGGTTTGACAGTATGCTCCAGTAGTTCAAGGGCTATCTGGGTACTCTCGTGGTAGCCAGTTCCGAAAGCGCTTCCTGGATAGATGTAAAGAGGTGTTCTGCCTTCAGGCTCCTTCCCCTTATGCCAGGGAGCCATCACAACGAACCTGCCGCCAACCCCCAGGGGGGGGAAGGCATCCTTCCATGCGGTGTGCCATTGGCGGTTCTCTATCCGCCCCATATCAACGATCCTGACACCCGGCCAGGGAGTAATTACGTCCTGGACCCTTCCGATCCAGAACCCCAGGTCCCTGGTGCTACGGAAATAGGCTTTAAGTGCTATCCCGCCCGGGAGTTCCATGATCTCAGAGCCGATACTTCCCGAGAGATCGGCCAGAGCGGACAGATCCTCTTCGTTGCCGTCCTGACCTTCGAGCGTTATATACCACCAGAACCCTTCTTCGCTCATGACCTTGAACACCTCCGGTTTTTCGGCTCTAAAAGAAAAGGGAGGCCGCCCGCCTCCCATCCACAAATAGTCTAACATGTCATTCCCTTTATGGCATCACGAGAAGAGCTGCCTTATCCTTTCCATCAGGCCTGTCGACTGGACCGGAACATCCATCTCATGGGCAAGGGCTTCGACAAGGGCCCTCTCCTTATCGCTGAGGTTTTTGGGGACTTCGATAACAACATGGACGAAAAGGTCTCCCCTTCCTGAACCCCTGAGGCGAGGCATGCCTTTGCCCTTTACTCTGAAGGTCTTTCCCCCCGGGGTACCCGGGGGGATCTCGATCCTGTCTGTCCCATCAAGAGTCGGGATCTCAACTGAAGCTCCGAGCACGACCTGGGGGTACTTGAGATCAAGCCTGGTGTGCAGATCGTCCCTGTCCCTTTCGAAGAGGGGGTGGCTTTCGACCTTTATGGAGATGAAAAGATCCCCCGGAGGACCTCCCTGGGATCCCTCCATGCCCTCCCCAGCCACACGGAGCCTGGTCCCGGAATCCACTCCCGGCGGTATCCTGACCTCAACGGTGTGCCTGGTCCTGACCCGGCCGGATCCACCGCAGTTGGCGCAACGGACATCTATCTTCTTCCCTGAGCCATTGCAGTCCCGGCATTGGGAGACACTTACGAAGGTCCCGAAGGGTGTTCTCTGCTGGACCTCCACCTGACCTGATCCACGGCAGCTGGGGCAGGTCCTGACCTCCGAACCCGGTTCGTTACCTGATCCTCCGCAACGTCCGCAGGTCTCCTGCTTGGGTACAGACACCTCCCTTGTCACCCCACTGAAGGCATCTTCAAGGGATATTGACAGGGGCACCTCTATGTTCTCGCCCCTGACAGGCCCCCTGGAGGGGTTGCCTGCGCCGCCAAAAAAGCTGTCGAAAATATCCCCGAAAATATCCCCGAAGGGTCCGAACCCTCCGAAGGGAGTCCCTCCGTGAGGTGCCTCACCCAGGGTCCCGTACTGGTCATAGGCAGCTCTCTTCTGGGGATCCTGGAGTATCTCGTAAGCAAGATTGATCTTCTTGAACCTCTCCGCAGCCTCGGCGTCGCCGGGATTGGCATCGGGGTGATACTTCCTGACCAGTTTCCTGTAGGCCTTCCTGATCTCCTCCTGTGTGGCCTCCCGGGAGATCCCGAGGGTCGCGTACAGGTCCCGGCTATCCTCAGAGGGCACTGGGCTTCACTCCCTAGGACTTCCCGTTCTCTTCGAACTCAGCATCAACGGTTTCGCCGTCTGCGTTCTCCGCTGGCTTTTCCGGACCGGCCCCCGGTTGACCGGCATCTTGCCCGTAAAGCCGGGAGGACATTTCGTGGAGGCTTTTGGTCAGCTTTCCACAGACCTTGCGGATCTCTCCAGGATCCTCCCCTGCCAGGGCACTGCGGACTTCCTCGATCTCACCCTGGATAGTGGCCCTCTCGGTGTCGGTTACCTTTTCGCCAAGATCCATCAACATCTTCTCGGTGCTGTAGATCAGGGAGTCTGCTTCGTTCCTGGCATCGACCAGTTCTTTCTTCTTCCTGTCGCTCTCCATGTTTTCCTCGGCCGCACGGCGCATCTTTTCGATCTCCGCCTCGGTGAGCCTGGAGGACTGGATGGTCACATGCTGCTCCCTGGAAGTCCCCTTGTCCTTGGCTCTCACATTGAGGATGCCATTGACATCTATGTCGAAGGTGACCTCAATCTGAGGCACCCCCCTGGGCGCAGGGGGGATCCCGTCGAGGAAGAATTTCCCCAGGGTAACGTTGTCCGCCGCCATGGCCCGTTCCCCCTGAAGGACATGGATCTCCACCTGGGGCTGATTGTCCGAAGCGGTCGAGAAGATCTGGCTCTTGGACACCGGGATAGCTGTATTACGGTCTATGATCTTGGTGAAGACACCGCCCAGGGTCTCTATTCCAAGCGACAGGGGCGTTACGTCCACCAGTATTATGTCCTTGTGCTCCCCGGTGAGTATTGCGCCCTGGATCGCCGCTCCTACGGCAACGCACTCGTCGGGGTTGATCCCCTTTGTGGGCTCCTTACCGAGGAGCTCCACTATCTTCCTCTGGACCATAGGCATCCTGGTGGCACCGCCGACGAGGAGGACCTTGTCGATCTCCTCCCTGGTAAGCCCCGAATCGTTCAACGCCCTTCTGGTAGGCTCCACCACCCTCTCAAGCAGAGGACGGGTTATCTCCTCGAAACGCGCCCTGGTAAGGGACATCTCAAGGTGCTTGGGCCCGCTGCTGTCAGCGGTAATGAAAGGAAGCGATATGGATGTCTCCGACAAGGTAGAGAGCTCGATCTTCGCCTTTTCGGCGGCCTCGCGAAGGCGCTGAAGGGCCATCCTGTCCCTTGAGAGGTCGATCCCCTCGTTCTTCTGGAATTCGGACACCATAAGGTCTACTATCTTCTGGTCCCAGTCGTCCCCACCAAGAAGGTTGTCCCCCGAGGTGGCAAGTACCTCGATAACTCCGTCCTCGATCCCGACGTCAAGGACCGATACGTCGAAGGTCCCTCCTCCCAGGTCGAAGACGAGTATCTTGTTCTCACCGCCCTTGTCCATCCCGTAGGCCAGGGCCGCAGCGGTAGGTTCGTTGATTATCCTGAGGACCTCCAGGCCTGCGATCTTTCCGGCATCCTTGGTAGCCTGCCGCTGGGCATCGGTGAAATAGGCAGGTACGGTTATTACCGCCTGTCCGATCTTCTCACCCAGGTATTCCTCGGCATCACGCCTGAGCTTCTGCAGGATCATCGCCGATATCTGCTGCGGGCTCTGTGAGACGCCGTCGATATCTATCCTGTAGTCGGAGCCCATCTTCCTTTTGATAGAGGAGATGGTCCTCTCCGGGTTGACGATGGCCTGCCTCTTGGCAAGCTGGCCGACCAGCCTGTCCTTGTCCTTTGTGAATGCCACCACCGATGGGGTCGTCCTTGAACCCTCGGCGTTGGTAATGACCGTAATATGGTCGCCCTCCTTGACAGCCACACAGCTGTTGGTCGTTCCAAGATCGATGCCTATTACCTTCCCCATTAACTATTCACCCCGCATGGATTTTATAGTGAAGCCCCCTTGATGAACGTTGACGCCTCAGGCGGTTCTCCTGGCAACCCTTACCCTGGCGGCCCTGAGGACCTTACCGGCAATTGTGTACCCCGGCTGGATCTCCTCGGTCACAGTCCCGTCCTCTATCCCCTCTGCGGCCTCCTCCACTGCCACAGCCTCATGTACAGTCGGATCGAAGGGTTTGCCGACGGTCTCTATGGCGGCGACGCCAAGATCCTCAAGGACCGAAAAGAACTGGT
>LDZT01008350.1_pt1 | contig 60540 bp, 56 predicted proteins | sample 615521 | NCBI WGS metagenome assembly LDZT01 (sample SAMN03408292, study PRJNA278302) | terrestrial metagenome | isolation source: oil reservoir sample SB1 | place: USA: Alaska, North Slope, Schrader Bluff formation | collected 2011-09 | reverse complement strand
TATCCTTCCATCCATCTTTTCCAAAGTAGGACACCATCCTCATATCATAGTTCAGTTTAGAAGGGATATTCAAACTTTTCATTATAGCAACAACAAGAATATATCTTTCCAGTTCACTACCTTTTTTCAAGGTGAAAGTTTCAAGAGGAGTTTTCATTGTTTTGTAAAAATTTTTGGAACTTTCATCTTTAATGTTCCTCTCTACCCATCTATAAACGTTTTCGAAACTTTTTTCATCATCAACATCTTTAAATTTTTTAAAATATTTTGAAAGTTTATCTCTATAAAAACTTATAGGCTCATAGTGTATCCTCTGTTTTATAAGATAATTTTCTGTTATACTATCATCAATACCAGAGATTGGATATTTTAAAGATTTCAACTCTCTGTAAAGTCCGTTCGTGTCTAAAGAAACGAGATCTTTAGGTGAAAAATTTTTTAAAAATATCTTTAAAATTTCCTTTTCGGAAGAATTCAGTTTCTCATAAAAACTCAAAATCTTTTCGTAATTACCCCTTGAGTTTTTAAGGATTGTATTAAACAAACTATCCTCAGTATCACCTGAAAATTCTAATCTTTCAAAATTGCTTTTTCTGATAATGTTTAAAGAATCAAAATTCGGTTTATAAAAAGTTTCATCCTTTTGTTTAACTACACTTGAAACTCTTAAAAAAAATGAAGTATCTTCAACAAAATCCTTCGTAAGGTTTAAGGTGATAGATGTATCTAAAAAAAGGTCAACTATATGATAATCGAGTTTACCATTTTTATATCCAAATATAAAATATGAGTTTTTACCCAATTCAAAAGTTAAACTATCTTTCAAAGTATCCAAAAATATAGGCAGAAGTCCAGCAAAGTTAAATACCGATGCAGAAACTATGGTATTTTCTTCAGAGAAGATTTTCAACTTTACCGGTTCAAAATAGTTTTTCGAAACATTCAAAAGTTCATAACCTTTTTCCCCTTTTCCAAAAACTGGAGATAGAACTATACCTGTTCTTTTAACTTCATCTTTAAACCATGTGTTGTCAAGATCACTTGGTTCGCCCCCACCAAGGAAATACCACTTTCCATCTATCCAAACTTCACACCAGGCATGGTTACTGTTTGTAAAAGGCCAGTAAGGTGTGTAGACTTCTCTTGAAGGTATGCCTACACTTCTTAACGCTTTTATAAAGAGTATCATCATCTCTTCACATCTTCCAAAACCTCTTTTGATAGTAGTTGTAGCGTTCTGATCGTATGGCTCTGTAGGTTTATATTCCATTTTCGTATAACACCATTCGTTTATTTTCAAAACAGCATCCTTCATCGAAAGACCTTTTACAAGTTCAAAAATAGTATCACCATAAACTTTATAAAAATTTTCAACAGGTTCTTGAGAAACTCTTAAAGGGATAACATAATGGAAGAGTAAAGAATCATCAATCTTATCCTTCCATTCAACCTTTTCTAAATTCTTCTTTATAGAAAGAAGATTGAATATGAAATTATCCCTGTTGTAATTAAATATGTCAACTTCATCAGAATTTTCAATTATGAATTTCGCCCAATCTTTTATGCCAAACTTTTCACTCTCTTTTAAAAGTTCTTTTTTCTTAACTTCAAAAGAGAAGTTTGATATGAATAGAAATATTAAGAAAAAGAAAAATGAAATTTTAAACAGTTTTTTCATAACTATTTTAAAAGTTTAACCTCCTTCAAACTACCAACCGAAACACTTCCAAACAATCCATAACCATCATTAAAAGATGAGTAATTCTGATCTGTAAGATAGTTAAAGTAGGAAGAATCGTAAGAGATTATATAAAAATCGTATGTTCCACTATCAGGGAAAAGGTAGGAAAGTTTTGAAAGGGAAAAGAAAGTATCATTTTGTACACCTATTTCAAAAAAGTAAAAACTACCATACTCGTTTTTCTGGTTAATCTGTAACATATAAAAACCTATCCCTGAACTGTTCCATTCAAGTACCAAAGAACTATCGATTTTCAACACCGAAGAATCGGAGTAGGATGAAAAGTTTATCTTTTTTGGAGTTACACTTCTTGCAGTAAAAATCTTATCTTTAACTTTTACCTCAATTTCATAACTCTTTTCAGGGAGAACAGTTTTATCCAAACTGTAAAAATATTTGTAACCAAAACTATCAACATCCAAACTTTCAACAGATAAACTTTCACCATCTATTTTAACTATGGCATCAAAAACAAAATTGTTCTTAAAATTCAAAGAGTCTTTTATTGAAAGGGTTGAATCAACTATAACTTTTATACTATCATCACCAACTCTCAAAATCGAAAAGATATAATACCCTGTACTGTAACCATCATCTTCATTTATAAAAGAGCATGATATTGAAAGGATAATCAGAATAACTAAAAAAAAGATTTTAAAATTCACACATAACCCCCAGAGTTGGAATTACTGGAAACATATCAAACTCCTCTCTTTTTGATGGAGAAACTGAATGATCATAATAGTAAAAGTAAACATTTTTGAAATTTAAAAGATTTATAATATTTAAGGATATACCAAAATTAAAATTTTTAATTTTGAACCTTTTTGAAACACCAACATCAACCCTCTTGTATGGTGGGAATCGAGCAGAGTTGAAATCAGATTCAATCTCTCTCCATCCTCCAGCATAATAGTCACCCCCAACAGGATCAAAAGAATAATCTATATATTTACCTATAACTGCTGTATAGGGTAGTCCACTTCCATAATTTATAACCATACTCAGGTTTACGCCATTTTTAAAAAGGTACGAGATGTTCAAAACAAAAGAGTTAGTTCTATCATAGTATGTTGGATAAAAGACTGAATCTTTAAGCATCCTAACTTTTGAGAAAGAGTATCCTATCCAGCCTGTCAAATTTCCTGAACTTTTTTTCAAAAGTATCTCAAGCCCCTGACTGTAACCTTTTGTTGTTTTATAACCTTTTACAGGATCATCAAGGTTGTAAAAAATATCCAAAAGAGTTGTATAAACAAGATTTTTGTAATCTTTGTGGTATATTTCAAAATTTAAAGAGATATCGTTAGAAAACCACTTTTCATAACCTGCAATATAATGTAAACACCTTAAAGGAGAAAAATTTTCAACGAGAGGTATCCATGTTTCGCCAAAAATCGAAGAAAAATCTCCAGTTTCCTGCTTCACAGATGTTATAAACTGATAGTAATCACCAATACTGAAAGTTAAGGATGAGTTCTGATCCAGAAAATACTTAAATGAACCTCTAAGGTTTGGATAGAATTTCCCAATATACTGGTATCTATCCAATCTGACACCAAAATCAAAGATGTAAAAACCTGTCCTTTTATAAGAGTAATCTAAGAAGGCTGAAAAATAGTATGGATTATTTTTTATATTCAGAAGTTCACCAGTATCAGAAAGAGTAAAATTGTAATCGAAACTATCCTTGTACAATTCAAAACCTACATAAAAAAGGTTCTCATTCAATTTTTTTTCAAATTTACTTTTCATCCCGTACTGGTAAACATAGGAATGAATGTGAACGAGTTTTAAGAATTCCATCCTGTTTTTATAATCGGAATAATAGAGGTTTGATACAATGTTTGAACTGTTGTTAAGAATGAATGAATGCTCCAGAGAAACCATCCTGTTCCCCCATCTAACATCAGCAACGGAAACTGTATCGAGATGGATATCAAGTATATCCTGGTCTAAAAAAAAGGAAAATTTTAGATTATTTTTCTCATTGATTCTGTAATTCAAAGCTGAGGTTATATCATAAAAATAGTAAGGGAAATCGAACTTTATCAATTTTAAAAGTTGATCAAAGTATGTTCTTCGAATGGAAATAAAAAAGGAAAAACCTTTGTATCTTTTCGATTGGAAATGTAACTTTGTGGAAAGCATTGAAATATCAACGATTGTGTGACTTCTATCCTTATTTGGAGTTATACTTTTCATATCTATAACCGAGGATAACCTGTTACCAAACAGGGAAGGGAATCCTCCAGCATAGAAAGTCACATTATCAATAGAGTTTATCTCAAATGTTGAGAAAAGACCTCCAAGATGAAAAGGATTGAATATTGGTGAGTTATCAAAAAGAATTAGGTTCTGGTCAGGTGCACCACCCCTGACATAAAGTTCGGATGAAAAATCTGATGATGCTGTTACGGAAGGAAGAAGTTGAAAAGATCTCATAACATCGTTTTCTATAAGTGGTACAGAGATTTTTAACTCTTCCCTCTTGTATATTTTTTTACTTATGGAGATCTCATTTTTGAATTCGCTCATCTGTGCTGTTACCTCACTCCCTTCGTATGGCAAACTTTTCACCTTCAATTTAAAATTGTTCTTTACTTTTAAATCTTCCCCTTTTGAAAAAACTTTTAATGTTTCACTTTGAAAACCTATAAGATCAACTATCAAAAAGTATTCACCTTTTGGTATATCCTTAATCACATAAAAACCTGTTTCGTCCGTAATGTCACCTTTTACTATCTTTTTATCTGTTCTTGCTATATAGACATTACAGAATATCAATGGCTCGTTTTTCTCTTCCTCAAAAACAAATCCATAATAATCATCAGCGAGGATAAAATTGTTAAAAATTTGGAATAAAAAAAAGAAAAAAACACATTTTCTAAACATTAATAAGATTATATAATAAAAAAAGTTTTTGTAAACAATCGATACCAGTTAAATTAAAACTTTTAAATCTTTTGAAATTAATCTTTATAAAATCATTTCTTTTTTCGAAATCTTTTTGCTCCTTCAAAAATAAAGAAAATTGCAAGCATTACAAGAGGTTTTATGAGTTTCGATGTAACTTAACCAAACCCAGTAGTAAAGGTTCATATCAGTTACCTTTTTCCATAAGTAAAGGACAACTTAAAGAAGGGATACTATCTTTAAAGTGAAGCTCTGCACTAACAGAGAGTAGTGCAAGTATAGTGAGAACACCTTCGGTTAACATACCACCATAAGTGATTTTCTTTGCATCCTTTTCCTGGTAATCTGTTAGGAGGTTGTGTCACTTGATAACAAACTATGGAAACCACTTATAGCACCACACGCTATCATTACAAACATCATTGGCCAGAGAGTTGCCTTTGAACCGGCTGAAAATGATATTACTGAAGCATGTTGATCATAAGTCTTAATGTTAAAAGACCAGCATAACCAAGTTTAAGTCCAAAGAAAGTATAAAGGCTGAAAGATAATTCGAGGTTGAAGTAAAAGATTAACCGGTATAATACTTGCATTGAAAGAATAAAGAAGAAGAATAAGTATCCACAACTGAATAGCATTACTCCCTCCAAAAGAAATCGAGAATCTATTACCTAAAATGAAAAGGAAAAATATAAGAATGAGAGCACCTGCTGTCGCAAGGATGTAGTTTAATTTTAAACGGTAAACGAGAATTCCAAAGATAAAAGCAACAATTATAACTCCAAAGGTTGGAATTATTATCTGATGCTCCTCAACCAGAGTATTGGCGGTAACGGCAGCGAAAACAGTGACAACAAGAATAAGAGAAAGTAAATGTTAAACTCTATTTATAAACTTTCTTTGTTTTAGATTTGTTTGGTTGTTAAAATGATTCTAAAAACTCATCAATCAGATCAACTTTATCATATTCTTTTTACATCATAAATAATTTTCTTGCCTATAGAAGTTCTTTTTTCGATTCTTCATAGCGTCGTTACTTATACAATAAAACTCCTAAATTATTGTGTGCATCTGCATCATCTGGATTTATCCTTATCGTTTCTCTTAATTCTTTCTCCGCTTCTTCATACAAACCTTTTATATAATATTCATTCCCTTTCTCAAAATGTTTTTTCGATTCATCTTTTGATGATTCCCCTCTTACAAAAATTAAAATTAAAACCAATAATCTAATTTTTTCTTCATTAAGCCCCCTATTTTTTTATTAAATCCCTCTCCCTATAAAAATCAAGATAAAGAGATTTCAATTCCTTATAGAGAACTCGTTGAATTTTCCAGGGGAAGGGGTATAATGAAACAATCAATTTAAGGAGTTTATATGAAAAAAATTTTTATTCTCCTTCTTTCATCCATCCTTTTTATCTCTACCTTTGCTTTAGAAAATTTTTTTACTCTCAACGAAAGTGAAGGTTCTGTAAAATTTTACCCTCTTTATGAAAAAGGATTTTTGAACATATTTTCCCACAAGATCCAATTCGGTAAAGATTGCACATATTTCGATTACGTTAAATATGGTAATCAAAACAATCTCTATCCTTTTGAAAGATTTTCAATAGATATGGTTATTAAAAATAAACATATTGTAACCTTTCTTTACCAGCCTTTAACTTTAAAAACAGAAGCATACCTTTTCGATACTTTAGTTGTTGACTCCGTTATTTTCCCAGAAGGTTCCAATATGGAGTTTTTTTACAGTTTTGATTTCTATAGGGTCTCATACATGTACAACATTTTAACTTTTAAAAGGAACAAGGTATTTTTCGGTTTATCCTTCCAGTTGAGGAACGCTTTCATCTCTTTCAGCGATGGAGAGAACATTTTAACCAATTCCAATATAGGACCTGTTCCAATATTCAAATTGAAAACTGAATCTGAAATCGGAAGTAAACTCTCTTTTGAAAACGAATTCGATGGATTCTACGCTTCAGGGAAATACATTACAGGTTCAAAGAATGATTTTGTTGGCGCTATATTCGACCTATCATCAAGATTCGTTTACAATTTAAACTCATTCTCTAATCTTTTTTTAAACTTGAGATATTTAGGTGGAGGTGCTGAAGGAACAAGCAAAGATGAAACTTCAAGGTATGATGGCTATGTTAAAAACTGGTTACACACTTTCTCGGTTAGTTTTGGAATAAAATTAAAATAGTATATGTTAAACTTCGAAAATCTCTTCTTTCCAAAAATTTTGAGGGAGATATATTCTCCCTCAAAAAAGGATTACAAAATTCAAGGAGTAGTAACCTTCACGGATATATCAGGGTTCACACAACTTTCTGAAAATATTATGGCTGAAGGTTATGAAGGTGCTGAAAAGATAAGGGATTTAATACAATTCTATTTTAAAAATTTTACTGAAACAATCGATAAAAATAGAGGAGACATACTGAATTACAGTGGGGATGCGATACTTGCATATTTTCAAAATTTGTCTGATGCGGTAAATAGTTTTGAAAGTATGGTTGATTTCACAAAAAGTGTTGAAAATGTTCTAAGTATTAGGGCTGGGATTGCTGGTGGAGAGATAAGAATACACATCTTTGAGAACAATGGGGGACTCGTTCCCCTTTTTTATGGAGAACCTATAAGTGATGCTTTGAATGAGGAAAAGAAAGCGGAACTTTTCAAATATAGTTTGAAAGAGATTGAAAATTTTGAAAAAGGTAAAATTGAAAATAATTCAAATGGGAATTTAAAACTGGATAATGAGGTAAAAAGGTTCTTTTTAGAGAAAGGTAAAGATTTTGGTTCCTTTTCCTATGTTTCAGTTCTTTTCCTTTACGCAAAAGATATAAAAACAGTGGAAGAAATTTTAAGTTTGAACTTTGGAAGGATACATGTAAATAAAATAGAATTGTATGAGGATGGGATAAGAGTTATGTGTCTTTCTGGCATTCCTTTCGGTAAGAGTTCCCCAACTTTAACAATGGGAGATTTTATTTTCGATATATTAAAAAATGATTTTAAGGAAAGGATAAAAGGTGGCGCAACTTCAGGATACATTTTTAACGGTTTCTCTGAAGGTAACATAAGAATAGAGTATAACCTCATTGGTAAAACTATAAATAGAGCGGCAAGGATTTCAACTGAAGCGGATTTTGGAGAGATACTTTTGGATAAAAGTTTCATTGAGGATAACAGATTTTTGGAAGTAGAGTTTATAAAAAATTCAAACCTTAAAGGTATCGGTAAAATTAACCTATACCTTCCAAAAAGTTATAACAAAAATAGAGTCCCACTCTATAACCCATACTACAACAGGAATTCCTATATTGAAAAGGTTGAAGATTATTTAAAGGAGAGGGACACTCTGATTTTAGGTGGAGATGAGGGAACTGGAAAAACACATTTAGTTTCATCCTATATATTTAAAAACAACATTTACGCAGAATATTTTCAGTTCAACTATCTTTTTGGAGAAAAAAACATAATTTTAAAAACTGTTTCAAAGGTAAATATAGATGAGGATATAGAGGATGAAACTGGAATAAAATTTTTTTTAGATGAAATAAAAAAGTCTTCTTCACCCCTTTTCATTTTTGATAACTGTGAATACCTTGACTCCAACTCTTTAAAACTGATAGAAAGTTTGAGAAAAAAGGAGATCGGGAAAAAGATCATTTTCATTTTTAACAAAAAGTTCGGCGATTTAATTCTCGAAGATTTAGATAAAGATGAAATTTTTGAACTTTTAAATATAAGAACAGGTATCAAACCTTCAAGAAGGGTTGTTGAGAAACTTTTTGACCTTACATCAGGGAATATCCTTTTGATAACAACATTATTTAAAGAACTTATTGAAAAAGGGAAAATAACGATCAACTTTATCGGGGAATGGGACTATTCATCCGATATGGAAATAGTTTCTAAAGATTTAAGTTCTGCATCACAGATACTATTTTCAGAATTACCGCAAGAGCAGTTCAACTTTTTAAAATATCTTTCATTTTTCGATAAACCTTTAAAGTTAAAAGAACTTAAAGAAATTTTTAAAGATCTGAATTTCGATTTCTCAAACGAATTGTTAGAAAGATCCTTTATCGAAAGGAATGGAGATCTTGTATCCTTCAAAAACAAAATTTTGCAGAAACACCTATACCATTCTTTATCATTAAGAGAAAGGGTAAGGATACATAGAATCATAGGAGAGTTTTACGTGAAAGTAAAAGAAGAGTTTGAAGCAGGTTTGCACTTCTATAAAGCAGGGGAAAGAAAAATCTCTTTCAAACTTTTAAAATCAATAAAAAGTATCCCTTCCTATAATCTTAACTACTCTCACACAGTTTATTTTAAAATTTTAAACATTCTGAAACCGCAAAAGGATAATGTAGAAAAAATCTTTTATATTCTGCATAAGGAAGGAAGAGTTGACGAAATAAAGGAACTCATAAAAGAGAACGAAACACTCCTTGACCCTTTCACAAAAATTTATTTTACAATGGAGATACTCTTCAAGGAAGGGAAACTTGAAAATGTTAAAGAGAAATTCTTCTCAACAGATATAGAATCAATTCGAAACAAAAATATTAAAATAAAAATTCTTGACCTTGCAACATATGTTATGGTTCTAACTAACGATGATAGAAAAAACTTTTACATAGAAAAGATTTTAAAAGAGTATGAAAATATTTCTCTTGAAACGAAGGTTTTACTGAGGTTACCTTCAACTCTCATCCAGATAGGTGATTATGAAAAATCTGAACGTATATTCAAAGATATAGCTGATTCCTACCTTTTAAAAAATGATAGGTTTAACGCTTACTCAACACTTATAAAGATGTTCTACCTTTTTCCTCTCGGGAAATACGATATAGTTGAAGCTATAAAAATAGGAAAAGAGTATTTGAAAGAGATTGAAAATTTGAACTTTCCACTTGAAAAGTTCAGAGTTTTGAATTCCATAGCAACAAATTTAAGAGAGTTCGGCGATGTTGATGGTTCCCTATCATATGAGATGGAAGCGTTGAAATTGGCTGAACTTTTAAACCTTACATCAGAAAGGGCAACCATTTACATAATACTTGGGAGAATATTCTTTAACAAAGGTGATATTGAAAAAAGTATTGATTATTATAAAAAAGGAATGGAGATAGCAGAAGTTAGCAAATCCAATCTACTTCTGGAAACTATAACAGGAAATTTAGGAGTCTGTTACCATGTTTTAAAGGATTATAAAAATGCTTACGATTTTTATGAAAAGGCGTTGGATCTTTCCATAAAGGTTCCCTACTCAAATACAAGATTCATCTGGATTTTAAATCTTGCTCTTCTTTCAACGGAAAACAGAGATTTTGAAACTGCGAAAACCTATATAGATATGGCTAAAGAGGAGATAAAAAAGAATAAATTGGAAGAAAGATGGATAGATGTTTACCAGATTGAAGGTAACTGCCTTTTTTTACAGGGAGAGTATGCAAAGTGTGTAGAAGTTTTAAAACCTGTAATAGATGAATCTTTTAAAAAAAACCTTTTCGAGATATATTACGAAACTTTACCATACTATGGTGGAGCTTTAATTTTAACAGGGAAAAAAGAAGAGGGAGAAAAACTTTTAAATAAGGTGAAAGAATGGTTGAAAGATAAAGATTATAAAAATATAGAAGATAACCTTAAAGAGGTTAATGATAGAATTGAAAAAAAATAGGACAGATGTAACTTTTTCTTTACATTTCCCAAAAAATAAATATATATAAATTCTTAACTTAGGCTGGCACATATTATGCACCTTACTTTATTGAAAAAAGTGAGGTGTATTATGAAAAGAAAAATTTTAACAGTAATTTTTACCCTTCTTGCCTTCATTATCATATTTTCAGGGGAAAAGAACACCTCAAAATCTTCAATACAGATAATTTTAAAGTTACCAAAAATCGATAAAAATATATCAACCACCTCAGAGCTTCATCTCCCCTCCTTTCCATATACCCCCCATAAAAATATTCCCTCTAATTTTGAGGTGGTTGATATAAAATTGGATAAAGGTTTGAATTTAAAGATAAAGAATATTTCAGAGAGTAATTCTAATATAACAATTTTAGTTAATATTGTTGATAGAGAAGATAAAACGAATCTTACCAGAAGTTACAATTTAAAACTTAAAGGTAAAAAAATTTATTCAGTAAAACTGTTAAATGAAATTTTCTCAGACCTTGAAGGTAAAACTCTCTTTGCGGTAATCAGTGATGAAAATGGCAACTCTTACTCTTACGGTTTCAATCAATAAAATTTTTCTAACAAATTTAGAGTAGTTTTCAAAAAGAGTATAAGAAAGGTTATTAAAAAATTTTTTCTGTAGGGATAGAGGAATGAAAGAATACACTTTAATATCAAAATAAAAATAATTTTTTTATTTTTAATTTTTTTAAAGTTAACATTACCCATTTCCCTATTCAAATCACTCCTTGAAAACAAAGGTTCTAAATCGTAGCCCAATCCCTTGCAATATTTTAAACCATCAAAATAACCTACAAGAAAATCGTTGTACCTTAAACTTCTATCAAAGAATCCTCCAAAATGGTTCAAAATTTCTCCTGCGAGTTCTTCAGATGGCTTCTGAGGAGAAACCATATCTATCCTTATTATCTTTTTACCTGTAGATAAACTCTCATCTATGTTCTCCAAATCTAAAGAGCACCCGTTTAAAAACTTTTCAACAACCTTTTTTTCTTCTAAGTCAAGATTTTTAAAAGAACTTTTTAAACTGTTTCTTATGTCAAAAAATCTTTTCTCAATTCTGTTGAACTCAAAAGACAACTTTAAATCGGAATAGTATGATTGGTAAAAACTGCTATCGAGAAGTTTTATTATAGAATCTATAAGGTTCGATCTTCTTTTCTTCCTAGAATTTTCTATAATTGTTAAGGGATCGTCAGGATGAGGTATTATAAGTACTATCCTTTCACTCTCGTTGATATTGTTAAAAATTATTTTTAAAGGTAAGTTTTGTGTTACCCCACCATCGGTAAGATTCAACTCCAAATTTTCATCATCGTAAAAATGCGAAAACACCTTCAAATCTCCACTTTGAAAAGTATACCTTACAGGTGGAAAGAATATGGGGAAAGAGGCTGATGCTTTTAAAATTTTATATATCTTTTTGGTTGAGCAACTTTTAAAATCAAGGACGAAAGAAATGTTATGCGTTCTTAATGTAAATTTTTCAGAAAAGACACTCTCCTCTATATCCTTCAGGATAGGTTCGAGTGTTGTAACATTGAAAACCATCTTTATGTTGTCACTCTTTTTTTTAGAACAAACTTTATCCTTACAAAAATTAATACTCCTCACCTTTTTACAAATATTATCACCATAAGAATACTCACAACAACTTTCACACTTAAAAATCTTTTCAAATGAAGGGATAAGGTTATCAAAATCTAAAACGAATTCATCCTTCTTTGAAACAAGATTTTTAATATCCGTATTGTTGATTATCATACCAGCCATAAAATATGGGTTAAACCCTTTGAACATGGATGATGAGAATAGGAATGTTGATATTGCTCCTGCAGAAGAACCTCCTACAACCTCAAAATCGATATCTCCTTTTTCAAGAAAAAGTTGATATAACGAAGTAAGTACTCCAACCTCATATGTGCAAAGTGAAACTCCCCCAGAAACTATTATTGAGATTTTATTCATTTAAAAGTATCTCAAAAATAAGGTATTCTGAATCTATTCTTTTTAAAATTGAACCTGTTGATCTTATCATAAGGTAAGCGTTTATAAAGGATGCATACCTTTGGTCTGAAACATATATCGATTTTTTTATAATATCATCTATTTTATCTTTATCAAAATTTTTCGCTGATGATTCTATTCTGAGTACCACTCCTCCATCTTTTTCATAAGTTTCTACAACTATCCTTTTTATATGTGTTGTTGCCATCTCTGAGATCGTAAAACTTAATATGTTATGGAATACTGTTGATAAAACTCTATACTCAAAAACAACATCCCTTAAACTCTCATTAAGTTTTGATTCTATATTTATCGTGTATTTGTATTCTGTGTTAGTTATATAAAAGAACAACTCCTGTTTTACAAAGTCATTCAAAGAGAAATTTGTTTTTCCTTCTTCATATTCATACCTTATCTTATTGTTCAATATCTTAAAAGCTTCCATCAACTTCGATACTCCTACATCCGTAAAATTGAGAGTTTTCTGGAGAAGGTTTATTTTTTCCTCAAAAACACTTTTAAGTTGAGCCGGCTTTTTAGTATGAACATATTTATCAAGTTCATCGATGTTATCAAGTATGTAATCGAATCCAGCCCTTATAACAGAAATCATTGAAAAAGAGTTATGAGCAAAACCTTTTAAGAAGTCGTACATCTTCTTGTACTGGTTCTGGATATTGAATTGATAGATCCTGTCGAGAAGTGAGTTGAAAACAAAATTTGTATACTCTTTTGACATCTTCTCAAGTATTTTCACATTCGTATAATTGAAAATAACATACATATCAATCGATGAAAACCCGCTTTTTATCTTTCTCTTTTCAAGGATTAGATTGAATTCCCTATTTCCAATTAAAAATTCCCTGTTAAAGAAATTATCATATTCCAACTCTTTGAGTATCCCTTTATTCTGGTCATACCATTTTTCTAATGTTGTTGCTTCATTTAAGAGGAGTTGTCTAAAAAAGTTGTTACAATTCAGTTTGCCTTTTTGATCTACAGTAACTACACCGAAATTGAGGTTTTTTATAATCAGTTCCGAATCAAATGTGTTTATTATGTTGTATTTTCTGGAACTAAAAAAATCTAAAAATATAAATATGGGAGTTGTCAACATTGTAAGTAACAAAAAAACCAATGAAAAGATGTTTGAGGATTCTATAAAAAATGAAATATAAAAAATCGTATGGACCAGTGAAATGAAAAAGAAAAATGCCCTTTTTTGAAATATTGAAAAAATTAGAACCAGAATGTAGAAAGGAAAAATGAAAATTGAAAAGTGTGAAATCTCATTTAAAAATTTATCAACAAAAAATATTTTTTCTGGGCACGTAGCATCAAAAAAAACAGGCGAAAGAGTGTAAACAAAGGAAGAAATTATAAAAGCGATGAATGGATAGATTATTCTAACACCAATACTTTTTATATAATTTTCAAAATAGTAGAAAAAAATAAAATAGTTATAAAAAAGGAAAAAAAGGAATATCAAAGAGTATGTTACTTTAAATCCTTGTCCAAAGAATGTTGAATTTATAATGAAAATGTCAAGTGAGATGTAAGAGAATACTAAAAAAAAGATCAAAAGATTGTTCTTTTCAAAACCTACATCTTTTCTAAAAAAAAGATAAAATCCAAAAAATAATGAAAGAAGGAAAGAAAAAATTGAAAATATATTTATAACATACATTATCAGCTCAATTTGGAAAGATTCTTATGAGCTTCCTCTTTAAACCTTATAACCGTCTGTTTTATAAGATTTCTTCTCCCCGTATCTATCTTTAAATTGAAAAGGTAGTCGATTATTGAATCACAGAAGAGGATGAAAATAATATTTCCACCCTCTTTTTCCAATTTTTTTCTTCTTGAATTCGAATAAGGTATTTTACCAGTTAGATCTGAAAATATTTTGTTAAAATCTATTTTTGGATCTTCGGAATACAATTTTAAAGCCTCAACGAGTAAAGTGTTCAGGTTGAACCAATCATCGTAATTCCTTTTGAAAATATTTTTTGTATCCTCAATTTCAAGCAAAGGAATAAAATACTTTGTTATAGCATCGATATCATAATTAAAATTTGAAACCGCTTTACTCATATTTTCCTTAAGTACATTATATCACAATTGTTTCTTTAATCAACTGGTTATTTTTAAACCTTTCAAATTTAAGATCCTCTACATCTTTAATTGTTATGTATTCACCTTTCAAAATCTTTTCCGCAACCGAAATTCCCACTCCAGGTGCTTCCATTACTCCATGCCCTGAGAATCCTGTTGCTAAAAATAGGTTTTTAAGATTGGAATGAAACCCTATTATTCCATTTTTATCTTTGGTGTTATGTTCGTAAAGGCCACCCCACATCGATTGTGGAGAGATAATTCTGCAATATTCCATTCCTGGAATCCTTGCTGCCATATAATAGTTCATCTCTTCCTCATAATATTTTGGATCAGGGGTATAATCGTAACCAAAGGGTTGCTTGGGGTCAGCCCTTCCAACGATAAGGTTACCCTTCTCAGGATGGAAATAAACTCCATTATCAATAATAGTCATAGGTATCTTTTCAAAACCTTCAATGTTTGGCATCTTAACAGTGAAAAGCATCCTCTTCCATGGAACAACTGGAATATGGTAATCTTCATTTTCAACAGACTTTTTTAAAAGATCTCCTGAAAAAGCCCCAGCAGAGAGAATGACAAGATCACCTTCAATTATTGTTCCATCAACAAGTTCAACCCCAAGAGTTTCATCGTTGTTGAAAATTATCTTTTTAACTTCACTGTTCAACTTTATCTCAACCTTTTGTGGATATTTTTCTTTTGTGTATTCAAAATATCTGTTGGATGCTGTGGTTGGATTGAAAACTCCACAATCAGGTCCAAATAATCCCCCAGCTATAGGTTTCATGTTTAACACTTCGTTAACCTCTTGATCAATATGATCTATTGTTGGTATATAACCTGGGACAAAATTTTTTATCTCCTCAGGTTTTATGAGTTCAGTTCTTACACCATTTTCATCCCAGAAATGTTTGAAATCTTTAATACCTTTAAATTCCTCTTCATAATAGGTAAAAAGGTAACCTATCTGTTCAAAACCGATGTTCGTTCCAAGTTCTTCATGAAAGTTTTTGTAAGCGTTAATAGAGTAATTGGTCAACTTCAAATTAACCTTAGTTGACCATATATTTCTAAATGCACCAGCAGAAAGTGAGGTTGATTCCTGTGAAAGTTGGCTCTTTTTTTCAAGAACAACAACTTTTCCCTGATAACCTTCTCTGTAAAGATGGTAAAGTATTGAACCACCTATTATTCCACCACCTATTATAATTATTTTATCCATAAAAACTCCTAATATTGAATGTAAATTTTAACTCCTTTAAAATTTTTTAAAATCTCATCTCTCTTTTCATTCTTTACAATCATCAACGCTGTTGCTAAAGCATCAGCTGTACTCCCATTTGGTGCTATAACTGTAACAGAATGGATTAAAGAGGAAGGTTCTCCACTTTTTGGATCGATTATATGAGAGTATCTTTTACCCTTTATTTCATAATATCTAAAATAATCACCACTCGTTACTATTGAACCATTTAAAATCTCTTCCACTTTTACAACACTATCTCTTTCAAAACTCCTTATACCAACCCTGAAAGGTTTTTTATCGATAAGGTTGAAACAAACTATATCTCCACCAAGATTAACAAGCCCTTTCTTTAACCCTTCTTTTTTTAAAAGTTCAACAACGATATCACCAAAATAACCTTTAGCGATTCCACCAAAATCAACAGCAACATATTTACTCTTCTTATAAATTTTTTCATCCTTAACGATGAACTGATTTGAATCGTTTACAAGTTGAACAAAAAATTTTAAAGAATCCTTCTCAGGTTCTCTATCTCCCTTTTCACATCTTGAATAATAGGAAAGTAGAGGCTCTATGAAAATGTTGAAATAACCATCGGTCAGTTTTTTCAAAGAATCACTTAAAAATATCAATTCTAAAAACTGGTCATTTTTTTCGATAAAACTTTCACTTATGTTGAATTTATAAAGATAGGAATTCTGATTGTACTTAGAAAAGAAATTGTCAAGTTTTCTTAAGGTATCTTCAACATCTTTAAAAACTTTTTCAAAATCAAAATCCCTTTCACCGTAAAGGATTATTGAAACATTAACGTTTCCGAAAAAAAGATAATCTCTCCTTTTCTGGACAACTTTAGAACAGTTTATAAAAAGAAAGAATATAAACAATATAAAAATAAATTTTTTCATCACATCTTAACAAGGCCGGTGAAACCGAAGAAGGCAAGGGACATCAGTCCAGCAGTTATTATTCCTATAGCGGGTCCCTTGAAAGGTTCCGGAACATCAGCCCAATCCAGTTTCTCTCTTATTCCTGCGAATAGATAAATCGCTATAAAATAACCTATTCCGGTTGAGAGTGAGAAAACTATTGTTTCTATGAGGTTGTAATTTTTCTGTATATTCAAAATTGCAACACCAAGTATTGTACAGTTTGTCGTTATCAGTGGGAGATAGATACCTAAAGCATCAAAAAGTGTCGGTGCTATCTTTTTCATCGTTATCTCTACTATCTGAACCAAGGCTGCAATAACGAATATGAAAACTATGGTTTGAAGGTATTCGAGTTTCAAAGGATTCAAAACATAGATCTGCAAAAGATAGGAGATGAGGGTTGCCATAACCATAACGAATATTACTGCAAAACCCATTCCTGCAGCTGTCTCCTGTTTTTTAGAAACACCTATATAAGGGCATATACCTAAAAACCTCATCAAAACTATATTTGATATCAACATCGAATCGATAGCGATAATCAATAATTTTAACATATCACTTTACCTCTTTTTGAGTTTTTAAACTTTCTTTTTCAAGTTTCTTTCTCATCTTCTCTCTCTCTTTATTTTTTATATTTATAAAGTTCATTCCACCAAGCAACAAACCTATGGTTAGAAATGCACCGGGTGGGAGAATAGCAACTATTGCTGGAGAATATGACAAACCAAAAAGGTTCTTACCAAAAAACGTTCCGTTACCAATTACCTCTCTAATTGTTGCAAGGACAACTATAGTTAAAAGAAAGCCCAATCCCATTCCAAGTCCATCTAAAAAAGAATCAAAAACATTATTCTTTGAAGCAAAAGCCTCAGCCCTTCCCAAAACTATACAGTTAACAACTATCAAAGGGATGAAAACTCCCAAAGATTTATGTAATTTTGGTAAATAACCGTAAAGAACGAGATCAACGATAGTAACAAAGGTAGCAATCACTATAATAAAAACTGGTATCCTCATCTTGTTTGGTACAAACTTTCTTATAGATGAAATGACTATGTTAGAAGATACAAGAACGAAAGTTGCAGCGAAAGCCATCCCTACAGCATTGTTTACAGTTGTTGAAACAGCGAGTGTTGGGCAGAATCCAAGTAAAAGTACAAGAACAGGATTGTTGGTCCAGATTCCATTAAAAAGTTTTTTAAAAACATTATTCATCTTTCACCTCCACAGTTTTGGAGGAATCGGTTTCACCAATTTTAAAATTGTACTCCAAAACTTTCAACCCTCTTTCTATACATTCGCCTACAGCCCTTGATGTTATGGTTGCTGAAGTTATCGCCTGAATGTCTCCTCCATCTTTATCAACTTTAAACTTAAAATTTGATAAGGATTTTGAAAGGAATTGATCCTTAAATTTATTCTTAGTCATCTTGGTTCCAAGTCCAGGTGTTTCAGAAAACTCCAGTGGATATATACCTGTTATTTTGAATTCTTTATCAACTCCTATCATCATGGTAATAGTTCCACCATAACCTTTCTTCGTATAGGAGAGTACAGAGTAAGCGTAAACTGTTGAATCGTTGTTTTGAATAATATAGGCTTTCAAAGGGATAGATTCGACATCTGACACAAGAAAAGTATCCTTTATGATCATCTGATCTGAAATGTTTGGGATTACACTTTTTATAGCCTCAGTTATCTCAGCGTTCTTTGCTTTCTCAATTGGCTCTTTTGTTATAGAATGGACATAGGAAAGTAGAAACGCTGAAACTACTGCAACAAGAAAAAGTTTTATGACCTGAACAATATTTTCTTTCATATCACTCTCCAAATTTTTTGTTTTTTGTAAACTTCTCTATAGTTGGAGAAAGAGCTTCCATAATAAGTATTGCAAATGAAACACCTTCAGGGTATGCACCGAAAAGCCTTATTAGAGAAGTTATCAAACCACAACCGAATGCAAAAACAATTTTCCCCTTTTTAGTTATAGGCATTGTTACCATATCTGTAGCCATAAAGAATGCACCAAGGAAAAGTCCTCCTGTAACCATATGGAAAAATGGAGATGCATACTTTATGGGGTCAATAAGGTTGAAAATCCAGGTAAAAACAAAAACCGTTGAAATGTATAAAAGTGGAACTATAAATGGAATTATTCTTCTCAATATCAAAAGAATTCCACCTATAAGGATCGCAAATTCAGAGATCTCACCTATTGAACCTCCACCAACACCTTCTATAGGAAAACCGAAGAAAAGTTTTAAGTAATCCAAATTTGAAACTGACGATAACCCTTGAGTTTTCAACATTCCAAGCGGAGTTGCGAATGTTTGGGATGTAAGGTTAATTCCCACAGTCCATCTTGTCATAATAGATGGGAAAGAGAGAAGTAAGAAAACTCTTGCCACAAGAGCAGGGTTGAAAGGGTTGTTCCCGAGTCCTCCATATATATGTTTTCCAAAAAGCATAGCAACAAAGGAACCAACCGCACACATCCACCAAGGTGATGTTGACGGAAGATTCAGAGCAAGAAGTAAACCTGTTATGAAAGCACTCCCATCGTAAGCTTTTTCAAATACATTCTTTACACCTCTTACCTTCAAAAAAATCATTTCAAATAATTCAGTGAAAATTATACAGGAGAGGATAACGGTTAAAGCCCTGTATCTATAAAGGTAAATAGACCATAATGTAGCAGGTAAAAGAGCAACAACAACGGTCCACATAATACTTTTTATATCCTCTTTCCCTCTAAGAAATGGAGCATTTTTTATTACGAATCTGTTTTCTTGCATCATTTACCTCTCTTCAAATATTTTGTATACTTCTGTTTCCCTTTAACTATACTTCTCGCTAAATCTCTTGAGGCTGGACAGATGAAGGAGCATGAACCACATTCTATACAGTCTAAAACATCATCCATCTTCTCGTACTCCCTTCTATCAGATGCCTCTTTAAGATAGGTTGGATTTAGTCCCATTGGACATACAGCAAGACACCTCCCACATCTTATACAAGGATTTTCCTCTTCTATGTTTACCTCTTCATCTGTCAAAAACAAAAGTCCAGATGTTGTCTTTGTTATTGGTAAATTAATATCTGTGAATGGCTTACCCATCATGGGACCGCCATTTATAAGGTATTTACATTCATCCTTTATACCACCACAAAAATCAGCTATCTGTGAAACTGTTACTCCAACTGGAGCAAGGATATTTTTAGGTTCATTTATACCTTTACCTGAACATGTCAAAACCCTTTCAGTTAAAGGTTTGTTGAAAGTGATAAGATCGTATATAGCTTTTACTGTAGATACGTTCTGAACTATTACCCCAACCTCAAAAGGTAACTTCCTTATTGGAACAACCCTTTTCGTTAGTGCATATATCAACTGTTTTTCTGCACCCTGAGGATATTTAGTTTTTAGAAGTTTAAACTCTATCCTTTTATCGGAGTTAACCTTTTGAAGTTTCTCAAATGCTTCCTCTTTGTTTTCCTCAATCCCTACTATCGCTTTAGGAATTTCAAGGTTATCAAGTATTAAACTTATCCCTGATAAAAATTCATTTCCAAATTCAACCATCACTCTATAATCGTTTGTAAGGTAGGGTTCACATTCAGCAGCGTTCACTATAAAAAGATCTATAATTTTATCCTTTGGAGGTGTCATCTTAACATAGGTTGGAAATCCAGCACCACCCATACCTATGATTCCACCATTTTTTACCTCATTTATGAATCTCTCTTTATCTTTTTTGAAATCCCTCTTCTCTTCAGTTCCAGAAACCTTTTCATATTTAAAATCGTTTTTTATAACAACAACATCATTTTTAATTTCACCGGGAAAAACCATACTCTTTATCTGAACCACCTCTCCAGATACAGGTGAATGAACAACAGATGTTACACCACCCTCTCCAGATGCAACAATCTGATTTTTTAGAACTTTATCCCCTTCCTTAACAACACTTTTCGCAGGAGCCCCAATATGTTGGTTTATCGAAATAAAAACAAAATCTTTCGCCTCCAACTTTTCTATCTTTTTGTTCTCAGTTAGTTCCTTTCTCTCCTCGGGAAGGACTCCACTTCTTCCGAATGTGTAAAGTTTAGCCATTGGATACTCCTTCTTTCTTCTTTTTAAGTATCTCCCTTATCTTGTTTGCAACCTCTTCTTTCCCAACAGGGCAGATCTTGTACAGTTCACCCCTTTTTGCCATCTCAACTGCGAAACCTTCACATCCGGGGAAACCACAAGCACCACAGTTAACTCCTGGTAGGACAGCCAAAATCTCATCAACTGCAGGGTCCCTCTTAACTTCAAAAAATTTCATTGTTATCAGTATCAAAACTCCAAGTAATATTGAGAGAGCACCCATAACTAAGACAGGATATAGAATCTCTTTTATCATTTTAACACCCTCACTATTTTATGGTTAAATTCTTCTTTTTTATTTTTGTTAAAAATAAATATTGTTAAAATCGAAATTAAAAATCCTATAAAAGCAAAAATAGCAACCATACCTTCTCCCTTTTTTAAAGAGTATCCCACAAGTGAAAATATAAAAATTAAAATTGTAGGAACAATGTAAAAAACGAATGAAAGTAGAAGAATCTTTTTCCTTTCTATCATCAGTTCAACGATGTCCCCTTTTTCAACCTTTTCACCAGAAATATTCTCACTTTCAACTATCTTATTTTGATCTTTAGAAAAAATAGCACATTCTTGCGAATGTGAACAGGAAGAACATGCGGAAAGAAGTTTGATTTTAACAAAAATCTTTCCATCTTTTATATCAAAAACCTCACCCAAAATTTTTTCCTCCATAATATTTTGATATATTATACTTTATAGACCTTTTGTCAATAGATTGATCGTAAAAAAAAATATTGAAAATTTTTATTTTTAATGTAAAATGCTATTTATGGGAAGGAAATTGAATCTCCTTATTGTTGATGATGAACCACTCTTTTTAACAAGTTTAAAGGATGCATTGCTTGCAAACTACAGTTTCAACATATACACAGCCTTATCAGGTGTTAAAGCATTGGAGATATTGGAACAGACAAATATTGATATATGTTTTCTTGATGTCCATCTCCCTGATATTTATGGATTTGACCTTATAGATAAGATTAAAAGTTTTTCTCCAGATTGTGAAATAATAATAATGACTGCTTATGGAGAGATCCAACAAACGAAAATTGCTTTAAAGGAAGGTGCATACTTTTTACCAAAACCTTTCAAAATTGAAGATTTAAAAAATGTCCTATCAAAAATAAATAAAAATATAACCTACTCTGATCTTTACGATAAGTTGAAGGATGATGAAGATAATATTCTTATAAAAACGAAAAATAAAAGGATGAAGGAGATTTTAAAGAAAGCTGAAAAGTATGCAAAAAGTGATCTGCCTGTACTTCTATTAGGTTCAACTGGAACAGGAAAGGATACATTGGCAAAATACATTCATCAAAGATCAGAAAGAAGGAATGAGATTTTCATAATGCAAAACTGCGCATCCTTACCTGAAACACTTATTGAGAGTGAACTTTTTGGGTATGAGAAGGGAGCTTTTACAGGAGCCTATTCGAGAAAATTTGGGCTTTTTGAAATAGCAAACAATGGAACAATTTTTTTAAACGAGATAGCTGAACTCCCATTATCAAGTCAGGCAAAAATATTACATATAATAGAGAACAAAAGTTTCAGAAGGATAGGTAGTTTACAGGACATAATTGTTGATACGAGGATAATAGCTGCAACTAACAAAAAGATGGAGGATCTTTTAAAATCAGGTAAAATAAGAGAGGACCTTTTCTACAGACTTGAAACATTACACCTCGAACTTTTAGACCTTAAAGAAAGGATTGAAGATATTCCACTTATTATAGAATCCTTACTGAAAAAAAGGAATATAGATCCAAAAGAATTCAAAATAGATAAAGAGGTTTTAACACTATTTCAGAATTATAACTGGCCTGGAAATATAAGAGAACTTGAGAATATTATTGAAAGATCTATAATTTTGACTGAAGGGAAAGGTATAACTATTGATACACTCCCCTACTCCATACTAAAGTTAGAGAACCATGTAAAAAGGGAATCTTTGAAAGATCTTGAAAAAGAGGAGATAATAAAAATATTGGAATCTGTTGGAGGGAATAAATCGAAAGCGGCAAAAATACTTGGAATAGATAGAAAAACACTTTATAGAAAGATAAAAAATTGGGGAATTTAATTTTTTATGTCCCATTTTGCCACACTTTTTTTAGTTGAAATTTATAAATGATTTTAAGTTATTAAAAATAATACATTTAAAATTTTTATTTCATGGCATAAAATTTGCTTATAAAAAAATGTATGAAAAAGATAGCGGTACTTTCATCTGACAGAAGTTTTATAGATCGGATCAAATTAAAGTTGGATAATTTTAATCATTTTATCGATTCTATTTCCCTTTTAACTTTTTCACTATTAAATAGACCTGATATTATAATTCTTGATACTTCTGATCTTCCACCTAACAATGAGAACAAAATAATAAAATCTTTAAACGATATTGTTCCAAAATCAAAAATAATGTTACTTTTAAGAAATGATGATATAGAATTTTTGAGAATGTTGAGGAGAAATAACAACATATTTTTTTCATTTAACAATCCAGAGGATTGTTTACAAATTTTTGAAATAATAGATAATATTGAAAAAAATAAAGAGAAAGTGGGGTTTGAATATGAGTAGGTTTTTAAGTTTGATTTTTATTTTACCTTTATTTTTGTTCGCTTCTTACAGTGTTGAAACTGATCTTAATGTTGAAAATCAAGAAGTATTGTTACTTGAACTTTCATCATCAAAAATTGATTTAGGAGAGATAAAACCTGATATGAAGGAGGTGGTAAAATTAAAGGGTATAACAGTTAAGGTAAAAAGTAACGTAAAGTGGGTTTTAACTGTAGAACCTTTGGATAATCTTGTTTCAACAGATGGTGATGTTATAAATATTGAAAGGTTGGAATTAAGAGGTAAAAAGGGTAACTTTACCCCACTATCCCTTGCAAACCCTATTACCATCGCTTCAGGGGATAAAACAGGTGATAACGGTTATGATGTAGATATAGATTTTAGAATGAAGATAAGATGGGATGACCCATCTGGAAGATACAATACAAAACTTAGATTCACGTTAAACTCAATATACTAAGGAGGTCTTATGAAAAAACTTTTAACAATTTTCACAGTCATCTTGCTTTCTCTTGTAGTTCTTCCAGTATTTGGAGCTACAGCATCTGACAATGTTGATGTTCAGATTCTTATTCCAGCAAGGGTTGGAATAAATATTACAAATGCAGGTGCCCTTCTTTTTGATCTGACAAGTGTTGCTATACCAGCAACATTCCCTGCCTACTATTTCCCAAATGGTGGTGAAACTGAAATACTTATGGATATCTTCTGCAATGCAACGGCTGGTTACACTCTCGATGTTATAGCATCAGGTGATTTTTCCGCTGATGTTCCAGTTTCACAACTCTTCTTTGCACCAAGTGGAACACCAATAACAACAGATGGAACACCGACACCCCTAGCACCTTGGACGCCATTTTCCACAGCATCCGTTAACGTTGAAACAGGTCCAAGACTTACAGGTTGGACAGCAAAAAATCAAGCGATAGAGTTCAAATGGGAGCCTGATGACCCAGAGATTGATCCATCATCAACTGTTACACTCACATACACTATAACAAGTTTATAAAATCTGTGGAGGTGGGATGTTAAAATTTATAAGATATGTTGTTATTTTAACATTGTCTGTAAAAACTTTTTCACAGATCGGTTTTAACATCTCACCTCCCAAATATGAATTTACAGTTAGACCTGAGGAGGTAAAAAATTTTACTATAAATGTTCAAAATACAACAGACTCTATACTCCATATTAAAATATATACTGTTGATTGGGCTTTAGATATTGATAACAATGTGAAATATTTCGCAGCAGGGAAACTTAAAAACTCATGCTCAAACTGGATTTATGTTAATCCACAGGAGTTCAATATAACTCCAAACTCTTCTCAAGATATAAGGTTTACCCTTTCAGTTCCAAAAAATGTTTTTGGTGATTACTGGTCTATGGTATTTTTCGAATCAACTCCTTTCAATCCAACAGGTTCAAGTATCTTGCTCGTTTCCGGAAGGGTTGGATGTACGATATACTCAACTATAGCAGGAACAACAGTAAAAAATGGTGATATCGTTGGACTTGATTTTGACAAAAAGGATTATTCAGTAAAGACAATATTCGAAAATACAGGTAATGTCCATTTAAGGATAAAAGGGGTTATGAAGATATTAAAAGATGAAAAAATTATTTTTCAGGATGATATTTTAGAAAAGGTATCCTTACCCGAAACTAAAACAACAATTTCATTCCCTATAAAGACTCAACTTTTAAAGGGAACATACACTATAAAAGTTAGTATAGATTATTCAGGTAATGAGATCCTTGAAGGTGAAAAGGTCATCAAGATCGATTGAAATATAGGGATGAGAAAAATTTTTTTTCCTATTACAATTTTATTTTTTATTTTAGTTTTTTCTGAAAGTTATTATGATATCTCTTTTGATAACTATCTTTACTCAAATTCGAAATATTATTCCCCATACATAAATTTAAGGTACTTTTCTGAAATAGAAAATCAAAGGACAGATTTCTATTTACAGTTATACCAACTCTTCCCTTCCAACTTTTACCTGTACTATTTAAAAACTTTTGAAAATGGGTATAACAGTTTTGAGGGAGGAGATATTTTACCTTACAGATTCTTACAATTCTATCTTAGAGGATTCAGATTATCGTTACGGTACAAATTTACAGGATTTGAATTTTTTTTGGGAAAGGACAACGCAGTTTCAAATCAGATTTTTCAACAAATTGATCTTAACAGAAGTGTATTTGGAACACTTATACCATTATCGATTACAAAAAATGACACAACAAAATTTTTTCTATTCTCAAGAGATGATAGATCTTTATGGTCACCTATAACATCTCAAAAACTTTTAGGAATAAACCACTCTTTGAGATTTTTCGATAAACTTTTTTTAGACCTAACATTCAAAAAACATTATAACTATTTTGGTGTAGATACAACAACAATAAAATATTCTTACAGTGTTAAAACTCATTTTTTAACAAAATACTTTTCCTCATCATTAATTTTAGTCAATGAACCTGAAAATTTTTCCGATTTCTCTCTTTTTTACAGAGAGAATGGCAGAACATATTTGAATTTCTATCAAACAACAAAAATTTTTAATTTTGCCTCTTTAAATTTGAATTTTTCAAGGTATAACATCTTTTCAGATGATAACTCCTCTTACGATAGGTATGGTGTTAAAAGTTCTCTCTTTTTTTCTCCTGTTCCGAAGTTGGATATATCTTACGAAGTATACAGAAAAATCTCTCAGAAAAATATTTTTGGAAAGGTTTTGGGTCTTAACATATCTAAATGGTTTAAAAACTTTTATTTCAACTTTAACTTCTCAAATGAAGAGTTTTCAAATAACACAAACAAAAACTTTTACTCCAATATTTCATACAATTTTTACAATGGAACAAATATAGGTTCAACATTCAAACTTACAAAAAGGGATACAGTAACCGATTATTTCGTTACAAACTATGTTAGATGGAGGGTTGAAAAAATTCTAAATTTCGAATATGGTGTAGATTTCGGGAATTTTAATAAAACCTCAGTCATCGGTAACCATTTTGATTTTTCAATAAATTATAAAAATTACACCTTTACAAACAGGTTGAACATAAAATATTTTGAAAAGGTTTTTCTCGAACTTCAAACAAAATTGAGTTTAATAGGGGCACTCGATAACTTCTATTCAGGAATTTTAAGTGGTAGGGTATTTTACGACAAAAATAACAACTCTATCTTTGATGGTGATGATCTTCCTTTAAAAAATCTTATGATAACTCTTAATGATACCCTATTTACAAAAAGTGATAAGAATGGTTTTTATTCCTTTAAATTTTTAAAACCTGGGAAATATAAAATTTCAATAGATAAGAATAAGATCCCTGCTTACTTTGATATAAAAGAACACTATTTTGTGGATGTTGAAAATTTCACAAAAAAGTCTGTTGATATCCCACTTATAAAACTTGGGTCAATTTCAGGATACGTTTTCATAGATTTGAACAAAGATGGAATAAAGGATGAAAACGAAGAGGGTGTCAGTGGTGTTATAGTAAGGATTAAAGATTCAGACAGATACACTTATACAGATATTAATGGTTTTTACACTATTTCAAACCTTCCAATGGGTGCTTACATTGTAGAGGTTCCCAAACTCCCTGAAGGTTATCAGTTCGTTTTTCCAAACCTTATAATGTATATAAATGTTAACAAGTTGAAATCTGATTTCACAATAGATTTCGGAATAACGAAAGAATTAAAACCTGTCAGAAAAAAGATATTTTAATATTTTTTTTCTTTCCTTTAAAAGTTCTTTTTTATCATACATAAGTACTTTGCCAGCATATTTTAAAGGTATTCCGCGTGAGAAAACATATTTGATATTTTCTGGATAAAGAGAGAATATTAAAGATGATGCTACATCCTTATTGAAAGGAGAAAGATTTATATCATCCTCAACAAGAATAAAATCAGCATCGTATCCATCTTTTACAATACCCGTTCTATTTTCAAGTTTCAAAGATTTGGCTCCATTCTTTGTAGCCATTTCAAATATATTCTTTGATGGTAAACCACTTTTGTTATGCTTTACATTTTGATAGAGTTTTGCTACTCTCATCTCAAGAATCTGATTCATGTTGTTGTTGCAAGGAGCACCATCGGAACCTATTCCAACGTTTATACCTTCCCCATAAAATCTTGTAATATCAGCTATTCCATTTTTTAACTTTCCATTTGCCGAAGGGCAATGAGCAACATTTACTTTCTTTTCTTTTAAAATTTTTATATCCTTTTCACTTAAAAATATACAGTGCGCAAGAACAACGTTACCATCAAGAAGACCGGTTTCTTTAAAAAATTCGACATTTGAAAGTTTATATTTTTTTAAGGTGAAATCGTTTTCTTCAATAGTTTCGGAAGAATGGGTATGAACGGTAAGAGAGTATTTATCTCTCAACTCTAAAAGAGTTTTGATACCTTTTTTAGTAACACCGGGAACGAACCTTGGACATAGGACATAGGTCACATTTTTGTAATCTTTACTTTTCTCGACCAACTCTCGGGTAGTTTTTTTATAATTTTTCAAATCTGTTTTAAAACCACCGAACTCTCTATCCATAAAAACATTCCCGGAAAAACCTCTAATATTTGAGTTCTCTATCTCTTCAAAAATAACATCCTGATAGTTGAAGGTTCCCATATCAAGGATTGTTGTTGTTCCAGAATCTATAAGTTCATAGAGTGAAAGTTTACATGATAAAGATAAAATTTTTTTACTTAAACTTCTTTCATAAGGGATTATCCTTTTTTGCAACCAATCGTAAAGTCCCATCTCCTCTGCATACCCTTTCGCGAGGTTCTGACATATATGTGTATGAATCTGGATAAAGGATGGGAAAAGAAAATATTTTGAACAATCCAACTTAATATAATCTTTTGAATCACCTTTACAATTAAAGGAGAATTTACCATCCTTAACAAAAATTTTTTTCTTGAAGATCAACCTGTTTTGATCCGTATCATAATATTTAACATTTTCAAGGACAAAATTTTTACTTTTCAATTTTATACTCCTTTATCTTTTCAAGTAAACTCCTATAACTTATTTTCAAAATTTTTGACGCTTTCATTCTGTTCCATTTAACCATCCTCAAAGTTTTTAATATCTCTTCCTTTTCGACCTCTTTGGTCTTTTCTTTAACAAGATCTTTCAAACCACCCTTGAAGTTGTATCTATCAATATTAAAATCCTTTTCCAAAAGATAAACTTCCAAAAAATTTTCAAGTTCTTTAACATTTCCATGAAATTCGAAACCTATAATCTTTTCAATAAAAGAGTTATAATCTTCTCTTCTTTTTAACGAGAGTTTTTTTTCAAGTTTATCTATAAGAAAATTGGCAAGGGGAGGGATATCCTCTCTTCTTTCTCTGAGTGGTAAAATCTTTATTCTGTAAACATTCAACCTGAAAAGCAGGTCCCTTCTCAAATATCCCTTTTCAACAAGATTTTCAGGTTCTTCGGAAAAAATTGAGATTATCCTCGTATCAATTCTTTCTTCCCTATTCGAACCTACCGGATAGAAAGATTTTGTATCAAGAAATTTTAGAATTTTTCCCTGAATGTAAATATCGACAGCATCAAGGTTTTTTAAAATAACTGTTCCCCCATCTGAAATCTTCAAAAATCCATCCCTTGAAACCAAAGCCCCTGTAAATGCTCCTTTTGAAACACCAAAAAGTTCACTCTCGATAAGATTTTTATTAAGGGATGCGAAATCTATTTCAACAAAATTTTTCCCTTCTCTATTAGAATATCTGTGGATAAGTTCTGATACCAGAGTTTTACCAGACCCAACAGGTCCTATTATTATTACATTGACATCCGTTGCAGAACACTTTTTTATATCCTCTCTAACCTCTATACTATTTTGAGAAATTCCAACATACTCCTTTTCAATTTCCTTGAAAGAGCTATCCCTTAAAATATTTTTTACCTTTTTTATGAGAATATCATAATCTATAGGTTTTTGCCAGAAATCGTTAGCACCTTTTTTTATGCATTCAATAGCAAGAGGTATATCACCATACGCTGTCAGTATAACAACTTTCACTTCCCTGTCTGAACTTCTAATTTTTTTTAAAAGTTCAACTCCGCTTCCATCCGGCAACTTGATATCAAGAATAACCAAAGAGTATTTGAATCTAAAAAATACCTCATCAAACTCAGAAACACTTCTTACTTCTTCAATATCGAAATCATTTTTTAAACTCTCTTTTAGAAATTTTCTAAAAGATTGGTTATCCTCAACTATCAAAATTCTTTTCTTCATTTTTTAAAACCAAAACGATTTTTCCCCTACCGTTGAAATTTGTAAATTTATAATCTATATTTAAAATCGTGCATATCTTTATTATTATTGGAATACCGAGTCCTATTCCTTTAGCATTTTCATTAAAAGGACTGTACAATTTTTCAAGTACCTCTTCAGGAAAACCTGGTCCAGAATCTACTATACCGATCTCTATCTTTTCTATAAGATTTTTTATTGTTATATCAACTTTTTTATCTTTAGAATATTTATAAATGTTATCAAAAATGTTGAAAAGAACCTGCTCTAAAAGTACAGGATCGGTTTCAACGAAAACTTTTTCTTCAGGGAAATCCTTTGAACAATCGAGAGGGAACCTTTCAGCAACCCTTTCAACGATTTGCTTCAATTCACTTTTAACCAAATAAGGTTTTTCGTCTTTAGAAAACTCTAGAAATTTTTTTGTAAAATATGAAAGTTTTTTCAAATCCTCTATGACTGTTTTTACAAGATTAAAATCACCATTTTCTAAACCTTTCTGTAGAAGACCAATAGAGGAGCCAAGACTGTTATTCAATTGATGCGCAATGCCTGAGGTTATTTCAGAGAGTTTCAACAATCCATCTTTCAACCTGAAGTTCTCTTCAAGTTCTTTCACCCTCTTATTCAAAATGGCGTTAGCATCCTTTTCCAACTTCTGTGATTCTATTAGATTCTCGAGTGAGTCTTTAAAAACTTTTACAAAACTATCAGGATTATCATAGTTAAGATCCATTCCAACAAGTTTTGTTATCTGACCCATCTTTTCGATAGGCCTTTCTATACTTTTGAGAAGTGATATTATGCTTATAACTGTTAAAACCAAAAGTACTGATTTGTATACGATAAAATAAAGGATGATCCTTTTAAGAAAAAAGTTGTTACTTTTAAAATTAAGTATCATAAAAATATCTTTATTTTTCCCATTACTGATTTTGGTAGTATATATATCAAGGTCTTTATAAAAAAATCTCATGCTAATATTCTCTTTTAAAAGAGGGAGTAAAAAGTATCTTATCTGACTATCTTTAAAGGAAAAATTTTTTGAAGTTATGAAAGGATAAAAAGAAGAATCTGTTATAAAATATGAATGCAAATTTAAACTTTTTATATCCTTTTCAAAAAAATCCTGTCTTTTCAAAAAAAATTCCTGTAAAGAGTTGTAGGATGAAAACTCTTCATCGTACCTTTTTTTAAAATCTGAAATCTTTTTATAATTATCGTTAATATAATCGTTTTCATAATAATTTATCAATAGATTCAGATAAACTGAGAATATTATATCGGATAATATTAAAAATAATAAAAATAGAGAGAGAAAAACTCTTTTCCCTAATATAGACTTAAATTCCATTCTTTAATTATATAAAAAAACGGTGAGTTGACAATAATAATTATTTGAAAAATGAAAGCAAAATACCAGCAGCTATAGCTGAGCCTATAACTCCAGCAACATTAGGTCCCATTGCATGCATTAAAAGATGGTTTTGTGGATCATCCTGAAGGCCTACAGATTCAGCAACCCTTGCTGAATCTGGAACAGCTGAAACTCCAGCAGCACCTATTAAAGGGTTTATCTTATCCTCAGGTTTTAAAAAAAGATTCAAGAATTTTGCAAAGAGTACTCCACCTGCTGAGGAGAAAGCGAAAGCCAATGCACCAAGAACAAAGATCTTTAGAGAGGAAGAAGTTAAGAATATATTCGCCTGCGTTGATGCACCAACACAAACTCCTATCATTATAGTACAAATATCTATAAGTGCTGTTGATGCTGTTTTTGCAAGTCTGGTTGTCACACCACTCTCTCTTAAAAGATTGCCCAAAAAAAGCATTCCAAGAAGTGGTATACCAGCAGGAACGATCATCGTAGTAATCAAAAAACCTGCAATTGGGAAAATTATCTTTTCAGTTTTCTTAACAGGTCTTGGTTTTTTCATTCTTATCAATCTTTCTTTTTTTGTCGTTAAAAGTTTCATTATAGGTGGCTGGATTACTGGAACTAAAGCCATATAGGAGTAAGCAGCTATGGCTATAGGTCCAAGAAGTGTTGGAGCAAGTTTTGATGTCAAAAATATAGCGGTAGGTCCATCAGCCCCTCCAATTATCCCTATGGAGCCTGCTTCAGGTAGTGAGAACCCTAAAAGGTATGCACCTATAAAAGTTGTAAATATTCCAAGTTGGGCTGCAGCACCAAGTAGTAAAGTTTTTGGATTTGAAAGTAGTGTAGAAAAATCGGTCATCGCACCAATTCCAAGAAATATGAGAGGTGGATATATCCCATGCAAAACTCCAAAATAAAGATAATTCAAAACACTTCCCTTTTCATATACACCAACATTTAAACCAAGCATAAGTGGAATGTTCCCAATGAGAATTCCAAAACCTATTGGAAGAAGAAGTAAAGGTTCATATTCTTTTTTTATGGCAAGATATATAAAAATTATCCCAACAAAGATCATTATAAGATATTTGTAATCCAAATTAGCAAAACCTGTCATAGAAAAAAATGTTTGAAAAAGTTGAGCCATTTTTTATTCTCCTATTTCAAAAAGAATGTCCCCTTCAGCTACAGTATCGTCCTTTTTTACGTTCACCTTTATTATCTTTCCAGAGTATGGAGAATGGATAGCATTTTCCATCTTCATCGCTTCCATTATCAAAAGATCCTGCCCTTCCTTAACATGTTCTCCCTCTTTAACAAGAACATTCAAGACAACACCTGGGAGAGGAGCAGCGACTTTTTTTATCTGTTCCTTTTCACTCTTCTTTTCACTCTGTAAAACTGGTTTTTCAACATTCTGTGACGGGACATTTTTCTTTACAGTTTGTTCAACACTCCCCAACTGCCTGAAATTTACTTTGTAATTTTTCCCATTTATCTCTATGTCTGCAACATTCTCTTCAAGTGAGTTAACTTTTACTTTGTAATCTTTACCATTTATGTTTAAGACGTATTCACCCATTTTTACTCCTTGCATAAAACCAATATGGGGGTTTATCCTCCCATTTTATTGTTAATCTATCTTTCGATAATGAATGATGAAGTTTATATTCAAGTATCAAGGCTGTTGTAATCGCTATAAGTTCCTCCTCACCGAGTTCCTTTTTTTCAAGAATACTTTTATTATAATCTTCAACATTTTTATCCTTATCACCTTTCTGCGGGGGATTCAAAAATATTTTTAAAAAATTTATAAATACCTGCATAAGAACGAGCCCCAAAAATACCGCAACAATTCCAACAACAGGTAAAAAGTAAGGATTAAGATTGTAGTTACCTTCTGAAGAAAATATGAGAATATTCAAAAAGAGAACAAAAAGAGTTAGGATGAATTTTAACTTTTTTCTTTTCATAATATTATAAAGGTATGTTTCCATGTTTCCTTGGTGGATTTGTATCCATCTTGTTTTTACAGAGTTCTAAAGCCCTTATTATTCTGAACCTCGTAGTTTTTGGTTCTATAACATCCTCGATATAACCTCTAACAGCAGCTGAATAAGGGTTAGCAAACTTCTCCCTATACTCCTCTTCAAATTTTGCTTCAGCTTCTTCTTTATTTTCAGCCTTCATTATCTCTTTAGCAAAGATGATTTCCACTGCACCCTTTGGACCCATAACAGCAATTTCAGCAGTTGGCCAGGCGTAATTTATATCACCTCTTATGTGTTTCGATGACATAACACAGTAAGCCCCTCCATAAGCCTTCCTTAAAATAACTGTAATCTTAGGAACTGTAGCCTCTGCAAAAGCGTACAAAAGTTTTGCTCCGCTTTTAATTACTCCACCATACTCCTGTTGTGTACCGGGTAAAAATCCTGGAACATCCTCAAGTATAACAAGAGGTATGTTGAAAGCATCACAGAATCTTACAAACCTTGCGCCTTTTTCAGATGCATTTATGTCGAGAACACCTGCAAGTGATTTTGGCTGGTTGGCAACAATCCCTACAGGTCTTCCATTAAACCTGGCAAAACCTATAACAATGTTTGTTGCAAAGTAAGGCTGAACTTCAAAGAAATCTTCGTTATCAACTATTATTTTTATTATCTCTTTTATATCGTAAGGTTTATTCGGATTATCTGGAACAATACTGTTCAACCTGACATCCTCTCTGTTTACAGGATCATCATTTTTAATTACAGGGGGATTCTCTTTATTATTTAACGGAAGAAAAGAAAAGAGTTTTCTCACATTCTTTAAAACTTCTTCATCGGAATCGAAAACAAAATGTGCGACACCAGATTTCGTCGAGTGTATTGAAGCACCACCTAAAGATTCTTCATCAACATCCTCATTTGTAACGGTTTTAACAACTTTTGGACCAGTCAAAAACATATATGAAGTTTTTTTGACCATGAAGATAAAATCTGTTATTGCTGGAGAGTAAACTGCACCACCCGCGCACGGTCCCATAATAGCTGAAATCTGTGGTACAACTCCAGAGTACATAACATTTCTTAAAAATATTTCCGCATAACCTGCAAGAGATTCTATCCCCTCCTGTATCCTTGCACCACCAGAGTCGTTAAGACCAATAACCGGGACACCATTTTTTGCTGCCATATCCATGATCTTGCAAATTTTTTCAGCAAAGGTTTCAGACAGAGAACCACCAAATACCGTAAAATCCTGTGAGAAAACGAAAACCGGTCTACCGTCGATAGTTCCATAACCTGTAACAACACCATCACCTAAAATTTTTGTTTTATCGATTCCAAAATTTGTACATCTGTGTTCAACGAACATGTCAAACTCTTCGAAAGATCCTTCATCAAGCAAAAGGTCGATCCTTTCCCTTGCTGTCAGTTTCCCTTTTTCGTGTTGTCTTTTAATCCTTGATTCTCCACCACCAAGAAGAGCTTTTTCCCTTTTATGTTTAAGGTTAAGTAATTTTTCTTCAAGAGTCATTTTAACTCCTTTCAAATTTACGAATTAAAACTTAATAATATCAAAAAAAAAGATTATGTCAATAAATTAACCTTTAATAACACCAATAGGTAAAAGTTTTGCCACAGGGAAAGATAGTTTAGCATCCCTAACAGTTTTTACAACATCATCAACATTCTTGTACGCTTGAGGGATCTCTTCAACTATAGTTCTGTTACTCTGCGAAAGGACAAAAACTCCACTTTCTTTTATCTTATCGAATACATTGACTCTTTTGGAGAATCTTACCGCCTCTTTTCTTGAAAGAGTCCTACCGGCACCATGACATGTTGAAGAGAAAGTTTCCTCAACACTCCTTTCACCTCCGACAAGTATATATCCTCCAGAAAGCATATCTCCAGGGATTAAAACAGGTTGTCCCGTTTCTTTAAAAATACCTTTAAGTTCTGGATGCCCTTTTGGAAAAGATCTTGTAGCACCTTTTCTGTGTACTATCAATTTTCCCTTTTTACCATCTATTTCATACTCTTCTATCTTTGCTATATTGTGAGCTATATCGTATAAAAGTTCAATTTTTAAATCATTTTGGGACACTTTGAAAAATTTTAGAATAGTTTTCTTTATCATGTAACCTATAATCTCCCTGTTACAGAAGGCATAGTTAGCTGCCCCAGCCATAGCTTTATAGTATCTCCTTCCCAAATCAGAATTGAAATAGGAGTAAACGAGTTGTTTATCAGGCAAAGGGATCCCTTTTTTTCTCAAATCTTTTTGGAAAAGTGAAACATAATCTGAACATATCTGATGTCCAAAACCTCTCGAACCTGTATGTAACATTATAACGATCTGATTTTCGAAAAGTTCAAACTTCTTAGCAATATCAGCATCAAAAATTTCTGAAACATAGTCTATCTCAAGAAAATGGTTCCCGCTACCAAGTGTCCCTTGCTGAGAAATACCTCTTTCTATAGCCTCTTCACTTATACATTCGAAATCTCCGCCCTTCAAACATCCATTGGATTCTATACTTTCAAGATCTCTATCATCTCCAAAACCGTTTTCAACAGCCCAAAAAGCACCTTTCAAAACTATTCTTTTTAGATCGTTTTTTTTCAACCTTAGACTACCTTCGCTACCAATTCCTGAAGGTACTTCAAGAAAAATTTTTGTGAGTAGTTCTTTGATACATTTTTTTAAATCATTTCTTTTTAAATCTGTTACTATACATCTAACTCCACAATTTATATCGTAGCCAACTCCCCCTGGAGAGATTATTCCATTTTTCAAATCGAACGCTGCAACTCCACCTATCGGAAAACCGTATCCTGAATGTATGTCAGGCATTGCTAAACTTTTTTTGACTATTCCGGGCAACTTAGATACATTTACGAGTTGCTTAACAGAATCCTCTTCAAGATATTTCTCGATCTCTCTGTTTAAAAAAATTTCACAATCAACCCTCATCCCTTCAAAAGAACCTTTTGGGATTACAACTTTGTTCTCATCAACTCTTTTTAAAAATTCTTTGTAGCTCATAGGTCAAAGTAGATCTTCACTTTTTTATATTTTTCATCTTCAACCATTTCAAAATTATGGTAAGTTGCCGCTTTAAAAACATTCTTTATAAAATGTCTCGAAGGAACAAATCTCTCTCCAAAAATTTTGTAATCTACAACAAAAAATTTTTTACTTTTTTTAAAATCAGCCTTTACAATTTTCCCAACAAATCTTTTACATTCCAATTTGTAGATAATCATATTTGAAAATTTTATTAAAAGATCCTCTAAAGAATCTTCTTTAAGAGTATCTCTTTCAATTTTTGATATAAAAACATCTTCCCTCTTTAACATAATATCATATATAGAATTTCCTAAATTTTCAAAAAGTTTTGAAAAATCTTCTCCCTTAACTTCTATCCCTAAATCACCTGTATCATCGAGTAATCTGTACTCCATATTTATATTTTATTCTTATAAAAAATTTTTTCAATCTGTTTGATTTTTTAGAAGAAAAAGAATATAATAAAATTATGTTTTTTGTTTTTGAAACATTATCTCTAATATATTTACTTTTGTTTTCTTTTATTTTTACAAAACTCAAAAGGAAAATTTACAAATTATCAACAAGCGTATTTTTGATAGTTTTATTTTTTTCAAGATACCTTATAAATCCTTTTACAAACAATTTTTTAAACTCATTTTTTCTATTTTTAATCCTGATATTTTCAACTTTCATCTTTTTTAATTCTACAAAAATAGAAATTATCTTTACAAAAATTTTTAGTAGGTCTTATCTTTTTTATACATTACAAATAATATCAACCATAATAATTCTTTGTGGATTATTAGAATTCATTTTTTTCTGGTTACTTCAATTCGATAAGGTGAAACTCTACTCGCCAATTTACACTTTAAAAGTTTCCGATGATATAGAGGATGTTTCTTTGATAAATGAGAGATTTAAAAGTTTAGATAAAAAATATTTAACAAACGATATTGACCTTTTGATAAAAGTTTCAGAGAATTCCCATCTTGTTTTTCATCCTATATATTTCTGGGAACCGAAGAAGGGAGAATACCCTTACAATAAATTTGGTTTTAAAGGTGAATTGAAAGAAATAAAAAAGGAAGAGGGGGAAATAAGGATATTTTTTTTAGGTGATTCTAACACAGAAGGAGAAGATTTACATTCATATCCATTCCTTCTCCAAAAGAAGTTTGAAAAAGATAATAAAAATAATGTTAAAGTAATTAACGCGGGTGTTACTGGCTATACTTCATATCAGGGGCTTTTAAGGTTTAAGTACTATATACTAAAATTCTCTCCGGATATCCTTTTTCTTTCTTTTGGGTGGAACGATCCTTCAACATTTTTTTATGGATACGATAAAGAGAGGAAAATTCCGATTTTCTTACTAAAATTTTATGATATATTTAAAAATTATTATACGGTAAAATTTATAGTATCACAAAATATTAATTTAACTTCGAAAAAGGGATTTGATGACCTTGAAAGGGTATCAATCGAAGATTATAGAAAAAATATTCTTGAATTTGTAAAAATCTGCAACAAAAATGGAATAAAACTTATACTTCTGACAAGACCTTACAACATAAGATTTTTAAAAAGTGAAAAAGATTTTAGAAAAAATGTTTCCATTTATAATGATATTTTAAGAGATATCTCTAAAAATCAAAATATCCCCCTTATAGATTTTGAAAATGTATTTAACAGACTCGAAGATAAAGAATCCTACTTTATAGATGATTGTCACAACAACTTAAAGGGTTTTGAAATAATTTCTGAAATATTGTATGATTCATTAGAGAAATATATTAAATAATGGTTGATATTTAAGAAAAAGTGATATAAAATTATTAAACATAACAAAGGAGTTTTTATGATAAACTATGAAGAACTTTTTTCAGATAACATTAAATCAATGAAAAGGTCAGTTATCAGGGAACTTTTAAAGTTAACCCAGAAGGAAGGTGTAATATCTTTTGCAGGAGGACTTCCATCTACAGAATCTTTCCCGGTTGAAGATTTGAAAAATATAACACAGGAAGTTTACGACAAGTATGGAGCAAAAGCCTTGCAGTATGGGGCAACAGAAGGTCTTCCAATGCTTCTTTCTGAACTTATAAAATTGATGAAGGATAATGAAAATGTCTCTTTAAACGAGGAAAGGATAAGTATCACGATTGCAAGCCAGCAGGGACTCGATCTTGTTGGTAAAATCTTTCTTAATCCTGGGGATACATGCATTGTTGAATCTCCAACCTATCTTGGTGCTGTGAGTGCTTTCAACAGTTATAGAGCTAAAATGGTAGATGTTGAACTCGATGAGGAAGGTATAAAAACCGATCTCCTTGATGAAACGATAAAGAGGTTGAAAAAGGAAAATGTAAAACCAAAATTCATCTATGTTATTCCAGATTTTCATAACCCAGCAGGTGTCACGATGTCTCTAAAAAGAAGAAAAGAGTTACTTGAAATCGCTTTAAGGGAGAAGATAATGGTGGTTGAAGATTCACCATACAGGATGATAAGGTATAGGGGGGAAAATTTACCATCACTACTATCCCTTGATCAAAATAATCTGGTAATAGCACTATTTACCTTCAGTAAGATCTTCGTTCCAGGCTTCAGATTGGGATGGGCTGTTGCACCAAAAGAGATAATTGACAAATTCATAGTTGCAAAACAGGCTACAGACCTTTGCACTCCTCCTTTCAACCAGTTCATAGCAGCACTTTTTTTGAACAAAGGGCTTCTTAAAAAAACAGTTAAAAGAACTATTTCTATTTACAAAGAAAAGAATGAACTGATGTTAGAATCCCTTGAAAAATATATGCCTAAGGATAAAGGGATAAGATGGACGAAACCTGAAGGTGGACTCTTTTTATGGGTATCACTACCTGATGGATACGATTGTGATGAGATGTTTAAACTCGCTATAGACAAAAATGTTGCCTACGTTGTAGGAAGTGCATTCTATGCTCATGGACAAAAACATAACTCCTTCAGAGTTAACTTTTCTTATCCAACGAAGGAAGAGATAGTTGAAGGGGTAAAGAGACTCAGTGAAGTTATCTCAGAGTATGTGAAATAGAAAAAATTGGATATAGAGAGGCAAAGACCTCTCTATATCTGTTCCCACATTTTCTTTACAATATTTTTCTTATTTTTCCAATTTGGAGAAACTTTAACTAAAAGTTCGAGAAATACTTCTCTTTCAAGAAAATTCTCTATAAGTTTTCTAGATTCTATACCAACCTTTTTTATCATTCTTCCATTTTCACCGATCAGTATTCTCTTCTGGGATTCCCTCTCAACTAAAAGTATAACTTTTATGTAATCTTTTCCTTCCACTTTTTCTTTGAACTCATCAACTATAATACCTGTTGAGTATGGGATCTCCTGTCCATAAGTCTCAAAAACAACCTGTCTGATAAACTCTGCAACAAAAAACCTTTCAGGTTTTTCACTTACTATGTCATCAGGATAAAATAAAACATTATGGGGAAGGTGTGATTTTATTTCTTCGATGAACCTATCAATATTGTATCCTGTTGCAGCCGAAATTGGAATGACAGGAAGCGAGTATTTCTTTTCAAGTTCTTCAATGATTTCATTCGCCTCTTCCTGCTTTAATAGATCTATCTTGTTCAATAGGACAAATTCAAAAAGATTCTTTCTCACTTTAAAATTTATTCTCTCATCCTTCCAATTTTTATTATCATGTATGTAAACTATTATATCCGATGATTGTATAACCTTTTCTATATCCTTCATCATCTCTTCTTCCATTAGATTCTTGCTTTTGATTATTCCTGGAGTATCATAAAATATTATCTGAGAGTTTTCATCATTGAATATACCCAAAACTGCTGCTCTTGTTGTTTGTGCTTTTTTGCTAACAGCGGAAATATTAACATTCAAAATTCTGTTCAAAAGTGTAGACTTCCCTGTGTTAGGTTTCCCTATGATAGCGACATATCCACTCTTTTTCATCATGCCCCAAACTTTTTCAATTTTGAAGAGGCGGCAAGCATTAGAGTGATTAACTCTTTTGAGTATATTTTCCCTATTGATCCTTTCAGACATTCCCTTTCAGAAAAACCTTTCACATCTACAGGGCGAGGGTAACTGTTTATGAAAAGTAGTGGAACATAATGGTATGAATGTGCTTTCATAACTGAGGGAGTTGAATGGTCCGCAGTAATCGCAACAACTTCAAAACCTAAAGAGAGTATCTCTGGTAAAATTTTATCAAACTCTTCAATCACTTTAACTTTACTTTCAAAATTTCCATCCTCACCATAGGAATCTGTTTTTTTAACATGGAAAAAGAAAAAATCGTAACCGTTATAATTCTCTTTTAAAGTGTTTACCTGATCTTCCAAACTCTCTCCAGTTTTTAGAATATCCATCTTAACCAAAGATGCAAGACCTTTATACATAGGATATGTGGCTATACATGCTGCTTTTAAACCGTACCTATCTTTGAACGTTTCTATTGAAGGCATTTTTGAAATTCCTCTAAAAAGAATACAGTTTGCTTTCTTTTCATTTTTTAAAACTTTTAAACTCCTCTCAAAAATCTCATTGATTATCTTTGCACACTCAGAACTATCTCCCTTTAAAGGTTTCGCTTCCAAAGGTTTTTCGTTAACAACTTGAGGGTCCGTATCGTTCACGAATGCATCACTTTTCATTCCTCTTATGATTAGAACGAACCTGTGTTCTTTTCCAGAATAAAACTCAACTCTGTATTTTGGAAAATCTTTAAAACTTTCATTCAAAAGTTTTACAAGCCTTACATTCTCTTCGGAAGATATTCTTCCAGCCCTTCTATCAACTATTTTCCCTTCTGAATCAACTGTTGCAAAATTGCATCGCGCTGTTACACTTTCATCATCTATTTCTATATTTAAACCTAAAGCTTCAAGTATCCCTCTTCCAATAGGATACTCTGTAGGTTCATATCCAAAAACCGCAAGATGACCAGGTCCACTTCCCGGAGTGATTCCCGTATCAACTGGAACCATATATCCAAGATCATTCTTTCTGGCAAGTTCATCCATATTTTTTTTGTTCGCTTTCTCAAGTTCAGTCATCTTTGACTTGTCAGGTATCCCACCGACACCATCCAGTATTACAAGTAAAATTTTTTTATCGTTAACCTGTATCAAACTTTTTAAAAGGTCAATATTCATAGATTCCTCCAAAGATTGTAAAACTGTTCAAAATTCGATTCATTTAAGCCGTACTTCTGATATTCACCATCACCGTGAAAATCAGAACCACCTGTCACTATCAAAGAGTTTTTGAATGCTTTATCATAAAGAAAATCTATATTGAACTGATTATTTTTTGGGGAAAAAACTTCAATACCATCTATACCTATTCCTATAATCTCATCTATGAACTCTACTACATTGTTCTCGTAAGGATGTGCTAAAACCGCTATACCTTCATATTTGTGGATCATATCAACGGTTTCCCTGACTGAAAACTCTTTCTTTGGGACATAACAGGGTTTGTCATCACCTATATATTTTTCAAAAGCTTCCTTTAAACTTGAAACGAACCCCCTCTTCACCATAACCCTTGCAAGATGTGGCCTTCCAATAGATTCAGAATCTTTAGCCTCAAAGAAAAGATCCTCTTTATCTATATTTATGTTAAAATCTTTGAGAAGTTCAACCATCTTCAGTATCCTTAAAAACCTGTCATTTTTTCTAATTTCAAGTTCTTTGGTAATACCTTCTACATTTTTACCATAAAAAAGAATATGTACCTGTCTTTTTTGGTGAACCGTTGAGAATTCAATACCTGGGAAATATACAAGTCCTAAGTTTTCTGAATTTTTTCTACCTTCTTCGAAAGATCTTATCGAATCATGATCAGTTATTGAGAAATATTTTATTCCTTTCATTTTTAAAAGTTTACATATCTCTTCAACAGAGAGTTTTCCATCTGAAAAGGTTGAATGTATATGTAGATCTGCAACGATATTGTTCATTTCAAGCCCATATCTGACGATATCTGCTTAATAATATCCTCATCGATAAATTTTTTCTTTTCAATGAACGCTTCAAGCAAGGCGTTATCACATATAGTATTTATAAGTCTCGGTTTTCCTTTAGATAAATTATATATCAACTCGAAAGCGGTATTGGAGAATAAAGGCTCTTGCCTTCCCGCAACTTTTAACCTATGATTTATGTAACCTACCGTTGATTCATAATCTAAAGGATTCAATATCAACTTAACACTTATCCTCTCATAAAGAGGGGGGTCTAATTTTAAGTTCTCTTCAGTTTCAGGCATACCGAAAAGAAGAAATGTTATAAGATGTCCATCGTTATCAACTATGTTTAAAAGACCCCTGAGTTCTTCCATTATTTCCCTACTTTTCAACATGTTAGCTTCATCTATCATCACAACAGGTCTCTTCTTTTTCTCTTTAAGGTATGATAGTTGCTTGTAAACATGTCCAATTATATCTATCTTGTTATCTGTTTCAACTTTGGCACCAAGTTGAATCGCAATCTTTTTTAAAAGCCATCCAGCTGTTATTTCAGAATGGATTATAACAAGAAGCGAAACCTCGAAAATATCACTCTTAGATGAGAAATAATCTAAAAGTTTTCTCGATATCATGGTTTTCCCAGTCCCTATATCACCTATAAGAACAGCGAGTCCCCTTCTCTGCTCAACAACATGTAAAAGTTTCAAAATAGCTTTTGAATGGAAAGGAGAATTGTAATAGAATCTCTCATCAGGTGAACTTGAAAAGGGAGTGAGTGAAAATCCAAAATAGTTGTTGTAATCCATATCACATATAACTTATCTTGTTGTTTTTACTGTTATCACTCTTGTTATCATCAATATCTATATTGAACTCATCAACATTGAAATCATCCAGATTGAAATCTTCTCCTATCTCCTGTTTAAGTATGGTTGAAAAATCGATAAACTCATTCTTATCCTCTTTTTTGTCCGATTTGTTTGATACCTCTACTTTTGGTTTCTCAATCTGTTTCGTTATATTCTTCAACGCGTTTATTCTTTTTTCAACATCTTCGAATTTAGAATCAACAGCATAGATTTCGTTATAAAGTTTTAATGCCTCTTTAAACATATTCTTTTGCTCATAGAGTTTAGCTAAAGTATACTTTATTCCAAGGTACTCTATTTCTGCTTTTCCTTTCATGGAAAGAGCTTTTATCAAACTCTCTTCAGCAAGGTCTAACTCTCCTTTCTCCAGGAAGCATTGACCAAGCATCTCAAGTGATTTCATCTCAAAATCTTTATTTTTTACAGATTTTTGAAACTCTTCAATAGCCATATCGTAAAGCCCCATCTCTTTAAAGGATAAACCTAAATCGTAATGGCTGGAGACATCTTCCTCTGAAATATTCTGATCCAATCCCTCTTTCAACTCATCAAGTAATTCCTGCAAGGACCAAAAGGATTCATCCTTTGCTTCCTTCCCACCCTCTTCAACTTTGAACATTGGTTTTCCACCCTCATTCTTCCCTTTCACAATATCAGCGGCTGTGATGTTTTCACTCTCTTTGAAAAAGTCGATATTTTCAGATTCTTTAACAAGTTCTTCCTTAAAGGATGATAAAAAGTCATCAACCTTTTCTTCCTTTGGTTTGGCTGTAGTTTCCTTAACAACCTCTTTTGTTTTTTCAACAGGTTTTTTAGGTTTTTCGAAAACAGGCTTCTGAAAAAATTCAGAACCTTTTTCTATCTCATCTTTCAGTGCTAAAGCTTCTCTGTTTGTAGGATCAACTTTCAAAACAGTATCTATATACTGTTTTGCTTTCTCTTTGGATTCACCTTTAATTTCATTTGCGAAATAAAGGTAAACCATTATTGCACCTTTAAAATCACCAGTTTTGTTTGAAAGATCAATAATCCTTTCTGCAGCTAACTTCTGTTCTTTATCAAGTTCAAATATTCTTATATAAACTTCTAAGGCTTTTTTCAAGTTACCAGCATTGTAATAAGCTTCAGCACCCTGGAAATAGTATTCTATAGCACTTTTTACATCCAAATCTTCCTGAAGTTTTCCAAGTTCAATATAAGATTCTATACTTGAAGCATCCTCTTTAAAAATTGAGGAGATATCTTCAACTGTTCCTTCAACAACATTCTGTTCTTCAACCTTTTCTTCCGTTTTAGTCTCAAAAATATCCCCTGAAAAAGTTTCATCAAGTTGCTTTGTCAGATCCTCCGCGAGTTCATTAAGGTCAAACTCAAGGTTTTCCTCCACAACCTCCTTTTTCTTCTCCTCAAACTTTGGGGATTCTTTTACAGGTTCTTTTGGCTTCTCTTTCTTAATCCCAAGTTTTGACTCGATCTGGGAGATCCTTTTTCTGGTCATAGATGCTAAAGGCAGATCACCCCTTTTAAGATAAAATGATTCTATATCTTTTAAATATTCTAAGGCAAACTCTAAATTGTTTTCCTGTATGTATAGATCTACGAGTTTTTCCTTTATTTCAACTTTTTCTGGAACAAGTTCAAGAGTCTTTTTAAAACCTTCGATAGCCATTTGAATATTTTTCTGCTGAATCGCTTTTTCAGCGAAAAGAATGTAGGAGTTCAAAGCCTCACCTATGGAACCAGCTTTTTTCTGCAAATCTGCAACGGTCTCATACATCTCAAGTTGTTCTGGATCAAGTTTTATAATCTTTTTTGCCATGGCAATAGCAAGAGGAAACCATGTCTGTTGAACATAGATGTTCATAGCCATCTTATAGTTTTCTATGGCTTCAGATTTTTTCTTAAGATTGTTTATATAGATATCACCAATCTTGTTGTAAATGGAAGGATCAGGGTTCCCTTTGGATGCAGCAATAATCTTCATGTATATTTTTATAGCATCCTCGAACCTTCCATTCTTCTCAAGTTGTAATGCCTTTTCCTTCGCTTCACTTATTGTAGCCATAAATCTTCCTCTTAAAGTTGCCTTTTAAAGTTTTCAAACTGTTGTTTTTTCAAACCTAAAGATTCCGAAACCTCTTCTATCATCGTAGAATCAACTGGAACTCTCTGTAAAAAAGCTGCTTCTAAAAGGGCGTTATCACAGATAGTATTTATAAGTCTTGGTCTTCCATTTGAATATGAATGTATGAGATCAATGCTATCTGGAGAAAAAATAGATGATATGTTCGCACCAACAACTGATAATCTGTATTTTATGTAACCGTAAGTTTCATCTTTTGAAAGTGATTTAAGATATGTTCTTGCTGCTATCCTTTGTTGTAAAGACTCATTCTGTAGTATATGTCTTTCAAGTTCCGGAACACCTATAAGAATAAAGGTAATTATCCTTCTATCGTTGAGTTCAAGATTCAAAAAACCTCTAATCTGTTCAACAATTCTACTATCTGAAAGTTTGTTAGCTTCATCTATCAAAATAACAGTTTTCTTACCTTCCCTGTCAAGATTTATAAGTTGTCTTGTGAGGATGTTCATAGGGTCTTTCATAAGATTGGTTGTATCTTTAAGACCTATTATCTGCCCTATTCTTTTAAAAAGCCATTCATCAGAAAAATTTTCATGAGTTAAAACAATAAGTCCAGTTTGGAATTTCGGATTTCTTGTAAGGTATGCTAAAAGTTTTCTCGCAACAGTAGTTTTGCCTGTTCCAACATCTCCTACAAGGAGTGCAAATCCCCTCATCTTATCAGCTGCATGCATCAATCTCAAAAGAGCCATCTTATGCTGGTTCGTTTCAAAAAAGAATCTCGTATCAGGGATATTTGCAAAAGGTTCAAAGGACATCTGAAAGAATGACTCATAATTCATAAATCCTCACTTATAAAAAGTGAATATTATTTTCATTTTCAAGATCAAAATTTTCAGTATTTTTTATTTTATACTCTTTTTCACTCTTTGTCAATTTACTTATTTTTTCTTGAACATCGAGAAAATCTGGATCATATTTTGAAATTTTTTCATAAAGTTGAATCGCTTTTATTTGATCCCTATTTTCATATATTGATGCGAGTTTATACATAAGTTGAAGGAAATTGTTATCAAGTTCGTTTATGTAAAAAGTTAAAATTTCTATGGAACTTTCTTCTTTCCCACCTTTCAAAAGAATATCGGAATACCTAAGAATAATTCTTACCTTTTCATCACCTTTTGAAAAATCAATCGCTTTTTTAAAAAAACTATCGTTTAAATCTTCATCAACAAGACCCTTCGAAAGAATTGCGAGTTCATAGTAAGAAGCTCCGATTTTATCATTTGGTTGAATATAAGAATCAAGATAGCTTTTAATCCCATCCAAGTTTTTATTAGAAAATTCTTCAGGCAAAGGATATTTTTGTATAAGGTAGAAAAGATCTTCCTTTCTTTCTTCAAGTTCATTTATCAAAGCAAAAGATTCCGGGTAAACTTTTAAATAGAGAAAATGGTTGAAAAGATGGAATATAACTTGATACCTGTCCTCAAATATATCTAAAAGGTTGTAAAGGATTATTATTGATTGATAAAATTCTTTGTACTTTGTTTTGGAAAAAAGATCTATAAAAAAATCTACTTTTTCTTGAAAAGATTCCAATCTTTTTCCTTTAAGAATTAGATCTTTAAAATTTTCCAAAATCTACAATATCTCCTTTTAAAATAACCATATCTGGCTGATCATCTCCAGTAAAATAGAAAAGATCCTTATAATCATCCCTTTTAAAAAGTAAAAGATCAGCATCCTTATTTTCCTCGATAGAACCTTTTTTCTCAAGGTCCAAAGAGTATGCTGGATTTATAGTTATTCCATAAATGAGTTCATCGTAACTCAAACCGTAGTTTACCATCCCAACGGTTGCAGCAAGAAGTAAAGAATAGCATGGGGAAGAACCTGGATTGAAATCTGTAGAAATAGAGACTATGTTTCCAATCTCTCTCATCTTTTCAATAGGTGGTCTTCCTTTCAATTTTAAGAAGAAATTTGTAGCTGGAAGGAGAGTTATTACAGTTTTATTTTCTTTAAGAAAGAATAGATCCTTTTCATCAGGGTAGTTGAAATGATCTACAGATTTCGCTTTTACCATCCTTGCAACAGAAGAACCACCTGAGTATTCTATCTCATCAGCATGAACTCTCGCTTTTAATCCATACTCTATACCTTTTTCAAGTATCTGGACAGATTCATCTTTTGTAAAAACTCCCTTTTCACAGAAAACATCGATAAAATCAGCCAATTTTTCCTGTGCTACGAAAGGTATCATCTCCTCTTTTAGAAATTTAATATAGTACTCCCTTCTATCTTTGTACTCTTCAGGGATCTCGTGTGCTCCTAAAAAGGTTGACCTTATTTCAACAGGGGAAATTTTTTTTAACTCCTTTATAACTTTCAACTGCTTTATCTCCGTATCCCTATCGAGCCCATATCCTGATTTTATCTCAATAGATGTAACACCCTTTTTTAAAAATTTTTTCAACCTTTCATTAGATTCTTCAAAAAGTTTTTCAAAACCAACTTCCCTTGTCTGCTTGACACTCTTTTTAATACCTCCACCACTTTTTGCTATTTCTTTATAGGGAACTCCAGAAGCCCTCATCAAAAACTCGTCAGCCCTTGAACCTGAAAAAACAAGGTGGGAATGTGATTCAACAAAACCTGGGGTCACTATAAAGGATGAACAATCTAAGGTTTTATCAGCACTTTCTTCAATATCTTTCCCAATCCTTTTTATCTTTCCATCCTCAACTACAATAGTGTTATCAGATGATAAGGGTGAACCTATTCTATCCAATGGAACGAATCCATCTTTGTTAGAACAGGAAACCAACTGTTTTATATTTTTTAAAATCAACTTCATAATCAGTTAACCATCGGCATTCTGATTTTTTCTTTTTTTGCAGTATCTAAGGCTATTTGGTATCCAGCATCAGCATGTCTGACAACTCCAATTCCAGGATCGTTAGTTAAAACTCTTTCAATTTTTTTTGCCTGGAGATCGGTACCATCAGCGAGGATAACCTGACCGGCATGTATAGAATACCCTATACCTACACCACCTCCATGGTGTACTGAGACCCATGTTGCTCCAGACGCTACATTTAACATAGCGTTCAAGACTGGCCAATCAGCGATAGCATCTGAACCATCTTTCATACCTTCAGTTTCTCTGTTTGGGGATGCAGCACCTCCAGTATCGTGGTGATCCCTTCCTATCACAACTGGTCCTGACAATCTTCCATTTTTAACCATCTCGTTTATCATAAGTCCAAACTTTGCTCTGTCACCCTGCTTCAACCAGCATATTCTTGCTGGTAACCCCTGAAATCTAACAAGTTTTCTAGCCATTTCTATCCACTTTTTGAGATGTTCATCCTCAGGAAATATTTCAAGCAAAGCCTTATCAGTTTCATATATATCGTTCTCGTTACCTGTTAAAGCAACCCATCTAAAAGGACCGCTGCCTTCACAGAAAAGATCCCTTATGTATGCTGGCATATACCCAACTATTTTGAAAGCATCTTTAACTCCATTGTCTAAAGCTCTCTGTCTTAGATTGTTCCCATACTCAAAAACATTGACTCCATTCTCCTGCATTCTCAACATAGCCTCAACATGTTTTGAAATAGAATCGTAAACCTTTTTCAGATACTCGTTTTTGTCCTTCTCTCTTAAAATGTCAGCTTCCTGGACAGAATATCCGGAAGGGATATAACCGAACAAAGGATCGTGTGCAGCTGTCTGGTCAGTTAACACATCAGGATATATTTTTCTTTTGACGAGTTCTGGAAGTATATCAGCAATATTTCCTAAAAGTCCTATAGAAAGTGGCTTTTTTCCTTTCAAAGCTTCATCCTTCATTTTTAAAGCTTCATCGAGTGTTTTTGCTTTCACATCGCAATACTTTTGTGCTATCTTCCTATCAATATGTGATTCGTCTACTTCAACAACAATCACAACAGCATCGTTCATAACTGCAGCCAGAGGTTGTGCTCCACCCATCTCTCCAAGTCCTGCTGTTAAAACCCATTTACCTCTCAAACTCCCACCATAGAGTTTTTTTGCAATGGCATAGAATGTTTCGTATGTTCCCTGAAGTATCCCCTGCGTTCCTATGTAGATCCAACTTCCAGCGGTCATCTGTCCATAGCAGGTCAATCCCATGGATTCGAGTTTTAAAAACTCATCGAGTGTAGCCCATTTGGGAACAAGCAAAGAATTTGTTATTAAAACTCTTGGAGCCCATTCGTGAGTTTTAAAAACTGCAACAGGTTTTCCAGATTGCATAAGCAAGGTTTCATCGTTTTCCATATTCTGTAATGTTTCTATAATCTTATAGTATGACTCCCAGTTCCTTGCCGCTTTTCCTCTCCCTCCATAAACTATCAAATTTTCAGGGTCTTTCGCCACATCTGGATCAAGGTTGTTCATAAGCATTCTCATAGGGGCTTCGAGTTGCCATGATTTACATGATAATTTTGTTCCTCTTGGTGCATGAACCGGTTTATAATCTTTCATAATCACTCCTATTTTAATTTTAAATAATTTTCAACCTTTTCTACAACTTCTCCTGAATACGTTAAAGAGAATATTTTTTCAACATCAAGATAGAATGCTCTATCATTTTCAACAGGTTCAACTTTCTTGAAAAACCAGTTTAAAAGTTCATTTAAAGGTTTTGAACTTAAAAGAGGTTTTCTAAGATATAATGCGGTCATAGCTGCGAAAAGTTCTATAGAAAGTATGTAAAAATTGTTTTCTATTACGCTTTTTAACTTCCTTGCTGAAATCGTCCCCATAGATACATGATCCTCCTGCCCTAAAGAGGTTGGTATAGAATCAACACTTGCAGGATGTGCAAGAACTTTATTCTCTGAAACGAGGGCTGCCGTTGTAACCTGTAGCATCATAAAACCACTATTTAGACCAACATCCTTTATCAAAAATGGATATAACCCTGTTTGATTCGTATCCAACAATCTGTAAAGCCTCCTATCTGAAATATTCCCAAGTTCACATAATCCAATAGTTAAAGAATCAAGTGCTGTCGCTATTATCTGACCATGGAAATTCCCAGCAGAAACGACATCTTTTTCTTTTATGAAAACCAAAGGGTTATCTGTTGAAGAGTTGAACTCCCTTTCAACTATTCCTTTTGCAAAATAGAATACCTCCCTCGCTGCACCATGAACTTGAGGTATACATCTTACTGAATATGGATCCTGAACTTTCGAACATTTTTTGTGTGATCTTCGTATATTGGAACCTTTCAAAAGGTTGTAAATATTATATGCACTATCAACCTGTCCCTTATGGTTTCTTATGTTTGATATTCTCTTCTCAAAAGGTAGATCTGTTGAAAGTAAAGCGTCTGCAGATGCTGCAGCAACTACATCTGAGAGTTTTAAAAGTATTTCACTTTTTACAAGAGAAAATCCAGCCAGGGATGTCATCATCTGAGTTCCATTTATAAGAGCGAGTCCTTCCTTTGGTCTCAGTTTAACAGGTTTAATTTTATACTTATTTAAAACATCAATACTTCTAACTCTTTTCCCATCTTCAATGCATTCACCTTCACCTATAAGAACTAAAGCTATATGGGAAAGAGGAGCCAGATCACCACTTGCTCCAACCGAACCTTTCTGAGGAACATAAGGATATATTCTCTTATTCAAAAGTTCAACCAGAGCATTTAGTGTTTCCAGAGAAACTCCGCTGTTACCCCTTATTATTGTATTTATTCTTAGAAGTATTGCACCTCTGACATCATAGAAAGAGAAAGGTTCCCCTACTCCAACGGAATGTGATCTCAAAATATTAAACTGTAAAAGATCTATTTTTTCCTTTGGAATGGTAACATCAACTAATTTTCCAAAACCTGTTGTAACTCCGTAAACTCTCCTATTATCATTAACTATCTTTTCAATAACCTCGTAAGATTCTTTAACCCTTTTTAAAGCTGAATCCTCTATCTTCAACTTCTCAAGATCCAAAACTACCTTTTTGAATTTTATAAGATCAAGATTGAAACCATTGATCGAAACCATTTTTCTCCTTTTCTAAAATTTTAATTATAGTTTAGATTTTTAAAATAATCAATAATCAAAATGTTGCTTTGTATATAACGAGATTGGATGATTTTTTAAAAGTATTCGCTTTTATCAAAAGAGTATCTCTATCCTTTAAAAGATCTCTAATTTTTACTAATCTTTTTTCCCCTTTTTTAACATAAAGTGAAATGGTATCATCTATTAAAAGTTTAGCGGAATCATCATTTTCAACATCAAGGTAAAAAACTAAATCCTTATATTTCTCTTTAAAGTTTTTAAACTTAAAGTATGATTGGTCAGATAATCTCAAAGAAAGATAGTGGGAAAAAGGTGAATAGGTTTTTATGTTAAGGTCCAAAAACCTATCCCTGGAAAAATCTATAAGATCTTCAGAGGTCAAAATCTCTCCAAAAAAATTTCTTTCTTCCCTATCATAATTTTTTAAAGGTAAAATTAAAAAAAGAAAAAGAAGAAAAAGGTAAGAGAATGTAACTTTTTCAAATATTCTCAAATCTTTTGGATTAAACATTTTATCTTTTTCTTTAAACAAAAGGATGAAAAGTGTTACCGATGAAAGAAAGGAGATTGAAACAAAAATATAGTAAAAGAATCTATTGGAAAAATTTAAAACAAAAAATGCTATATTCATAAATGAAACAAAATAGAGTGTTAGAAAAGTAACTTTAAACTTTAAGTCTTTTTCTTCAATTGTAAAAAAAAGAAAAAATAAAGGATAAAGGATGTGGTTTTCCCGCAATCCAACGAGAAGATTTATCCAGAGAATAGAAAAAAGAGCCAATTTTTTAAAAATACTCCCTTTGACAAAAGATATGAGAAAACAGGATAGAAAGACCAAAATAAGAGAATATGTTCTTAAAGAGATGTTAAAAAAATTTTTTGCTGGATCCAGATAATGGGTTTGAGGAATCAAAGAAAGAAGGTTGAAGGAATAACCTGAAAAAGGAAGCATATAAATCGAGTTGAAATAGATGTTTTTAAATGTGCCTATAAAATTACCTTTGATTATGAATGGTAAAAATATAAAAAAGAATGTTAAAAGTATAACAGGGATCGTTTTTATCAAGAAATTTTTATTACAATTCTTTTTAAAATAATGTAAGTATACCAACAAAACGAAAAATGGAGCTGTCTGTTTACTGAAAAGTACAAGAGTGAGTAGAAAAGTTGCAATAACAAATTCTTTTTTCTCGTAAAGAAAAACTGAAAAGAGGATCAAAAAAAGGATGATTATATCAAACTGTCCGTTCAAAAAGATAGAAAAATAGAAGATGGAGACAAAAATAAAAATTTTTAAAAAATTTAATCTTTCTTTCAGAAAAAATATAAGAAAAGAAAAAAGAAAAATAAGAGGAAAAATTTTGAAAAGGTTAAGGTATGGGACTTCAGTTAAACGAAGAGGTTCGAAGAGGGATAAAATCCTGCCACTTAAAATTGCAATATATGAACCGAAAGGTAAATAATCGCATATTCTATCAAAATAGTGTTCATTCGTATAGAGTTCATAAACCCCATACTTTACCGAACTGTACGCCCAAACATGATAAGAGTAAATATCGTATTGAAATACGAAAAAAAGAGGGATTAAAAAGAATAGTAATGAGAAAAAAATAAAAGTTATTCTCTTCATAGAAAAATTATAAAAAGAAAAAATTCTCAGTCAATAAAAAAATACTTGACAAGTGAAAAATTTTGAGTATATTTAAGGAAAATGTTATATAAAGAAAACTTTATATAAAGAGAACTTTAAATAGGAGGCTAAATGAACTGGAAAGGAGTACCAAGAGAAGAAATAGAATGGGCACCGACTATAGCATCAGATAAATGCACAGGTTGTGGAATGTGTGTCACGAGTTGTGGTAAAAATGTCTTCGACTTTGATAAAGAGAATAGAAAAGCTATCGTTGCAAGGCCAAAAGATTGTATGGTTGGTTGCACATCATGTTCTGTCTGGTGTGTTTTCGATGCGATAACTTTCCCAGATCCTAAATATGTCAAGGATCTTATTAAAAAAAGGGGAGTACTCGTATTCGCAAAAAAACAACTCGAAGAGAGATTAAAGAATGAAGAAAGATTATGAACTTTTGAATAAGTTAAAAGCCCTTTCTGATGGAACGAGGTTAGAAATCGTAGCGCTTTTAATTGAAAAAAAGATGTGTGTTTGTGAACTATCAAAAATTTTAAATATGTCACAACCAAGAGTATCAAGACATCTAAAAATCTTAACTGATAGCGGGATTTTGGACTATGAAAAAACTGCACAGAAGGTTTTTTATTCAGTCAAAAGGAAAGATCCTTTAAACGAAAAATTTTTCAAAATTATAAAAGGGGAAAGGCGTGAAAAAAGAAAAAATAAAAATTCTATTTGCTTGTGTTGAAAATAGTTTCAGAAGCCAAATTGCCGAAGGAGTTGCAAAAAGATATTTTTCAGATTACATTGAGGCATATTCTGCAGGTTCAAAACCGATTCAAAATATAAATCCAAAAGCGAAAGAAGTTCTCGAAGAGATTGGCTTTGATACATCCTCACTGAAACCGAAAGGTTTTTTTGACTTGCCAGATATTGAATTCGACTATCTCATTACAATGGGATGCAAGGAAGTTTGCCCAATTTTTCCTTCAAAAAAGAGTCTTAACTGGGAACTTGAGGACATCAAAGATCAACCTATAGAAAAGGTAAGAGAGTTAAGAGAGTTAATCAAAAACAGAATAGAAAGGATAATAGATGAAGAATTTAAATCTTAATTTTTCTTTTATTCTTTTAATTTTATTCTTATATTCATGTACTCCGAGTGAAAATGCTAAACAGATCAAAAGTGAAAATGAAGAAAATTTGAATTTTGAAAAATATAAAATCACTTTCATAGAGTTAGGTTCAACCACATGCATCCCCTGTCAGATGATGCAACCAATAATACGGGAGATAAGAGACTCTTTCCCTAAAGATGTTCAGGTTATATTCTACGATCTTAATGACAGAAAAAATCTAAAGCACGCTCAAAAATATAAGATAAGAGTTATTCCAACACAAATCTTTATAGACAACAGAGGTGAGATTGTTGAAAAACATGAAGGATTTTTCCCAAGGGATGAGATTTTCAGATTTTTAAAAAGCAAAGGTGTAAATCAATGATTGAGAATCTTTTCAACTTCAGTTATAAACTTCTCACTTCTACAACCATCTTTTCGATAGTAGGTAGTTTTATATGGGGACTTTTAAGTTTACTTTTAAGTCCCTGTCACCTTTCAAGCATTCCTTTGATAATGGGATATATACTGCAGAACAAAAAAGATAAAAAGTTTGATGGAATTTTCATCTCTTTCATATTTTCTCTTGGGATCCTATTTTCAATAGTCTTAGTTGGAACAGTTTCAATTTTGCTTGGAAGGGTTGCAGGTGATCTTGGCATATTCAACAATTTAATAGTAACATTTATCTTTTTAATACTTTCTTTATATTTTTTCAATTTTTTAAATTTTGATTTTTTCAATTTCAATTTCGATAGAATTTTCAAAACTAAAAACACAAAACTTATAAGTTTTATAATAGGATTGCTCTTCGGTACTGGCGTTGGTCCATGCACATTCGCCTTCTTTGCTCCAGTTTTTGTTCTGGTATTTAAAAACTCTACAAATATCCTTAAATCATTTTTAATACTCTTCTCCTTTGGTTTAGGTCATCTCATATTGATAATAATAAGTGGCGGTTTTACCGAAATAATATCAAAATACATTAACCTTACATCAAATGGCAGAATAGTTGATATTATAAAAAGAATAATAGGATTAATAATGTTTTTGTTGTTTTTTTACTATCTTGTTTCAACTATAAAAGGAGTTTTAAAATGAACGATGATTTAAAAAAACTTTTTTGGATAATAGCAATATTTATCTTTGCCTATTTCCTCCCGATAAAGTCAAAAAGTTTTCAGGAGGCTATACTCTCCTCATTTTTTCTTTTGCAGGATTATGCGCAAAAGCATGTCATTTTATGTCTTGTTCCCGCTTTCTTTATTGCAGGTGCTATGGGGGTATTCATCTCTTCCGATGCTGTTTTGAAATACTTGGGTAACAAAGCTAACCAAATTTTAGCATACCTTATCGCATCGGTTTCTGGAACGATACTTGCAGTATGCTCCTGCACGGTTCTACCTTTATTTGCTGGAATATATAAAAAGGGAGCAGGACTTGGACCAGCAGTAGCTTTCCTATACTCCGGTCCCGCTATAAATGTTCTTGCCATTATTTTAACCGCGAAAGTTTTAGGTTTTCAAATTGGTCTTTTCAGAGCATTGTTCGCTATAACGCTATCGATAGTGATAGGGATACTAATGTCTTTAACTTTCAGAGAGAAAAAAGATGAATCTAACGGAAATGAGACTTTTGAAAACAAAGAGAAGGAAAATGACTATTTTGTTTTAAACATAATCTATTTTTTTGCAATGATAGGTATACTCATTTTTTCAAACTGGGCAAAAACGGACAGTTCAACTGGGTTCTGGTTCAAGGTCTTTCAGGCAAAATGGTTGATAGTTTCAATTTTTGTTTTAATCTTTGGGTTCTCAATAAAAAAACTCCTCGATATTAAATTATCACACCTTATAATATCATTTTTTATACTTGTCTTAACTTATCTCATTTCAAGATCACCTATTTTAACATTCGTCGCCGGAATAATATCACTTGTAGTAATACTTTTAAAAGGTAACGATAGATCAAGATTCTGGCTTGATACGACAAAAGATTTTGCTTTTCAGATAATGCCACTTCTTTTTTCTGGAATACTTATAGCAGGTTTTTTACTTGGATCACCAGATGGAAGAATGGGTATAATTCCTCAATACTGGGTCTCAAAACTCGTTGGGGGTAACTCTATATTTGCAAACTTCCTGGCTTCAATTGTTGGTGCCTTTATGTATTTTGCAACACTTACTGAGATTCCTATAATCCAGGGGCTTATGAATTCAGGAATGGGGAAGGGACCTGCTCTCTCGCTTCTTTTAGCAGGACCAGCTTTATCACTTCCGAATATGCTGGTTGTTAGAAGTATTATGGGGACAAAAAAAACTCTTATTTTTATTATTTATGTTATAATATTATCAACACTGGCAGGATTTCTTTTTGGATTTATAAAATGAAAGGAGGTATGATATGAAAATCCAAATATTGGGAACAGGATGTCCAAAATGTATAAAACTTGAAGAAAATGCTATTCAGGCAGCTAACGAACTTAACCTTGAGTATGAGATAGAAAAAATCAAGGATATTCAAAAAATAATTGAAATGGGAGTAAGGATGACACCTGCAATTGCGGTTGATGGAAGAGTTCTTGCATATGGACATGTTCTGTCTCCAGAAGGGATAAAGAAACTTTTAAAAGATTATTTGGGTATATAAAGGTATGAAAGCGACTTTTAAAGATCATTCCCACAACCACCATAACCATGAAAATTATGGTAGTTTGAATTTCAAATTCATTTTTTCAATTTTTTTGAACCTTTTGATAACAATATTTGAGATATTTGGAGGCTTTCTTTCAGGTTCACTTATGTTAATATCTGACAGTTTACACAACTTTGCTGACACTTTTTCCCTAATACTCTCTTTTTTCGCCATAAAGATTTCAAATAAGGAAAAAAACCAAAGAAAAACTTTCGGCTACAAGAGAGCTGAGATCATCGTTTCACTTTTTAACTCATCCTTCCTTCTTGTAACATCGTTTTTTCTAATATTTGAAAGTATAAAAAGATTCGTTAAACCTGAAGAGATCAATTCTAACATACTACTTTTTGTATCTATAATAGGATTTTTTGGAAATCTCATATCGGTTTTGTTGTTACATAAAGAATCAAAAAAAAGTTTGAACATAAAGTCAAGCTACCTACACCTAATCTCAGACACTTTAAGTTCAGTTGCTGTAATAATTGGGGCAATTTTTATAAAACTTTTCAAAATCTATTTCATAGACTCTGTTTTAACAATCTTTATATCTCTTTACATCCTTTTTCAGACTTACTCTATTTTAAAAAAATCTATAGACATTTTGATGCAATCTTCTGCCGATCTTGATTATAATTCTATAAAAAATGATGTGGAGAAAATCAAAGGTGTAAAAAATATTCATCACGTCCATACATGGATGACTAACGAAACATCTTATTACTTCGAGGCACATATAGAACTTGAAGATATGATGCTTTCTGAAACCTGTAAGATCATGGAAGAGATTGAGAAGTTGTTAAAAGAAAAATATAAGGTAGCCCATATAACGATTCAATTTGAAACTAACAAATGTGAAAATAAATCTATGTTCTGATCAACGAAAGAATATTTTCTGAAACTTTTTTGGCTTCATTTTCAACATTCTTAAACATTCTATTTATACAGAATTTTTCCAAAACTTTTACATCCTTCTCTTTCAAAATTTTTTCCATCATCGATAGAGCTCTAATGCCACCCATCCATTTAAATGGGAAAGCCATAGTAACGAAAAGAATGAACTCTTTTTCTTCTGCATTTTCAACCAACTCTAAAAATTTTAAAATAGGGAAATCTGCTCCAAAAGCCCATACAGGTCCACCAACGATAACAATGTCATAACCTTTTAATTCTGGTAATTGTACGATTTTAAAATCTTTCTTTATGTTGTTACTTTTAAACTCTGGGTCAGTTTTCAATTCAAAAAGAGTTACAGAGTGTTTTTTGGAAAAATTCTCTTTAAAGATCTCTGCCACACTCCTTGTTATATTTGTTAGGGAATAATAAACTACAAGGATATTCATATCATTCTCCTTTAAAATTTTTCTCACAAATATTTTTAAAAATCTGATAAGTTCTTTCATCATAAAGAACAATATAAATCTTTTCGAACCAATCCTCTTTACTTATAAAATCATAAATCGCTCTTAAAGATACTTTTGCAGCATCCTCTTTTGGATAGCCATAAACACCAGTTGAAATCGCCGGAAAAGCTATAGTTTTTATACCATTCTTTTTTGCTAAAATTAATGAATTATAAAAAGAGTTGTAAAGTAACCTACTTTCTCCACTCTTTCCATCTCTGTAAACAGGACCAACTGTATGAATAACATATTTTGCTTTAAGGTTGTAACCTTTTGTGATCTTTGCTTCACCAGTCTCACATCCATTCAACTTTTTACATTCAGCAAGAAGTTCTGGCCCAGCTTTTCTATGTATAGCTCCGTCAACTCCGCCACCACCAAGAAGTGTTTTATTGGCAGCGTTAACTATAGCATCAACTTCCATTTCAGTGATATCACCTTTTAAAAGTTCTAAAACTCCCATATAGTTATTTTAAACTTTAAAATTAATTTTTTCAACAGAATTTTGAATGGAAATAAAAAGCATAATATTACTATTTTTGGTCATTTGTTATTTTATCTTTCAAACAAAATACCCTGGATATCCAGGGTATTTGTTCTTGATTTGGTAATCTTTTATCCTTTACTTCAATATCAATACTTTCGTGTTTATCTCTATTTTACCCCTTTTATTTCCTTTTCGTTTAGCCCACTTGAAAGAAGGTTTCTGTATATCTGAACTCCACAATCATAATCAGCAACATATGCATAACTGCCTGAAACAGAAACACCTCTTACACTACCAGGTGTATCACAGTAGCCAACTTCTGTTGGGTTTGTTGGATCTGATATATCTATTATCCTTAAACCAGAATCATCATCAGCAACATATGCATAATTGCCTGAGACATAAACACCTCTTGCTTCACCAGGTGTATCATAAAAGCCAACACTTGTTGGTGTCGTTGGATCTGATATATCTATTATCCTTAAACCATTACCCCAGTCAGCAACATATGCATAACTGCCCAAGACATAAACACCATAAGCCAAACCAGGTGTATCATAAAAGCCAACCTCTGTTGGTGTTGTTGGTTCTTGTATATCTATTATCCTTAAACCAAAATCACGATCAGCAACATATGCATAACTGCCCAAGACATAAACACCATAAGCAATACCAGGTGTATCATAATAGCCAACTTCTGTTGGGTTTGTTGGATCTGATATATCTATTATCCTTAGACCACTACTACCATCAGCAACATATGCATAACTGCCTGAGACATAAACACCTGCTTTACTACCAGGTGTATCACAAAAGCCAACTTCTGTTGGGTTTGTTGGATCTGATATATCTATTATCCTTAAACCATAAAAACCATCAGCAACATATGCATAACTGCCTGAAACATAAACACCTTCTGCATATCCAGGTGTATCATAAAAGCCAACACTTGTTGGTGTTGTTGGATCTTGTATGTCTATTATCCTTAAACCATCCCAACCATTAGCAACATATGTATAATTGCCCAAGACATAAACACCATAAGCATAACCAGGTGCATCATAATCGCCAACACTTGTTGGTGTCGTTGGATCTGTTATATCTATTATCCTTAAACCAGAATCATAATCAGCAACATATGCATAACTGCCTGAGACATAAACACCTACTGCACCACCAGGTGTATCATAAAAGCCAACCTCTGTTGGTGTTGTTGGATCTGATATATCTATTATCCTTAGACCATAATCCTCATCAGCAACATATGCATATCTACCTAAGACATAAACACGTAATGCATATCCAGGGGTATCATAATAGCCAACACTTGTTGGTGTTGTTGGGTTACTTACATTAATTATCCTTAAACCAGAATCATAATCAGCAACATATGCATAACTGCCTGAGACATAAACACCTACTGCAATACCAGGTGTATCATAAAAGCCAACACTTGTTGGTGTTGTTGGGTTACTTACATTAATTATCCTTAAACCATATTCATCATCAGCAACATATGCATAATTGCCCAAGACATAAACACCATAAGCCAAACCAGGTGTATCATAATAGCCAACACTTGTTGGTGTTGTTGGGTTACTTACATTAATTATCCTTAAACCATAATCATAATCAGCAACATATGCATAACTGCCTGATACGTAAACACCTACTGCATATCCAGGTGTAAAATAGTAGCCAAGTTTTAATGGGTTTGTTAAATTACTAACATCCCATATCTCCAGTCCTCCCTGCCCTGCTGCTATATATAACCTCTTTGTTGTATAGTCATAATAAAGTCCATAAACAATTCCTCTTGTATGTATCCCTTCTGAAACTTTTACAGGATTGCTACTATCTGATACATCAAGTATGTATACTCCTCCTCCTGACCCTAAAAAACAAACATCCCTTATCGTATCGTTTGTAACTGCATAAGAATCCCCAAATGGCCAGTTACCTACAAAACTCACATTCAACGAATCAAATCCACTTTTGGGATTA